>VFQO010001615.1_pt1 | contig 16429 bp, 12 predicted proteins | sample 3512331 | NCBI WGS metagenome assembly VFQO01 (sample SAMN10412371, study PRJNA504923) | tailings metagenome | isolation source: Replicate 3 from Balatoc abandoned mine | place: Philippines: Itogon, Benguet | collected 2017-08-28
GGGGTTGGTGTCGGCGGGCATTGCGGTAGCCCTGATTGTCAGTTCGCCCGCGGGCATGGAGCTACACCACCAGCCCCATCGGGTTCTCGACCAGCTGCTGGAACGCCTGCATCAGCTGCGCGCCATCCGCCCCGTCAATCGCGCGGTGATCGAAGCTGCCGGTGGCGCTCATCACCGTGGCGACCGACAGCGCGCCGTCGACCACATAGGGACGCTGCTCCCCCGCGCCGATTGCGAGGATCATCGCTTGCGGCGGGTTGATCACGGCATCGAACTGCTTGGTGCCGAACATCCCGAGGTTCGAGAGCGAGGCCGTGCCGCCCTGATATTCGTGCGGCATCAGCTTGCCATCGCGCGCCTTGTTGGCGAGTTCCTTCATCTCGGTGCTAATCTGCGCGAGGCCCTTGCGGCCCGCATCGCGGATCACCGGCGTGATCAGGCCCGAAGGCGCTGCCACGGCGACCGAGATATCCTGCCGCGCGTATTCGAACAGCGCATCGCCCTGGAAGCTGACATTGCACTTGGGTACGCGCTGCAATGCGCGGGCCAGCGCCTTGATCAGCAAGTCGTTAACCGACAGCTTGACCCCGTCCGCCTCTAGGCTCTTGTTAAGCTCGCCGCGCAGCTTGAGCAGCGGATCGAGGCGCACGTCGACGGTGAGGTAGATGTGCGGGATGGTCTGCTTGGCTTCGGTCAGGCGACGGGCGATGACCTTGCGGACGTTGTTGAGCTTCTGCACCTCGTAAGGCGCATCGAGATCGCCGCCGAGGGTCGGCACTGCGACTGGCGCGGGCTGCGCGGCCGGTGCCGGGGCTGCCGGGGCAGCAGCAGCGGGTGCAGCACTTGCCGCCGCACCGGGGGTGAAGCTTTCGACGTCTTCCTTGACGATCCGGCCATTGGGGCCGGTGCCCTTGACCAGAGCGAGATCGATGCCCTTGTCCGCCGCGATCCGTTTGGCGAGCGGCGAGGCAATGATGCGCTCGCCCGACGTCGCAACCGGAGCGGGCGCTGGTGCTGCCGCAGGTGCAGCCGCAGGAGCAGGCGTGGCCGCGCCGCCGCCTGCCGCAATCGCGGCCTCGACGTCTTCCTTGGTGATCTTCCCCTTGGGGCCGGTTCCGGTGATGCTGCCCAGCGCAATCCCGTTCTGTTCGGCGAGCTTGCGCGCGGTCGGGGTCGCAGCGGGGCCATCTTCGGCTGCCGCCGGTGCCGGAGCAGGTGTGGCAGGCGCTGGAGCTGCCTCTTCGCCCTCGACAGCAAGCCGGGCGATCACCGCGCCAACCTTCACGGCCTCGGTCCCGGCTTCGATCAGGATTTCCGAGATCACGCCTTCATCGACTGCCTCGAACTCCATCGTCGCCTTGTCGGTTTCGATTTCAGCCATCACGTCGCCCGAGGATACCGTATCCCCGACTTTCACCAGCCACTTTGCGAGCGTGCCTTCTTCCATGGTGGGCGACAACGCCGGCATCCTGATGTCCAAGGCCATGATCCGCAGAAACTCCCGTGTTCGATCCTCTGGGGGTTCTCTGGCCAATTCCCTAGCGTCGGGCAAGGCCCAGAATGGCGGTTGAGCGCCGGGGCTTGCCAATCCATACGAATGCATTGATATCCTCGCCCCCAACGGGGCTGACACATATGCGCACTTTTCTGGTCATCATCGACGAGAGTGAGGAGGCTACGGCCGCCCTGCGCTATGCTGCGCGGCGCGCGGTTGCAGTGGGCGGTGCGGTGCATCTGCTGGCACTGGTGCCGCAACAGAACTTCTCGGCTTTTGGCGCGGTGCAAGCGACCATCGAGGCCGAAGCCCGCGACCGGGCCGAGATGCTCGCGCACGGCGTTGCCGGTAACCTGCTTGCCGAAAGCGGGATCATGCCGACCATCTCGGTCAAGATCGGTCAGGGACAGAAGATCGTGACCGATTTCCTTGCCGAGCACAGCGAAGTCGCCGCGCTGGTGCTGGGCGCTGCCAAGGGCGGCGCACCGGGGCCGCTGGTGACCCATTTCTCGGCCGCAGCAGGAACACTCCCCTGCCCGCTCTACGTCATCCCGTTCGATTACGACGAGGCCGCAAGCGACCACCAGGCTTGAGCCGCTACTTCTTGCGTCCCTGATGGCGGATATTGCCCGGACGGCCGCGCTTGCCCACCATGAACTTGCCGGCCGTTTTCGGAGGCCCACTCGGCCCCTTGCGCCGTTCCTGCGGCCTTGCCCCGCGCGTTTCGATGCGGCCCATATCCGCATCCGGCAGCACGAATTTGAGCGCGCCGGTTAGCGGGTTGGCTTCGGCGAGCTTGAGCTTGAGCCTGTCGCCGCTCGCATAGGTCGTCCCGCTGTCCGAACCGACCAGCGCCTGCGCGGCTTCATCATGGCGGAAGTATTCGCCGCCCAGCGTCGAGATCGGCACCAGCCCATCCCCGCCGAGCCCGACGATGGTGGCGAAAAAGCCGAAGGCCTGCACCCCGGTGATGCGGGTATCGAATACCTCGCCCACCCGCGCCGACAGCCATGCCGCGACATAACGGTCGATGGTATCGCGCTCGGCTTCCATCGCGCGGCGCTCGGTCTGGCTGATCGCGTCGGAGACCTGCTGCAAGCTGGCGCGGTCGCGGTCTGACAGGCCCGAAGTCGGCGGCAGCGACCCCGGTGGGGCGGGCTGCTCCAGCTTGTAGGCATCGACCAGCGCGCGGTGCACCAGAAGATCGGAATAGCGGCGGATCGGCGAGGTGAAGTGCGCGTAAGACCCGAGGCTCAGCCCGAAATGCCCGGCATTGGCAGGCCCGTAATAGGCCTGCGTCTGGCTGCGGAGCACAGCCTCCATCACCAGCGCCTTTTCGGCCTCGTCGCTGATGTCCTTGAGCATCCGATTGAACAGGCCCGGGGTGACGACCTGTCCCAGCGCCAGCTTCTTGCCCATCGTCGCGAGATAATCGCGCAGCGCGATCAGCTTCTCGCGGCTTGGCGGTTCGTGGATGCGGTAGACGACCGGTGCAGTCTTGGCTTCAAGTGCCTTGGCCGCCGCGACGTTGGCGGCGATCATGAAATCCTCGACCACGCGGTGCGCATCGAGCCGTTCGCGGACTGTGATCGAGGCGATGCGGCCCTGCTCGTCGAGCACCACGCGGCGCTCGGGGAGTTCAAGCTCGAGCGGATCGCGGGCATGGCGTGCGGCGGCGAGCGCCTTCCACGCGGCCCAAAGGTTGGCGAGAAACGCGGGCGGGTTGCCCTCGTCCACGGCCTTCTGCGCGTCCTCGTATGCGATGTTGTGCGCAATCCGCACCAGCGCCCGGGTGAAGCGGAAGCTGGTGACCTTGCCCTCGCCCGAGATATGCAAGTGGCACGCCATCGCTGCACGGTCCTCGCCCTCCTTGAGCGAGCAGACATCGGCGCTGAGCACCTCGGGCAACATCGGCACCACGCGGTCTGGGAAATAGACCGAGTTGCCGCGCTTCCTCGCCTCGCGGTCGAGCGCCGATCCGGGGCGGACGAAAAAGGACACATCGGCAATCGCAACCAGCGCGTTGAACCCGCCCTGCCCGTCAGGCTCGGCCCAGATCGCGTCATCGTGATCGCGCGCATCGGCAGGGTCGATGGCGACGATGGGCAGGTGCCGCAGATCTTCGCGGGCCTTCTCGGAAAGCTTGAGCTTTGCCGCACGCGGCGCTTCTTCCAGCACGTCGTCGGGGAAGATGTGCGGGATGCCGTGTTTGGCAATCGCGATTAGGCTGAAGCTCTTGGGCGCCAGCGGATCGCCCACCACCTCGATCACCTTCACACCTGCGCGTTCCGAGCGCCCCACGCGTTCGGCGATCACCAGCTGGCCTTGCTCAGCCTCGCCGCGATCGGCAATCGGGGTGGACTGGCGCACCCGCTTGTCCACGGGCGCAAGCCACGCCTTGCCGGTCCTGTCGATCTCGACCACGCCCATCAGCCCTTCGGTGCGGGCGGGCAGCTTCTTCATCGGGTGAGCAATCCAGCCGCTTTCCGTCTCCTCGGTGCGGGCGAGGATACGGTCGCCGCGCCGCAAGGCGGGCGGGCGCTTGGCCCCGCGCATCTTGGGTTCGCGCACTATGAGACGCGGCGGCTTGCCGGGGGCTTCGGGATCCCAATTGTCGGGTTCGGCGATCAGATCGCCCTCGTCCAGATCGACGATGCGGAGCGTCGTCACCTTCGGCACCCCGCCCATGCGGTGAAAGGCGCTTTTCGAACCGTCGATCAACCCCTCCTCGGCCATGTCCTTGAGCAGGGCCTTGAGCTTGATCTTCTCCTGCCCCTTGAGCCCGAAGGCCTTGGCGATCTCGCGCTTGCCGGCGGGAATGTCGGAGGACTGGATGAAGTCGAGCACCTGTTGGGGCGTCGGCATTCCTTGCGGGAGCTTGGGGGGCTTGGGCATGAGCTATCCCCTACCCGTTCGCCCTGAGCTTGTCGAAGGTCTGCACTTCACTTTCTGCCGTCGGAGCAAAGAAAAGCAGTGCTTCGACAGGCTCAGCACGAACGGAGGTGAGGGCTATTCCTTCGCCACCGGCGCAAACGCGCCGCCCGGAACCGCGCTTGAGACCGGCGAGCAATAGTCGCCCGCACAGGCCGTAACGCCGAACATCCAGTCGTCGCCGCGCAGCGGGGCCGCAAGGTCGAAATCGACGCCAGCGGGTGAGGCATTGGGAACGGGGATCGGCTCGAACACGGCTTCGCTATCCCCACGGTCGGCCGAACGCCAGAACGTTTCGTCTGTCCGCCGCGCAACGATAAGATAGCTGTCCGCTCCGGGCACCGAACGCCACTTGAGCCCCGTGTCGACGCGCACGGCCGCATCGGCGGCAAGCGCCGGCGGCATCGGTGCCCGCGCCAGTGCATCGAGCGCGCGCACATTCAGCTTGGTGACCCCGGCGAGGTAGGCGAAGTCCATTTCCTCGATCGTATCGCCATAGAACACCCCGTTCTCGGTGCGGATGTCCTGGTGCTGGTGATCGTAATCCTCGACCCCGACGGTGAAGCGGATCGCGGGAAAGCCCTTTTGCAGGAACGGCACCTGATCGCCGCCGCGTCCCATGCGGTCGGTGCGCCAGATCTGGCGAACCTGCATTTCGCCCGGGTGCTTCTCGGCCAGCCCCGCCACCCAGCGCGAAAGGTTGCGAGAAGGCGTATCGTTCTCGCCGCCGAAGCGCGTGGCGGCAGCGCGCAGCGCGTCTGTCAGGTCAGCACGCGGGCCTTCGGAGAAGACGCGCACGACCTTGGGCTCGCAATAGCCGTCCTTGCCGCAGGAATTGCCGACGATGTCGTTATTGAGCACCGCCTTGACGGTGTAGCCCTGCGCCGCCGCCCAATCGGCAAGGATGCGGCCGCCGTAAAGGCCCTGTTCCTCGCCCGAGAGCAGCGCGTAGATGATCGTGGTGGGATACTTGCTGCCCGACAACACCCGCGCGGCTTCGAGCACCAATGCAGTCCCCGAAGCATCGTCATTCGCGCCCGGTGCATCGCTGGTGAAATCGAGCGGATCGGACACGCGGCTGTCGATGTGGCCCTGAACGATCACGACTTCATTGGGCCGTTCGGTGCCACGCTGGATCGCAACGGCGTTGCGGACGAGCGTGGCGGTGGGAATGCGGCGCCCATCGACCGGAATGACCTCGCCCACGGGCAGCACCTCAAGGCACCCGCCGCACTTCGCGCCGATCCGGCGGAACTCGTCCAAGCCCCAGTTTACCGCCGCGCCGATCCCGCGCTTGGGATCATCCTGTGATGACAGTGTGTGCCGCGTGCCGAAGCTGACAAGCTTTTCGACATCGCCCTTGAGGCGCTTTTCCGAAACCTGTTCGGCCGGGTGGTTCTGGGCAGCGAGCGGAGCAGCCGCGATTGCGGCAAGGAGAGCGAGGTGTTTGAGCATGTGCCCTGTCTGCCCTCCCTGCCCCTAGCGCGCAAGCCTAGTAAGCGCGGGCGATGAGGATCCGTTCGCTGGCCGGCTCGCCGGTGAAGATGCAGGTGCCGCTCGCCGCATCGCTGCCGCGCGGGACATTGCGGATGGTGAGCTTCACCGCCTTCAGCTTCTCGACCACGGCTTCGAGCGCCGCGCCGGTCGGCTTGGCCCACTCGACCTCGACCCAGCCCGGATACTTGCCGCCCTTTTCGAAGTGATCGACCACGGCCTGCCAATCGGTCACCCCGCGGGTGATATTGGCATCACGGCGAGCGCGGGCCTCTTCGTAGAGTGCTGACTGGATCGTTTCGAGCAGCGCCCCCGCTCCGCTCACAAACTCGGCATGCGCCGGATAGGTGAACGCGGGCTTGCCGTTGGCGGTGTTCCACAGCTGGTCGCGGCGCAGCACCGCTATCTTGCCTTCGGCCATATCGCGCGGGCCGACCTCGATAATCACCGGCGCGCCCTTACGCACCCAGTCCCAGCGCTTGGCAGCAGCCTTGCCGGGCTTGGTATCAAGCAGCACGCGCACCTTTTCGCCCAGCGCGATCTGGCCAGCGAGCGCGGCGCGCACGGTATCGCAATAAGCGAGAAGATCGGCATCTTCGGGCGCATCGCGCAGCATCGGGATGATGACGATCTGGTGCGGGGCAATCGCGGGCGGCACGCGCAAGCCGTCGTCATCGCCGTGGGTCATGATCACGCCGCCGATCAGACGCGTCGACACGCCCCAGCTGGTCGTGTGGCAATACTGCTGGCCACCTTCGCGGTCCTGATACTGGATGCCCGCCGCATGGGCGAAGTTGGTGCCGAGGTAGTGCGAGGTGCCGGCCTGCAGCGCCTTGCCGTCCTGCATCATCGCCTCGATCGACCAGGTCTCGACCGCGCCGGGGAAGCGCTCGTTCTCGGGCTTCTCGCCGGCGATCACGGGGAGCGCGAGGTCATCCTCGGCACAGGCGCGATACATTTCCAGCGCACGGTGGGTTTCGGCGAGCGCATCCTCGCGGTTCTCGTGCGCGGTGTGGCCTTCCTGCCAGAGGAACTCGCTGGTGCGCAGGAACATCCGCGTGCGCATTTCCCAGCGCACCACGTTGGCCCACTGGTTGGTGAGCAGCGGCAGATCGCGCCACGATTGCACCCAGCGCGCCATCGCATCGCCAATGATCGTTTCGGACGTCGGGCGCACCACCAGCGGCTCTTCGAGCTTGGCTTCGGGATCGGGGATCAGCCCGCCTTTGCCGTCGGCGATCAGGCGGTGGTGGGTGACGACCGCCATTTCCTTGGCAAAGCCTTCGACATGCTCGGCCTCACGCGTGAAGTTGGACAGTGGGATGAACAGCGGGAAGTAGCAGTTCTGCACGCCCGCCGCCTTGATCCGGTCGTCCATCAAGCGCTGGATGCGTTCCCAGATGCCATAGCCCCACGGCTTGATCACCATGCAGCCGCGCACGCCCGATTCCTCGGCGAGGTCGGCGGCGCTGATGACTTCCTGGTACCACTTGGCGAAATCGTCTTCGCGCTTCACGTCGAGCGCGTGGCGGATCTGGGACACGGATTAGACTCTCTGGTTCGGGTTGCGCGTAGTCGCGGGCCGCGCCCTTCGGGCTATTTGCCGAGTTCGTCCAGCTTCTTTTGCATCGCCGCCATCTGCTCGCGCAGCGCGGCGATTTCATCCTTGCTGTCGGTTGCGGGTGCGGCAGGCTTGCTCTTGGGCTTGGTCATGGCGGGCATGAAGGCGCCGGCGGCGGCACGCATCACCGCCATGTTGGTTTCATGGATGGCGGCCAGCGGGGTTGCCGAAATGCCCTTTTCGAACAGTTCGCGGATCTTCGTCTGGTTCTCGCGGAAGTTCGCCATGCTCGCTTCGAGATAGGAGGGCATGAGCGCCTGCATCGAATTGCCGTACATCCCGATCAGCTGGCGCAGGAAGCTGACGGGGAGCATCTGCTGCCCGCCGCTGGCTTCTTCATCCATGATGATCTGGGTCAGGATCGAATGGGTGATATCGTCGCCGGTCTTGGCGTCGAGCACCTGAAACTCGACATTCTCGCGCACCATCTTGGCAAGATCTTCGAGCGTGATGTAGCTTGATGAAGCGGTATTGTAGAGCCGCCGGTTGGCGTATTTCTTGATAATGATTGCATCGCCCGGTTCGCCCGATGCTGCTTTTGCTCTACCCGCCATGTTGTGTGTTACCTGTCAGCTGATCCCTGACTTGGCTCTTAGCACCTGCACAAGCTGCAATGCAATATCGCGCCAGCGAAGGCTTAGCTTCGGCGCAGGCGCGGCCCGATACTGGTGATAATTTCATAAGGCGAAACAGCACTTTGCTGCGCAGCATCGGCAATATCCCACGGCACGTCGATCCAATCCCCCTCGCTCAGATCAGGCGCGGCGGTGAGATCGACGACGATCATGTCCATCGACACCTTGCCGAGGATGGGGAGCGCGCGGCCCTGGTGGCTGAAGGCATTGCCCGGCCCGCGGCAGCGCAGGAAGCCGTCGGCATAGCCCATCGAGACCGTACCAACCTTCATCGGTGCGGGTGCCACGAAGGCAGCATTGTAACCCACGCCGTCACCCGCCGCCAGCGTGCGGGTCTGGATGATAGCGGCAGACACGTTGGCGACCGGTTTGATCACCCCGGCCAGTTCGGCGCGCGGCACGCCGCCATAGAGCGCGAGGCCCGGGCGCGTGAGATCGAGCGCGTAATCCGGCCCAATCGCAATTCCCGCGCTGTTTGCGAGGCTCAAACGCCGATGAGCAATCGCCGGGGCGACTGCCCGCAAAGCCGCAAGCTGGCTCGGGTTCGAGGCTGCATCCTCGTCCGCACTGGCAAGGTGGCTCATAAGGATATCGATATCGAGCGCTGCGATACGCGGATCGCTCGCCTCGCTCGCGGCAATGCCAAGCCGGTTGATCCCGGTATCGACCATCAGGTGACAGAGCCCGCCGCCGCTTGCCGTCCAGCGCGCGGCCTGTTCGAGTGAGTTGATCACCGGCACCGCGCCGCTCGCCAGCGCATAGGCGCAGTCCACATCGGTGATCGGCCCGTGGAGCACGGCTACCTGTGCCGCAGGCACGTGAGCGATCACCGCGGCGACCTCGCTCCAATGCGCGACGAAAAAGGTCTCGCACCCTGCATCGCGCAGCACCGGCACACAGTTATCGACGCCGAGGCCATAGCAATCGGCCTTCACCGCCGCTGCCGCGCGAGCCTTACCCGACATCGCGTCGAGCGCGCGCCAGTTGGCGGCAAGCGCATCGGCATCGATGGACAATCGCAGGCTGGCCGGCGGGGCAGACATCAATCGGCAAAGTCCTTGGGCGGTCCGCCGGGCAGGCCCCACCACGCGACCACCAGGCCGAATGCGACAATGCCCCACGTATACCACAGCCCCGCGTAGATATCCCCGGTGCGCGCCACGATCACACCGGCGATCAGCGGCAGGAACCCGCCGAGATAGCCCGCGCCGATGTGATAGGGGATCGACATCGAGGAGTAGCGGATGCGAGGCGGGAACATCTCGCACAGCAGTGCCGCAACCGAGCCATAGGTCAGCGCGGTCAGAATGCCGAGGCCGAGCAGGGCGGCCACGATTCCGAGCAGGTTGGGCAGCGAGGGGCGCTGCTTGGCGAAATCGAAACCGAACTCGCCGAGCGCTGCGTGGAGGCCGGCCTTGCGCGCCGCCCCATCGGCAAGCCAGGCCGGGTCGATTGCCACCGGCTTGCCCCCTGCCGTCAGGCCCAGTGTTTCGCCCGGGGCGATCGTGTAAGGCACGCCCGATGCGGTGAGCGTTTCGAGCACCTTGCCGCAATCGGTCTGTTCGCGCTTGAACAGTTCGGCAAAGGGGTCAGTGCGGCATTCCTGCCCGCTCACCACGATTGGCGAACGCTCGGCGGCGGCGGCGATGCCGGGGTTGGCGAAGTTGCCCATCACCCAGAATAGCGGGAACAGCAGCACCAACGTCAGCAGCGAGCCGATCATGATTGGCTTCTTGCGCCCGATCCGGTCAGACCATTTGCCGACCATGACATAGAGGCCCATGATGATGATGCCCGACACCAGCAGCACCAGTTCCACGACCTGGTCATCGACATTCATCGGCCCGCGCAGGAAGCTCATCGACGAGAAAAACGCGGTGTACCAGATCGTCGTGAGTATCCCCGAAATACCGAACAGCGCGACAAAGATGCGCTTGAGATTGCCGGGATAGGTGAAGCTTTCGACAAACGGATTGCCCGCGGTTTCGCCCGCGGCCTTCATCGCCTGGAACACCGGGCTTTCTGACAGTTTCAGGCGCATCCACAGCGAGATCGCCAGGAGCAGCACCGAAAGCAGGAACGGCACGCGCCAGCCCCACGCCTCGAAGGCATCGGCCGGGATCAGGAAGCGGCAGGCCAGCACAACGAGGATCGACAGCACGAAACCGCCCGCCACGCTCGCCTGAATAAAGCCGGTGTAGAAGCCGCGCTTTTCGGGCGGTGCGTGTTCGGCAACATAGATCGCCGCGCCGCCATACTCGCCGCCGAGTGCCAGCCCCTGGAGCACGCGGAGCAGAATGACGATGATCGGCGCCGCCATGCCGATGGTGTCGACAGTCGGGATCAAACCGACGCCGGCGGTGGCGATCCCCATCAGCGTCACAGTGACAAGGAAGGTGTACTTGCGCCCGAGCTTGTCGCCCAGAAAACCGAACAGCACAGCGCCGATCGGGCGGAAGGCGAAGCCCACCGCGAAGGTCGACCATACCAGCAGCAGGCCCAGCGTTTCGTTATCGGTGGCGTAGAACGCATCCTTGAGGATGTAGGCGAGCGTTCCGTAGATGAAGAAATCGTACCATTCGAAGATCGTGCCCGCGCTTGATGCGCCGATCACCAACCGGATTTCCTTCTCGCTCGGCTCGCGGTCCGCAAGCGCCTGCGCTTCTGCCATGTTGCTCTATCCCCTTGTCGCGCCCGCTTCATCTGGCGAGCGGCGCATCTTGTGTGTCCCTAGCCCGCCTGCACGCCGCTTGAAAGCGCCGAGCATGCCGCCGTCCACGGCAAGAGCAGCGCGCCATGCCGGCCCGGATGTGCGCGCGCCGGAAGCAGTGCGTTTAGCCCCGGCCAGTCGGGCAGATCGCCCTCGCCTTCCAGCCACGCTGCCAGCCCCGCAGCCGTATCGGCAATCCGCCCCGCGTCGCAGCCGATTGCAGCACGGGCGAGCAAGGCAGCAGAGGCCTGCCCGATCGCGCAGGCGCTCACCTGCATGCCGATCCGTGCGACATTCCCCCGTTCGGAAAGGGCCAGCCCCAAGGCGATGACACTGCCACAGCTGCGCGAACGTGTTTCAGCGGTAAGCGGGAGGTCATCTGCGAGCGGATATTGCGCCAGTTCGGTCGCAAGGCTGAGCAAGGCCGGCGAATAGAGCTTCGCCGAAGAAGCAGCGGGCATGGGCTGTCAGCTCGCCGCCCGTGCGGCGGCAGCCTCCTGCGCTTCGGATTCGGTGCGCAGCTGTTCACGCCGGACCGCGATCATCGGGATCAGCTTGCTCGAAAAGGCATCGGCTGCGGCATAGGTGCGCGCGGTGGTAATCCACTCCGGACGACCCTTGTAGCCCCACGTATCGTCAAACCCGATGGCCATCAGCGAGAATGCAAAGACCGCAATCAGTGCGCCCTTGATCCCGCCGAAGCCGAAGCCGAGCACACGGTCGATCGGCCCGAGGATCGCGCCATCCGATGCTTCGCTGATATTGCCCGCAATCAGCTTCATTGCCGCATAGGGAACGAGCAGCAGCAACACGAAAGCGAAGGTCGCCGTCACCATGCCGCCGCGATAGACGAAGCCCAGCGCCTCGGTCAGGTTCGGGTGGAGAAAATGCAGCGCGAGCGCCGCCACCACCCACGAAGCCAGCGACAGCACCTCCTGCACGAGACCGCGCATGAAACCGCCGACAGCCGCCACGCCGACGATGATGAGAACGATGATGTCGAGACCAGCCATGGGAGGCAGGATTATGCGCTGCCCATCACCTGGTCAACGAGGTTTGCAAGCGCCTCTAGCCCGCGATACCGCGTGCCCGGTGCCGCCTCGGCCGCCCCTGCCGGTCCGTAGCAGCGGTCAAAGCCCAGCTTGGCGGCCTCTTTCAAGCGGAGCGGGGCGTGGGCAACGGGGCGGATTTCCCCCGCCAGACTGACCTCACCGAACCATGCCGCCTTGTCGGGCAGGGGGCGATCGGCGAGCGCCGAAACCAGCGCCGCAGCCACCGCCAGATCCGCTGCCGGATCGGTCAGCCGATATCCCCCGGCAATGTTGAGATAGACTTCGGCCGAGGAGAAATTGAGCCCGCAACGCGATTCGAGCACCGCGAGCAGCATCGCCAAGCGCCCGCTATCCCAGCCCACTACCGCACGGCGCGGGGTTGCACCCGATTGCAGCCGGACGATCAACGCCTGAATCTCGACCAGCACCGGCCGGGTTCCTTCAAGCGCCGGAAACACCGCACTACCGGCCAGCGGCGCCTCGCGGCCCGACAGGAACAAGAGCGAGGGATTGGCGACTTCCGCCAGCCCTTCGGAGGCCATCGCAAACACCCCGATTTCGTCCACCGCGCCGAAGCGGTTCTTGAGCGCGCGCAGGATGCGATACTGGTGGCTGCGCTCGCCCTCGAAGCTCATCACGACATCGACCATATGTTCGAGCACGCGCGGGCCGGCGATGGTGCCGTCCTTGGTGACATGGCCGACCAGCACCAGCGCGCAGCCGCTTTCCTTGGCGTAACGGATCAGTTCAAGCGCGCAGCCGCGCACCTGGCTGACGGTTCCGGGTGCGCCTTCGATCGTGTCGGAATGCATCGTCTGGATCGAATCGATAACCAGCAGCGCCGGGGGATCGCCCTGCCCCAACGTCGTCAGAATATCGCGGACCGAGGTCTCGGAGGCGAGCCGGATCGGCGCATCGGCCACACCCATGCGAGAGGCGCGCAGCCGCACTTGCCCGGCGGCCTCCTCACCGCTGACATAGACCACATCATTGCCACCGCGCGCGATGGTTGCTGCGGTCTGGAGCAGCAAGGTCGATTTGCCGATCCCCGGGTCTCCGCCCAGCAGCACGGCGCTTCCCGGTACCAAGCCGCCACCCAGTGCTCGGTCGAATTCGGCAAGGCCGGTCGACTTCCTTACCGGCAGCTGTGTCGGGGCATTGAGCGGCTCGAACGCGACCGCGCGCCCGCCACTCGAAAGATCATGCTTCTGCGAAAAAACCGTCGCCGGAATATCCTCGATCAGCGTGTTCCACTGCCCGCAATCGGCGCATTGCCCCTGCCAGCGGTACGACACCGACCCGCATTCCTGACACACATAACGCCGTTTTGCTTTTGCCATAGCTGCGTGCCATATCGAGAACAGAAGACGAACGCAATTGCATTGCCGCGGCTTTGCGCCATAGTGGCAACCGATGCGCCAGAAGGAATTGCGCCTTGCACTGGTATGTTACGGCGGGGTCAGCCTTGCGGTCTACATGCACGGCATCACCAAGGAGGTGTGGCACCTGGCGCGGGCCAGTCGTGCGTTCCACCATCCTGCCAGCGTGCCGCTGGACGGGGTGGCGGCCGTCTATCGCGATTTCCTTGCGCAGATCGAGCGCGATCATGCGCTGCGCCTGCGGGTGCTACCCGACATTTTAACGGGGGCGAGCGCGGGCGGGATCAACGCGGTGTTTCTGGCGCAGGCCGTCCATTCGGGCCACAGCCTTGAGCCGTTGACGAAGCTCTGGCTCGAAAATGCCGATGTCAGCCGCCTCACCGATCCTGATGCCGAGCCGATGTGGCGCTTTGCAAAGTTCTGGGCGCAGCCGATCGCCGAGTGGTTCCTGCGCCGCCCTGGCAACGCAGTGAATGCAACCGTCTCGCCCGAAACCCGCGCCGAGGTTCGCAGCAAGGTTTCGCGCTTTGTACGCGGCCGGTGGTTCAGCCCGCCGTTCTCCGGCTCGCGCTTTTCCGAGATGCTGTTCGAGGCACTGGAACAGATGGCCGCCGATGGCGACGGCGCGCCGCTCTTGCCGCCCGGCTACCCGGTCGATCTGGCGGTCACGGCCACCGACTTCCGGGGCCATCCTGAGACCCTGCGGCTCAATTCCCCACCCCAGGTCGCCGAGACCGAACACCGCCTGCCGATCTGCTTCCGCGCCCGCGTGGGAGAGGGCGTTGCCGGCGGACTTGCCGATCCGCTCGAACTGGTGCTGGCAGCGCGTGCCACGGCGAGTTTTCCCGGCGCTTTCCCGCCATTGATGCTGGCGGAGATTGATGGGTTGGCGGCGCGTGCGGGCCACCACTGGGCGACGCGCGGCGCCTTCCTGTCGCGCATCATGCCGGCGCATCTGGAGCGCGGCACACTCGACGAGGTCGCGCTGATCGACGGATCGGTGCTGGTCAACGCGCCCTTCGGTGCTGCGCTCAAGGCGCTCTACGGTCGCCCCGGCCAGCGCGAAGTGGACCGACGGTTTGTCTATCTCGACCCCCGGCCCGAAAACAGCGGCATGACGCCGGGCGCACGGACCCGGAATGTCGGCTTCTTCGGGGCGATTTTCGGGTCGCTCTCCACCATTCCCCGCGAACAGCCGATCCGCGACGATCTCGAGCGCATCGATCAGCAATCGCGCGATGCCGAAAGGGTGAAGCGGCTGATCCTTGAGCTGCAACCCGACATCGATCGCGCTGTCGGCAAGCTGTTCGGCTACACCTTCCTGCTCGACCGCCCCACGCCGAAACGGCTTGCGGCGTGGCGCGCCAAAGCCCAGCAGGCGGCGGCAGAACGCGCTGGCTATGCCTTCGGAGCCTACGCGCTCACCAAGTTCGAGGCGATCCTCGGTCAGCTTGCCCAATTGACATTGAAGGCGGCAGGGCAAGCACAGGCTGACCCCGCGCCGTTGGCGTCCGCTTTCCGCAGCGAGTTGGAAAGGCGCGGCCTCGACCAGCTTACCGATCTGCACGGCGGAGCGAACATCGGCGCAATCGCGTTCTTCCGCGCCCATGACACAGGCTTTCGAATCCGCCGCCTGCAACTGCTCGCCCGCAAGCTGTCACGCGACTGGGAGATCGAGGCCGACGTGTCCGAGGATGCGCTCGATCGCGGCCGCGACCGGATCTACACCATCCTCTCGCGCTATTACCGCGCCGACGAGGACGTTCTGCAATCGCCGCAGTTCAAGGAATTGTCGGCACGTGCGCTTCAATCGCCCGGCGCGGTGCTCGATTTCCTCGCCAGCGAGCGGCTCCTGCCCGCAACCGATCTGGCGGCTGAGGAAATGCTGATCGATGCACTGGAGGATATGCCCAAGACGCTCAAGCGGCGGATGCTGCTGACCTATCTCGGCTTTCCGTTCTACGATGTTGCCACCTTCCCGCTCTCGCGGCGCGACGGGCTGGACGAGTTCAATCCCGTCAGGATCGACCGCATTTCGCCTGCCGACGCGCGCTCGATCCGTGAAGGTGGGACCGATGCGACATTGCGCGGGATCGAGTTCTACAATTTCGGTGCGTTTTTCAGCCGTGATTACCGCGAGAACGATTACTTGTGGGGACGGCTGCACGGGGCGGAACGGATGATCGACCTTGTGGCCTCGACAGTGCCTGTGGCGGTCGCGCCCGAAACGATCAGGCGGACCAAGCGCGAGGTGTTCCTCGCGGTGCTGGAGGAAGAGGAAATCGCGGGGCGCTGCCAGCGCGGACTGCTCGATACCATTCGCGCCGAAGTGCACGAACGGCTCGGCTAGCCGCGCCTGTTCAGCTGCCGAAAGCGTCCTTCAGCTTGGCAAAGAAGCTGCGGCTTTCGGGGCATTCGTCGCCCGTTTCGGTCGCGCGGAATTCCTCGAGGATTTCGCGCTGCCTCTTGGTCAGCTTGGTCGGGGTTTCGACCGCGATCTCGACAACCAGATCGCCGCGTCCCCGCCCTTGCAGCACCGGCATACCCGCACCGCGGATTCTGAGCTGCTTGCCCGACTGGATTCCGGCCGGAATGTCGAGCCGGTTGGTCGACCCGTCGAGATCGGGAATCTCCACGCAGCCGCCGAGCGCCGCCGTGGTGAAGCTCACCGGAACGCGGGTGGCGAGCGTGGTGCCTTCGCGTTCGAACACCGGATGGGCTTCGACATGGAGGAAGATGTAGAGATCACCCGGAGGGGCGCCGCGCTGGCCAGCCTCGCCCTTGCCCTGGAGGCGGATGCGGGTGCCGGTATCGACGCCTGCGGGAATATCGACCTTGAGCGTCTGCGGACGATCCACCCGCCCTTCGCCGCGACACGAGCGGCACGGATTTTCGATCACCGTCCCGCGCCCGCTACAGGTGGGGCACGGACGTTCAATCACGAACAGGCCCTGCTTCGCGCGCACCGAACCCATGCCGTTGCACAGGTTGCAGGTGCGTTCGGACGTGCCAGGGGTTGCCCCTGAGCCTTCGCAAGTATCGCAGGCCTGGCTGACCTCGATCTCGATCTCGGTCGACTTGCCGTGGAACGCCTCTTCGAGGGTGACCTGCA
>VFQO010001616.1_pt1 | contig 16420 bp, 11 predicted proteins | sample 3512331 | NCBI WGS metagenome assembly VFQO01 (sample SAMN10412371, study PRJNA504923) | tailings metagenome | isolation source: Replicate 3 from Balatoc abandoned mine | place: Philippines: Itogon, Benguet | collected 2017-08-28
CTTTACATTGAAACATTGAGTCAGCTGGAGTATCTCGCTGCCAGCAAGTGGGTCAAGCGCCTGTTCAGGGATAAAAGCGTCTCCTAAGATCCCCTCTCTCTCTCTCTCTCTGGATTCAGAGACTCGACGGGTTCATCCTCTCGGCGGACAAAGTCGATCCCACATTTCTCTTCCTGGCCGACTTCTCCTGAGAAGAGCTCAGGGCGGCGAGTGCGTCGGCCAAGCTGGTTTTGTCAAACTCACTCACGGGCCCCGTTCTCGGCGGGTTAGGATCTCCTAGATCGCAATAAATGATCATTACCGTAGCTACTCCGATGAATACAATAGTAAGGGACACGGCGACCACAATGTCGGCCCAGGTGATGGGAATTCCAGTGGCATCTCCGGGTTCGGTGGCGTCCTCGGATACTCCCGGCACGTTGAGCGGGCGCGCGTTTGAAGGTGACCCCACAAAATTGGAGACGGTATTTCCATTCTTTTTGCGAATAGGAGTCTGCAGTCGAGTCCGGTAGGCGTCCAGAAAGCCGTGGGTCGGAGAAGAAGAAGAAGACGACGACTTGGATGACGTGCCCAGCTTTTCCGAGTTCAACACCGTAATCTGTTCTAACGGAGCTAGGGTTCTCGAAGCCGCTGCCGTCGACCAGACAACTACTTGACCTAGACTCGTTGTGGTCTCTCGTGTGACCACCGTCAGCCCGTGAGCCTCACTCCACTTACACGCCAATTTACCCGAGAAGGTCATTTTGAGCGCCTCCGGGTCCATGATCACGTGAACCATGCCCAGGGAGGCCGGGGAGAGGTGCCCGTTCTGACCCGACGGGCACGCACCGATTTTCCCGTTGAGCAGGGCAAGCGGGTTGTTTGGGGAATTGCAGCCCCAGGCGACTACGTGTCCCGTATTCAAGGTCGCCACGCCATTGTATTCAGTTAAGCACACATCTCGAATAGAATAAGCCGTGAGTAGAGCGTTGTGGACCTTGAGGTTGCGCACCGCCGACGGGGACGGGAGGAGCGCTGGCTTCCACAGCCGGGCCCACTCTGGCTGGGTCTTGCCCGCTGCGGCAGGTTTCGCCGGGCCTGCGACAATCTCGCTCAAACTCGCTCCATGGAGAACACTAGCACGTTGGTAAGACTGAATCCGAGCTTCATAGTAGGTGTAGGTTTTCTGGGTGATCCAGAGGGTGTCTCGGGTACAGGCCAGGAGGTCCAGCTCGGGTCTCCAGGATCGAGTCCCCGGGCCCGCAGGGTACTCTGGAGTGGGCACCTCCACAATCTCGGACAAACCTTGGTTGTTCTTGATGTCAAATACGGCCACGTAGAGTCGAACCTGTTGGTCGCCGCTGCCGCCGCCGCCGCCGCCGCCTCTCCCAGATGTCCAGATGGAGTCTCCGTCTCTCCACTTGCTCCAGCTCCGGGCGACGGCGTCCTCGTGGGCGTAGAAGGCCGCAAATCTCGACGAAGCGCACGTTTTGGTGACTCCAGTGACCAAATCAAAGTCGCTCTGCCACCTCACTGCGCCCGTGTGCTGGTTGAGACCCACGATCCGACGCGCGCTAGCCGCCACCAGAGTCGTCTTTCCAAGGCGCCCTATCCACTCCACGTCAGAGTAAACGCATTTGGTGCAGTTCTGTTCATTCCACATGCACAGACACCCGTTGTTGTAGAGAGCTCCGACGAGCTGGCCGGAGTAGTCGCCCTCGTAGAGGAGTTGGCGGATCCTACTGGCGTCGCCCAGAGTCGACGGAGGTGCGACCAGGCTGTCCTCTCGGTGGAGGAAGAAGTCGAGTTCGGGTGAACCAGAGATGTGATAAGTGGGAGGCGGGGAGGATGTTTCTGACGCAGCCGAGAGCGGGATCAGCAGAATGACAAGGGTGATCAGGGTCAAGGGTGTCATTCTTTCTTTCAGTGTTGTCATTTTTTTGGGTGGAGCGTCCTAGAATTCTACAATGGTTTTTGATTTTAATACAGCGGGGTTTATTTTGCAAGAGCGCGCAGAGAGAAAGGATCTTTCTTACTCTACTGGTCCTTGACAATCCAGTTGGCGACCATCATTATCAAAGCACCGACAGCAGCAGCAACAGAGACGACAATTGAACCGAGCAACCATTGCAGAGGCATGTTAGTGGTGTCCGTAGAAAGTCCAAATTCATATGTAAAGGTGCTGAACGTGATAATCTGGATGATGCACAAAGCAATCATCACAGCAGTGTGAGGAATAAACCAAAGACCAACATCTCGGGCGCTAGCCTTGATGCGAGAGTTCTCCCACAGACCGGTGAGGTACAAAAGAATCCAAGTACCAAAGAAAGAAGTGAGCGCGAGAGCGTTGATCTTAGGATCAGTAGCAGTGGTTACATAAACCTTCTTGTAACCGGGGAAGAAAAGCAACATAGTGGAAACCAGAATAAGCCCGATTGCAATATAGAAAAGAGTCGTGGGGACAACGTTGGCGGTTCTGAAACCGAGGCTATTGGTATCGTCCATTCTGTTGGACCACGAAGGGCCCTTTGTCTTCTTGGCCTTTCGGTCCTTCTTCTCGGCCTCGTTGTCGATAACAAGGTGCGCAAAGGAGGTGTGGATAGCAAACTGGGTCACAAAATAAGCAACCACAATGGCAAGTACTACCAAAGAAGTGTAGAAAGAGTAGTTGGGATCCAAGTACGCCGTCTGCGGAGGCAAAGAAGAGGCACTTGGGATAGCTTGCTGCATTAAATCAGCAAGAGAGGCCATGTTGTCGCGCGCGTGGAAGGCAAGTCGGATTGAACTTTTTGGTTTGGCGGCAGGTCAAGCTTGATTTATCGCGCCCGCTGCTCGGGTCAGAAAAATTGCTAAAATTCCTTTCTTTTTTAGTCCGCGTCGGGTTTAACTGCGCGGCCGAGTGTGCGATGCGGACTCTGAAACGCCGACTCCTTTATATACTGCACTTTTTTGGCGACAAACACAAATTGATTTATGTTCTTATTTATTGAAATTCATAATCGAGACAAGCGCGAGACTACTTTACTTCTTGGCCTTTTCGCGGCAGGACTTGAAAGACACGCTGAAAAGCAGAATAATGTCAAACAAGACCATGATGGCAGCCAAGATGGTTCCTGCTCCAATAAGCTGTATCACTGAAGTGTAGGGTAGAGTGACAACGTTGGCGCGTGCCCAGGAGCTTGCCAAAACCGACATGACGTAGCCGTCCATCAAAAGAGCAGCGGCGTTGTAGAGAGCAAAATTCCACTCCTTGGTCGTCGAAGTATAGATGGATCTCTCGACAATAGAATGCACGGTGTGACGCGCAAGAGCGATCAACAAGGCGATGATGATGATGGTCGAGTAGGCCGTCTCGTTGATCAACCATCCATAAGAAGTCGACCAGTCGGTGCTAAAAACCATAAAGATGCACCAGATGACGACACCGTTGAGAATGTAGATCAACTTGAAGGGGATTTGGAAAAACACGAATTTGTAGCCAGGACCCGTTTGTTCCCAGATGGTTAGCCAGTCAAGCTTGGCGACCTCGTTGTTTACAATCTTTCTGATCAATCGAGTGATTTCCATGCCAGGGCCCAAACTCATGATCATCGTGATGAGCAAAAAGCCCATAAGGTGGAATGTGTTGAGCGCGGCCGCTCCAACGGGGATGGAGTCCGTAGGAGGGACATTAAAATTAGGAGCCGTGCCGTTGAGGGTCACGTTGAGAGCTGGAGCCGACATGAAAAAGGCTGCAACAAGGTGGCGGGAGCGTGTGAGTGAGTAGACAGGAGCGTCCTGGGTGGCGTGCAACTGTTTGTTTGCGGGCTACCAAGCAAATTGAAAGTTTTGCGAGGCCGATTTTAAAAAAGTTGCAATCAAAAATTGGTTGAAAAAATGGGCTGGGCCAACGCACGTACTTGTGGAAGTCTAATCGAGCCTGGCAAAAAAAAGGTTTCTTCTTCTTTCAGCAGCAAGTCAAAAAAAGAAGAGGGTGGCTCTGTTCGATTCGAAAAAACGAACACGTCCGTCTGAGGGTTGTAGAATCGTTGCAGAGCCCGTCTCTCAGCCGGTACGACTGTTGAAAATCAGGGAAATTTAGAAAAATCCAGCTTCCAACGCGCTCGCGTCCCGCAACGAGCCCGGTGAAAAACAGGGTCCCCGCTTACCCGTCAAAATCATGTCCAAAGACAATGTTTTCGTCCCGGGTATCGACGAATGGCACCGAATAGTTCAATTTGACAGTAACGCAGAAAAGGCGTCCGGGGTCAAGAAGCTCCAAGCGATCCGTAGCACTGTAGAGGCTCTCGAGGTCGTGCGGCGGTCAATCAGAATCTACGTGACCACACTTCTGTGGTTTCTTGTGATCAACATGGTTGTAGCAATAGCCGTGATTTCAGTCTCCATGTTTCCCATCTACAGCTGGGGAAGCGCTGCGACGGGCGCGCTGTCCGGACCCGCCTTCTTTCTGGGTGCCACCACGGGCCTCGTGCTCTTGGGATTCAACGACTACACCTTTTTTGTGAGACCTAGATACAGATATTTGCGTTTGGGTGTCTACATCGTGACCATTCTCTTCGCCCTGCTGTACGCCGTGCTGCAACTGGTGTGGGGCGTCAGTTTCTGCAATAACGACTCGCTCAAGACGGCCAACCCCGGTATCAGCCTGGTCTGTCAACTAGACTTGGCTTATCTCTATTTCTTCATGTCTTACGGGTTCTTGGTGGCCGTGGTGGCCATTATCACGGCCGCGCTCGACGGAGTGGTACAGAGCAAAGTCAAAGACTACACGGCGCTCTGTCAGTCCTTTGTGCTTTACAACATTACTCCTTCGAGTACTGAGATAGACAAGTTGAGCACCAAGGATACGTCGTCGGTTCTGGCCGAAATGACGCCGTCTACCCAGATGGCGGTGGGCCAGCGGTATCTCACGCTGGTCAACGGACTGGCGGGCCTGAACGACACCATGGTTAAGCAGCAACCGTATGATAGAATGTACTTTTGGATTCAGGACATTACAAGCATTGTGAAACACGGGAAAAGCGAGTAAAGTTTTTTTTCTTTCTCTCGGAGTTATATGTAACAATAAATCAAAAAATCAGATCAATTTTGCAAGGGGGGGTTGCGTGCGAGTGTTCTTTCCCCCGGAGAAACCAAACAATCATTCACTCGCCCGCGCGCGCGCATCGCAAACGGCGAAGAAGGGGGCGGGAAAAATGAGTGACTCTGCATCAGACGACAGCGGAGATGACGCCATGGAAAATTTTGACGATTTACTACAGCCTCCGGAAGAAGGAGCCACTCTAGCCGGCTCTCCGCCAAACGGAGAACCAGGCAACCGACCACCGCCCAGACCTCCGCGGCCTCCTCCTCCTCCCAGATGGAAAGACAGACACAAACACTCTGTACCAGTCGCAACGGTGGAAAACATTCTCAAACAACGAGAAGACGAACGTCTGGGTGCCCTGCCGGCGAGTAAGCGACGCCGGTTGCACGATGACATCGACTCCGACATCGGGTCCGTCGAGGAACCCGATGCGCCCCTCGTGTTTGTAGACTCTTCCGGGAGACCTATAGAGGCTATTGTGGCTACCAATCAATCGGCCCCGGGCTCGCCTAAAACGCCATCCCGGCCCACTGCGAGTGTGAATGGAGCCGGAGGCGGCGGCGGAGGCGGAGAGTCACTAGTCAACGTGTACTCCAGTATCTTTGCTTCAGAGGATTCCAACCACAGTATTGGATCTCCGGTAAGACCTGGGTCCGAATTCCAAGTCCCAGCGTCCAGATCAAGGAAGCGCAAACAGCCCGGCGGACCGGCAGGAGGGTCCCGTCCACACTCAGAACACTCTTCCGACAACGAGTCGGTGGACTCACAGGTGTCATACTCTGGCGCCGACCCCGACCCACCTAGAATGAAAGAAACCGAATCTAACGTTCACGACGAGACTAAATGCGGGTTCTGCATTCTGAACAACGGAACGGCCGTCCCCGAAGTGATCCGGCCCCAATTCCAAGCCGCCGAGCAACTGATTACGGACACCCTGCGCTCTCAGAACATGCAAATGCCAGTCTTAGTCAACACTATAAGTATCTTGTACCACAAGAAGATGAGAGCGGCTTTGGCGAGCGCGTTGAAATTCGACCCCATATACAGGTCAATTCTTCCCAGCATGCACACGGATCAGATAGAAATGCATATCCGACTCAAAGCCAAGGGCGATCGGTTTGTTAGGTACATGAACAACATCAAAATCTGCAACGAGCTCGCCGAGATCGCGGCCCACCGCGCCCTGACTGCACGCCGCAAACTCGCGCATGCCGAGCTAACCGGCCTCAACGTGCCCGATATTGTGGTTGATCCTAAGGAAATTACTGTAATATTGAAGTTGCAACAGGCAGCGGAGATGTGGGAGGACAAGAGACGAAACGAGGCTCGTATTCTCGAAGCGGCCGCCGCCTCGCAGGGTGGCGCGGCAGCTCACACCAACGCGGCCAGTCTCGTCGATCAACCGTTTATGTATGTTAAATATAGTAAGTAAAGAGGTTGGGGTATCTTTTGGCAGCCATCGGCCCGGTGGGGGGATTCCCGGCAATGTAAACCGGCGCCCCCGGGAGGGGGGATCGGGCGCGCAATGTGAACCGGCCTTCTTTCCCGGAGCGTCCAGTCATTTTGAAGACATTTATTAGTGTTCAACGCAAAATTTTTTATCGTAAAATTATGGCATCTACTGCTACTGTTGCTCCTGTGGCCGCTCCCAGGCCGCGCCCTAGAGTCTTGAGTAAGCTGCACCTCCCTTCGGGCAGCTCTCAGTATATGGGAAATCGAGTCATTCGAGTGTGTCACAAAGACACTCGAATCAAGTTTGGTGACTACGACGCGGCTGGAAACTCTGAGAATCCAGAACCATCGCAGCAACGGGTAGAGTTTATCGACGATCCCAGAGGTCCCACGTTGGATCCCGCGAAACAGAATACTTCTTTTAAATACGAAGCCGTGTGCAAAAACATGTCAGTCGTTGCCTCGGTTTACTACGCGATCCAGCCCGACATGTGTAGCAAACAGCAGCTGCGACCCCGGAACACTTTCTTTGCTATAAGCTCCGCCTCTACTCCTAATGGTCGCGTTGTAGCCCTGGGTGGCGGCCGTGGAATCCAGATGGCGGATTTGGAGAGTCGCGGGATCAAGTGCTTTGCTCTTCGCGTCGACCCGCTCGACATTCGCCGAATCGCGCTCTTGTGCCCTGATCCCGCATACAGAGAATACTTTCGTGTTGTTCGAACCTACTCGAATACTTCTGTCATCAAATCGGCCGAGGACTGCTTACTCAGAGCGGCTGCGACTGAGTTGCCGCCCGTGACCTACTTGCGGATGCAGGAGTTTATGGAGTCGGGTGTTATGATTTTATTGCCAGGAGACATTATTTACGTTTATCCGTCAAATAAGACCAAACACGGCATCTACTATGGCCAGTACCGAGCGCGCGTAGAGTTGAGGTTACGGGCGACCGATCCTGAACTTCCAGCTGAAGACCCTGGAGCGGTGTGGTATCCCAAGCTGTGGAAGATCGAAGAACCAAACAGAACACTTTGTCTGTAAGTCGCAATGAGGTTTAGCTGGTGTTAGCGGCCGTCGCCGCCGCTGCCGCCGCCGAAGTCGACCCGGATTTCTGGCTTGCATTGTTCTTTTGGAGAGCCCTGGCTATATCCTGATCCGTGGTGAGATTTCTAGTGTTGTACGATCTTTCTGGAGGTCTCTGTGGCTGATTGGGCCCGTCGTCGCCCTGCACCACGGACATGGAGGTAGGCGCGTTGGACTGGTTCAGGGCGTCACTCGCTCCTGGTATGGTCACAGCCGTGTTGACATTGGTGAAATAAACGTTTGAATTTCTGTATCTATTCACTGGATGAGTAGCGGAAGTGATGCCGTCTAACTGGGACAAGGCGCCCTCCGTTTGGGTGGCCGTGAGTTGCTGAAACCGCTCTGCCGTGGAGACTGCCGCTGTTTCCAACTGAGCGGCCAGTCGTCTGATTTGATTCACTATGTTGTCGGAAGTACTCGGCAAGCCAGTGCTGCGTTCTTGGCGGGCTTGGTCCGTGTTGGAAGCAAGCACCTCTTGGACCAACTTCTGGAACTCGGTGTTGTCCACATGGCGCAGTTTGTTGCAGAGAATGAAAGCGAAATCGTAGGAAATAGTCAAAATTTCTTTCACAACAAGTTCTTGAAACCCGATACCCAAAAGAGTGCCTTCGGCGGAGGTTTTCGCGAGCTCACCGGCGTCCATTTTTTCCACTTCTTCTGGTTTAGTTCTGAATCGGGCCCGGGATTTGGGCCTAATTAATCTCTGGCAGTTATTGAGTACTTTAGTGAACAGTAGAGTGTTCGTGTCCTCCGCCAAGTGAGGTTGGCAGGGGACAAAAGGGGGGACACGCGCGTGGGGTAGGGGAGCCGGTACGAAGGTTCGGTTGTTGTGTCTGACGGCGCGAGCTCGATCTTCTTTTTTGAAGATACTTGATCAATAGGGATTGCTCGAAACTGAGCGCAAGAAAAAGAAAAGAGTCTTTCTGATTACGAAGCCGAAGGGGAACCATTTTCCCCACGAAAAGTCTGGGGCTGTTTCGGTGAGATGGAACCCGATTTATACGACAGTTCTTTCTGGGATTTGGAAGATTATGCCGTTACGAATACATTTGACCCGTATTCCAATTTACCTGCAACGAGCCAAGCCGCCCCAAGTTACGACTGGACAGGTGCCAATTTAGACCTGGCCACGGACGGCGATCTTTTATCTCTACAACAACAGCAAGACGATGAATTCCAAGACCTTCAACAGCAGCAGCCGCCGCCGCAACCACGACAAATGTTCCAAGCGCCCGAAGCTCAGGCAATCGAATTCCCGGTATCCGCGACGGCCACTGGCCTTGGCCGTAATATACAACGACAAATCGAGAACTCGCGTGCTGCCTCCGGAGGAGTTTCTGGTGAAGATGACGCCCCTGTCTCGGGTCCTAAGCGGAAAACCCGCAAGCGAACTCCTGCAAAGCCTGCCCCGGTGACCTCTGCAACAGAGGGTTCCACATGGAATCTGGCCACTCTGGCATCGAACATGATGATCAATTCTGAAACTATGAAAAAATACTCGGACCGGTATAGAAAAGAAATGCGACTGACCGAAACTGGTAAGCATGCCTTTATATCTTGGAAACCAAGAAAGAAGAAAGAAACGGCTATTATTGTTAACCCGCCAGAATTCTTGACAAAAATGACCGTTGACGACGATGCCGATATATACAAGACACGACTTAATTACCTCTACGACTTTTTAGACACGTTCACGGCGTTGGACCAAAACGCCATCCGCGAAGTATGTCGTGCTTATGCTTATCTTTACATACAATATTGGGATATCTTGGATCACAAAAGCGGAGATGAAAACTACAGAAACGAGATTCAACGTAAAGTGGACAAAATGGTCAACGACTCGGAAAACTTCCGCCAGACTATTTACCCTGATCCCATAGAAGGAATCCCGTTTGCCGAAGACGCCCTTCTTCTCGCGTTCCTTCTTTTCGCGCTTCGCGCCCAAGCTGGCCGAAACAGAATACGGGAACACACTGTGCTAGGTTTGGTTAGCTGGGTCGGAACATTGAACATCCCAGGGACGGAAGGGGCCAAACGCGTGGGTGAATCACCCGATGGGGTGGTCTTCTACAAAAGACCGGGCAGAGTTTCTTTAGATCCGCAAACGTATTTGACGTACCCTCTTAATTGGAGCGAACTTTACGCACAAGAGCAAAAGACACAGACCGTTTCTAACCACGCCGGCGCTACTGTGCAACTGGCGGAACTCTACAGGACGAACATTGGACGACCTGCCAACGTTTTGGTGTGGCTGGAAAAGAACAGAGTCGCATTGAGGCAACGAGTGGCGAAAGCCAGAGGCCAAACGAAAGCCGGCTGGGATTCCTTTGAACAGATCGTTGCCGTGAACGACATTGACCAAGATCAACTCTACAATTTTGTTGAGGTTGGAAAACGGGTCTTTCCTGTTGCGGTGGACAGGATTCCACCGTTAGCCACGCTTTCGAGTCACTCCAACCCGCCAAGACCGAGGCCGAGCAAGAAGAGGGAAACGATGAATGTCCCACCTCAAGTCGCGCCCCTCGAAGCCCGGCCGCCAAAACCAACGAAAAGCAAGAAAAATGTGAAGAAGGACAGACCAGCACAGGCCCGGTCACTTAATGTCCAGCCGCCTGTGTCGCGGGAGTTAGATCGCGACTCGCCGTTGCCGTCACCACGGTCGCCACTAACAGCGCCAGCGCAATCCGCGGCAGTCGATTCAACGACAAAGAAACATGGCAACGGCGGTCCTCGATTGAAGTTTACACCAAGGAACCCACCTGCTCTACTTGAAACGAACGCTGCCTGGAACTTCAGTGACAGCGACGATGACCTAGGCGGCGGCGACGACGACGACGACGAAACAAGTTCAATAAGCGTGCAGACATTCAACCCACCGCCACTGGAAAGTATCAATTCAAGCAATTTGGGAACAGAAACAGTCGTTCGAACAAACATCACCGCCGCGGTAACCGGCGCTGGAGCGTACAGTGCCCCGGTCGAGGTCGTTTCTAAACTCGTCGACAAAAGCATCAGAGATTCCATGTACACGTATGAACCACCTAAAGATGCTATCAAGTTGACTAGAGACATTCTTCGGCCGATCAAAGGCTCCAACGGGCGCGCTGTACCTCGGTTTGCCACTCCGGAGGAGGATGAAAAGACCCGGAAAGCGGTGTGTGCTGTTGGTTCGGACTTTATTAAGAATGCTTATCAAGTCTTCTTGCAATCCAACGAGATAGCCAAGATGAGCACCATGGTCCGAGAAATACTCAAGCGAGGTGTCACGGGCGTCAACGCCGCTTCCGCTAAGGTGGTCGATCAGTGCCAAGGTTTCTTGGACGAATACAAGGAAGCCGTGTCGACCTCTGCGCAGAGCAACTCGGCCAAGAGAGCCCAGCAGGCACGTCGAGCGTTCTCGACTCGGGATTATTCCTCGGCCTCGTGGGCGGATTTGCAGGTCAATTGCCTTACGTACTCTGGCAATTTACTCTACATTAACGGATTGTGGACGCAGATCAAGTCTGGTTTACCCAGCAATAAGTCGGCGCGACAGCAGCAACAGCCGCTCACGGACCTTGCCGTAGAAATTCAGTCAGCCAACATCTGCTGGAATCTGGAATACGCGGCCGAGTTTAAAGACACCGACTTACCCGCTTTGTATATGATAGAACCCTCTCTAGCGACATTTGTGCATCACCCGGACCATTGCAGACATTGCAGCCGGCAAGTCATGTCCAACCTACCAGATCAGGAAACCCCCTCTGTTGTGTGTGAATGTCACACAGAAGAGGCTCCCTGGTATTATTGTTCGGAGAATTGCAAGGAGGCCGATTCTTACGTGCACAAGAACGGGGAGTGTCGACTTTGGCAGCTCATGGGCACTCGACCGATCCAAAAGACCCTGAGTCAAGCTGCAGCAGAATCGGGCCTTCTTGTCGACGAGTCCAGACAAGACGAAGAAGACAAACTGACTCTTAATGATCTGTTTCACCTTACGGCGAGGCTAGCAATCAAGAAGCAGCTCAGAAGAAATCTGGATTTGAAATACTCAGAAAATTCCATCAGCGATGCAGCAGATATTGCATTGGCGCTAACGCCCAGAGCGTCTTTATTGGAAGCAATAGATAGCCGCACCGGCGACCTCAGAACAAGGGCACTTCTTGCCCGCGAGTTTGGATTGTACGACCCGCTTTGCCTATACGATGGATATGATGCCATGCCTGGCTCCAAGACTAAGGCACACATCTATATCGCGGCTGTTCTTTACGGTTATATTCAAGAACTAGGCTCTGCCGCTGGTTTGTTGGAAGGCGTTGACTTGGCCACCCTTATTCGACTTTGCGGAATTGCCGCGACAAATGCATTCGAGGCGGGAGCTTTCAACACTCAGCTAAACGCTGAAGGCGCGGCAAGAACGCAGAAGATACTTGTAGGCCAGTCAGTGTTTGCCGTGGGAAGCTTCTTTGACCACTCGTGCTCTCCAGACTTTAGGTGGGACGAGCACGTCCCAAAATCAGGGCAACCACCTCTTATGGTCATTGCTGAGAACCTTCAGCATCGAATTCGTACAAAAATAGAGACTGCCTACCTCTTGAGCGACAAAATTACCGCAGAAGCCAGTCTGATGGCTACTCTGGCTTACACGTCAATATTTGAAGATCGCCCTATTGTCGTGGACAACCAATACGTCGAATTTTGGATTAAACCTCGATTAGAGAGGTGTTTCCAGTTCATGGACATCTGGGGCTTCTCGTGCACATGTGTCATGTGCAAGGCGTCAGAACCATCCGCTGGGTCTACTGGCGACTGGCTTGCGGTTAAAGCCGAGCCCGCGTTTAATGAACACGGTGCGAGCGCTCTTAGCCGTAATAAGAGGCTGAAACAGGAGCAAGCATTATACGCAATCTACATCAAAGCTTTTCAGTACTCTTTGTGGTACCTTCCAACCGAACTTTCTCTGTCCGACATCTTTGATCTGTTTTTGAGAATGCAAACGACTTTGGACTATATCCACTTTACTCCGGAGCAAGCCAGTAGTGTCATCAAATTCGGCACGGAGCAGCTGGGGCAAAACAAGTGCTACTACGAGTTGGAATTACTAGCTCTGCAAATGCAACTAAACCAGATAGAACCTTTCGAACGCCGTTACACGCCACCCATGCGCGTCGAAGGTTTCGAGGACATGGCGCTGTGGTACATCTTCTCAGACGCTGTAATCAAGAACGAGCACAGCAAAAAAGTACTTGCAGATATAAGCAAATATACTTCTGACACTTTGCCAACGCAATTGAAGAGCAAGTTTAAAACCGCAGGCAAGGTTGTCGATTTCTCCAACATGGACCAGCTATGCCAAAACTTGGCGGATGTTTTCAGCATTACCCTGATATTCTCTACGCTCGAATCAGCCAGTCCCGGGAAACCAGTGGTTACAAAGGAAGTCGAATGGAACCCAAAGTTTAAGGAAAGGGCTGTTGCCGCCATTGCACTGGGGTACAATCCGAACGGCCACTTGTTCGTTGGTCTCAAAGTGCCCCCGGCGAGAACAAAGGCGCTGCCAAAGTAAAAGACCTTCCTTTCTTTGTGAGTGTATCGAAACACGAAATAAAAAAAGAAACGTGGTTATTTTGTTCATACAGCACCCGGCGTGCAGTCAAAATTTGCGTTGGACGAGTGTCTCAGATGGCGGCCCCGATCCAGTCTCGGCCAGCAGACCCGAACAAATCTCGGCTAGACAGTTTTGAGGAATCTCAAACGTACTTACAGTGGATGAATATAAGAGCATGGATCTCTGCCTACGTGCGAAACGCCAAGGGACAGCCTCCCAAAGAGCACCTGTCTTCCGTTTGTCCCGGAATGACAATCGCTAGTCTGGCCAAATGTTTTCCATTTCCATGCGCAAACCCGGAAACTGACAGTGCTGAACAACTGGCGACCTGGCTGGGTATCGAGGCCAAGAACATAAAGGAAGCGCGCGATGTAATGCGCGAGAAACCATTGAGTGGCCTACTCACCTTCATGAAACTTTACAACGACGCTCTGGGTGAACGGAACAAAAACTCTGCGGACTATAACGCCAGAATAGCTGGTGGTTTAGCAGGGACCGTGTTCGCTATGAACCTACAAAACTTTACCTACATCTCCAGAGACATAGAAAGCTTGCCTGCCATGGTTGTGAAGAGTTTCTCTAATATTATGACAAAAGACGCCAAAACGGAGAACATGAAGCTTTTCTTGGCCGAGGTTTACAGCCAACGCGTCTTGGCTTCCCTCAAAGGACCCGTCATCCGGTGCTACGGATTTTGCGAGCACGGGCAGCGATATGCTTTCTACGAGCGAGGTCTGGCAGATTTAAGCCACTTTTGCTTCGACAAGAGCAAACTGAGCCCGGCACCCAAACCATACGACGACCTCAACTTGGTACTCGGTTACGCTCGACAAGTGTTAAAAATCGCCACCTTTTTGAAGACGGAAAATTTGGTTCACAAAGACATAAAACCGCAGAACATTCTGGTTTTTCAGTCTGACAAGAACGCGTCGTTTCCGACTCTCTTGGACTCCGACACCCTTGACAACTTGTGGAAAGACAACAAACTTGTTTTAAAGTTAGGAGATTTAACAGTGGCTCCCACTAACTCCGACGGAGACATAGACACGACAAAATTTGATTACAGTGTAACAGGATTCTCCACTCCATGGGGGTCCGATGGAGAAAAAACACCCGGCGCTGTGGCAGACGTCAGGGCTACAGCTCTCGTCATTTGCTGTCTACTAGCACCACATTACACATTTTCTGAAAGACGAGGGGAAAATAATGTTCTTCTTGTGGACAACGCCAAGAAACCAGTTATAGTAGAAACCGTGGAACGCGTGCTAAAGACCGAGTATCAACCAAAGTATAGTATTTTGGATTCGGAAATCGAAGAGCTGTGCCTTTGGTTGTGGTCCTGTATTGCAAACGGCGCCGAGCAAAACAAAGCACGATTGGGCAAGTTTCCGCCCAACACGCCCCGGCTTCTACAAAAACGCGAAATTGCCGCCCTAGACAATAACAAAGCCAGAGGGCCCGATTACGACACGATAAAAAAACTTGACTTGACTTCAATACGGACATGCGAGCTCTACAACTTCGCCACCGGAAAGCTCGATGCGTTTGAAATCCCCCAGTCTTCTTACGTCTCATACGACGATTTTATCTCTTTGTGTGCACTTGAAAAAGATCAAATCAAGATTCTTCACATGGATTCCGGGATGGCTCTCGAAGCACTGGCGGAGTCAGCAGAATTCCAAGGAAACCTGACCCGGGTGTTTGACAAGTACTACCCAGCCAACCCATTGCCAGGGTCCCTGATACCTACCCCGTTTGTCTTAATCGACCTCAAAACCAATGTCGATATCTTCTCAGAGGCTCCTGCTCGTCCAAGTGACGTGTGCGCCTACCTCAAATTTTTCTACTTGACCAGAGATCTTGCCCTGTCGGACGACGACCCCGAAGAAGAAGGCGAAAAAAAGGGATCAGGTGCAGCTTCAGCAAAAGAAATTCTGTCTAGCTGCAAAGAATTCCTAGCACAATGTCAGATTGCTTTCAATAGCTTGAACACCAAAGTTCAGGTCGCTCTCCGGTTGGAGTCTTCGCCCGCGTTGGGCGAAATAGAGGCGGTCAACGGCGCGTTGGCTGACTTTTTAACCTGCAAATTTTGGAATGAGAGATCGAGAGACGATTTTCAAGCTCGTATCGAGACCAAAAAACGGTATTTGGTTGAATCTCTAGATAACTGCTACCAACTAGAGCCTCGGAAACAGTGGGACGGTATTGCCAGTTTGATGAACGATTTGATGGAAGTAGAAAATAACATGTTCAACAATGTATAGAATGCACATTAAAAAGAGGATAGATTTATATATATACACAGCGAAGATAGAGCAAAGTCGCCAGCCCGCTCAGTCCATCATATGAGAATCGTCCTCTCCAAACGGACGTTCGTCGGCGTCAAGCTCGTTGTTAGGCCAGCTTGCATTATCATTTCCGCTCTCGGCGACCTTCTGGCGCTTGGCCTTGGGTTCGGGTTCAGACGCGTCAGTGTTTCCTTCCCCGGGCTCGGTGGGAGCCCAGTCCATTTGATCGGAAGTCGTAGTGTTGGCCGTGGTTGTATTTTCACTGTTTTCGTCTTGGCGTTTGCGCTTCTTGGATTGATCGGGTTCTTCGGGAGTGCTAGGTGGCGCAAGCGGGGCAGGCGCGTTAGGCGTGACTACGCCGGTAGCAGGAGTGGCAGCGGAGGAAGCAGCGGCGGCAGCAGCAGCGGCGGCCATCATATTCTTCTGCGTTCCCGACGGATTTCCCGCCGCGACGGCGGCAGCAGAAACGCGTGCCTTGATCCGGCCTCCCCAGCGACCAGCAACGGCGTTGTTGGCGGCCATGGCTGCCATGACAGAAGACTCTCCTTCGCCAGCACGCGCGCTCTTCTTGACTGCATACAACAAGAAGGGCACGCTGAACCCGTCGTTGGTGAGAGTGAGCTTCTCCTCCGAGATGGTCAAGTCCGCTGGCAATCCGCGCGATTCAATAAACGACCTCACGGACTTGTTGCTCTTGATGTGGTTTCTATAATCCTCGCTGATAAAGTGTTCCAGGAGCTCGGGTGTCAGATCGGGGTACTTCTTGTTCACGCCGTCCGGCATCATTAACGCGGGCCAGAGCAAGTAGAACGCATACTCTGACGGATTAGTCAAGCCTTGAACAAATGTGCACTTTTGTTCCAATGAAGACGGAACGTATGCGTTGACGAGAATGAGCTCGGGTGAACCGGCGCACTTGCCTTCGGGGTTTCCGAGTCTGTGCTTGGA
>VFQO010001618.1_pt1 | contig 16388 bp, 18 predicted proteins | sample 3512331 | NCBI WGS metagenome assembly VFQO01 (sample SAMN10412371, study PRJNA504923) | tailings metagenome | isolation source: Replicate 3 from Balatoc abandoned mine | place: Philippines: Itogon, Benguet | collected 2017-08-28
ACCACGACGCTAACCACGACCCCCGACATCACGTCAGCGAAATGGATAGCCACTTTCCGCAGTTGTTGCCGGCGTCGCCCTTCACATCAAGGCGCTGACCCGATTCTCGAAACACGCGGTCCACTGGAACGGAATCCCATGACCGCAGCCCTACTTCAGCAGCCGCGACAGCACCCGGTCGGCCAGCGGTTTGCCGCCGGTCTGACACGTCGGGCAGTACTGGAATGTCGAGTCGGCGAAGATCACCTCGCGCACCGGGTCGCCGCATACCGGGCACGGCTGGCCGAAGCGACCGTGCACGCGCAGGTTCGACTTCTTCTCCGCCTTCAACTCCGACGCGGCGAGCCCGTCCGCGCGAGCGATCGCCGCGCGCAGCGTCTCCTGCATCGCCGTGAACAGTGCGTCGACCTCCGCGCCGGACATCGAGGCGGGCTTGTACGGCGACATCCTCGCGACGTGCAGAATCTCGTCCGAGTACGCGTTCCCGATGCCGGCGATGATCGACTGGTTGCGCAGCACGCCCTTGATCTGCGCCCGGCCTTGGGCTGCGAGGATGCCTGCGAGCACATCGCGAGTGAACTCCGGTTCGAGCGGGTCGGGCCCGAGGCGCGCGATGCCCGGCACGTCCGCGACCTCGCGCACGAGGTACAGCGCGAGGGACTTCTTGGTGCCCGCCTCGGTCACGTCGAACCCGGCACCGCCTTCCAGTACCAATCGGGCGGCGAGGGGACCGCGGCCGGGGCGACCGGATGCCTGTGGCGCGGCATCCCGCCATCGCACCCACCCGGCTCGGGCGAGGTGCATGACGAGGTGCAGGTCGCCGCCGCCGGTGTTGACAAGCACGATGTCGAGGAACTTGCCGTGTCGCGTGACATCGGCAACCGTGAGCCCGGCCAGCGCCGAGGGCGGAGGATCGAAGGTCTTCAGCGCCGCGAACGACACCAGCTCGAGCCGATCAATGATGCGACCGCTCAGCCGGGACCGCAGGTCGGCCGCCAGCGCGTGCACCTCGGGCAGCTCGGGCATGGTCCCACGGTAGTCGCGCTGTCAGCGCGGCAGGGCGAAACCGCCGTCGATCGTGACCACGAGCCCATCCGCGAGCAGTCCGGCGAGTGCTCGATCGAGTTGCACTCGGTCGGACCAGACGGCTTCGAGCGAGGACGCAGATACCGGGATGTCGCTGCCTCGAAGTTCCCGAAGGATCGCGCCGCGCACCTGCCGGTCCGAGCCCTCGAACCGACCCTGCCGCGCCGCCCGCGGCCCTTCGTACGGCGGGTAGCCCGCGGACCTCCACTCGCACCGCGACGCGATCGGACACTCGGAGCATCGTGGTGCCCGCGAGACGCAGACGAGCGAGCCGAGTTCCATCACCGCGGCGTTCGTGACTTTCGCCGCGGCGGGCCCGGAGGGCAGCACCGTCTCCATCAGCGCGAGATCGCGCTGCGTCGACGGAGGCCCGGCCTCACCCTGGCCGAGCACGGCCCGCGCCAAGACCCGGCGCACATTCGTGTCGACGACTGGCACACGTACTCCGTACGCGAACGCTGCCACCGCCCGCGCCGTGTACTCGCCAATGCCGGGCAGCGCGAGCAGCTCGTTCACGTCGGACGGCACGATGTCGCCGTGCCGCTCACTGATCTCCGTCGCGGCAGCGTGCAACCGCAGTGCTCGCCGCGGGTATCCGAGCCGATCCCACTCGCGCACGGCGTCACCCGGAGGGGACGCCGCCAGCGCGGCAGGAGTCGGCCAGCGCGACAGCCAGAGCGCGAGTCGCGGAATCACCCGATCCACCTGCGTCTGCTGCAGCATGACCTCGCTGACCAGGATGCCCCAGGCACCGAACCCTTCGCTTCGCCATGGCAGATCCCGCGCGTGGGCGCCGAACCAGGCGTTCACGTCGTCGCTGATACCCACTGGCACACCCTAGGGTGTTCGCAGACTCCTGCTGACCTGCTCGGGCGTGAAGAACTCGCCGCGCCGCTCCACCTCGTGCACGAGCCGCACCATCGCCTCATTCACGGGCGCGCTGCGGCCAAGAGCGCGAGCCGCGCGCACGACGGCCCCGTTGAGGTAGTCGATCTCGGTCGCCTGCCCGCGGCGGATGCTCTGCAGCGTCGACCCCGGGTTCGGCACCCGACCGATGCGAGCGCTCATCAGCGCGGGCAGAAACTGGCCCGCCCAGATCGGCAGCACCGACACGAGCCGCATCAGAGGGTTGGTCAGGCCCTGCAGCGGGGCGAAGCGGATGCCGCTGACGAACCCGATCCGAGCGTTCTCACGAATGCCTGCGGTCAGGATGCGCCGCAGCGCCGGTACCGCGACCACCTCCTGCACGCTCATCCCGGTGATGGCCGGAAGCGCGTTGACCTGGTTGATCACGAGCTTGCTCCACTGCGCGCCGACGAAGTTGCCCAGCACCTCGGTGGGAAGCGCGTCCGACAGTACGCGTGCCGCGAACCGGGCGGGCAGGTCATCGGCACCCGGTGCCACCCCGAGGTACAGCCGCCCCGGCGTCGTGACGACGATCTGCCCGGGCGACAGGTACGACGAGGCGAACATCGCGAGTCCCCCCACGATGTCAGATCGGGGCGAGGCCGCCGCGGCCGCACTGATCGCGTCGAGCCCGTTCTGGATCGCGACGACCGGCACGCCACGCAGCATCCCGAGGTTCGCGCGGATCGCCGCCTCGGCATCCTGCGCCTTCGTCGCGACGATCACCAGCTCGGGCGGGCGCCGCAGCGTCTCGCCGGCTTCGACCAGCGCGGTGTGCTCGACCCAGCCGCCCGAGAGTCGGATGCCGCCCTCGCGAATTGCTGCAAGGTGCGCCCCACGTGCAATGACCTCGACCTCGTGGCCGGCGCGATCAAGCAGTGCGGCGATCGCGCCGCCGACGGCGCCCGCACCGACGACGCCGATTCGCATGGCTCTAGCATGGCAGCATGAGCGGCTCGACCAGCGGCATCCTGCTCGTCGACAAGCCGGGCGGCGTCACGAGCCACGACGTGGTGTCCCGCGCGCGCCGAGCGCTGAACACCCGCAAGGTGGGCCACGCCGGCACGCTCGACCCGATGGCGACCGGCCTGCTCATCCTCGGCGCGAACAGCTCCACCCGGCTGCTGACCTACCTGGTCGGCCTCGACAAGGAGTACACCGCCACCATCCGCCTCGGCGCCGCCTCCAGCACCGACGACGCCGAGGGCGAACTGACGAAGCGAGCGGATGCCTCGGCTCTCGCCCTCGTCACCGACGAGTCGATTGCCGCCGCAGCGGCCGCGCTCACCGGAGCCATCTCACAGCGCCCGAGTTCCGTCAGCGCCATCAAGGTGGACGGCCGCCGCGCGTACGCCCTCGTCCGCGAGGGCGCCGAGGTCACGCTGCCCGAACGGCCCGTGACGATTCTCGCGTTCGACGTGCTCGCCGTGCGCCGGGCCGACTGGGTCGACGTCGACGTTCGAGTCGAGTGCAGCTCTGGCACCTACATCCGGGCTCTCGCGAGAGACATGGGGGAGAGCTTGGGCGTCGGCGGGCACCTGACCGCGCTACGCCGCACGAGGGTGGGGCCGTTCGCGGTGACCGACGCCTCCGATCTTCAGGCGCCCGAGCTGCTCGCCCCGGCCGCGGTCGCGACGACGCTGTTCCCCAGTGCCACGCTCGACGCAGCTGCAGTCACCGACCTCACCAACGGCAAGCGGATCGCGCTGCCCGGCGACGGCGGACCGGTCGCCGCGCTCGCACCCGACGGCAGGCTCGTCGGGCTCGTCGAGGTGACCGGCGGGCGCGCCCGCACCCTGGTGAACTTTCCGGCCGACGAGGTGCTCGCGTGATCGAGTGGCTGCAATGGGTGCAGGTCGCGGTCGCGGTGCTGGCTGGCCTGTTCTGCGTGGGGATGGGGCTGGCCGGACGCGCACCGAACGACTACACGCTCGGCGCGACGGCTTTCGTCGAGGTGCTGCTCATCGTGCAGTTCGTGGTGGTGCTGATCGCTCCCGCGTTCGGCAACCTGCCCACCGGGGACGGCCTCGAGTTCTGGGTCTACCTGATCTCAGCGCTGCTCCTGCCGCCGGCTGCTGTGGTCTGGGCGCTCGTCGACCGCTCGAAATGGAGCACGGTCGTGCTCGGTGTCGCCTGTCTGGCCATCGCCGTGATGGTGTACCGCATGGGGCAGATCTGGTTCGTGCAGGTGGCCTGACGACCTGCCATAGGGTTGGAACCGGTATGGGCGAGCAGGGTTCCTCGAGGGCGGTCGGCGTCGGGCGCGTGCTCATCGCCGTGTACGCCGTGCTCGCGCTCGCGGCGACCGCTCGCTCGCTCGTGCAGATCGTGCGCGCATTCGACGAGGCGCCCGTCGCCTACCTGCTGTCCGCGGTCGCGGGTGTCGTCTACATCCTCGCCACGGTGGCGCTGCTGCGCCGCGGCGACCTCTGGTACCGCATCGCGTGGGTCACGATCATCTTCGAGTTCGTCGGGGTGCTCGCCGTCGGCACCGTGAGCCTCATCGACCCCGTGCTGTTCCCGGACGACACGGTCTGGTCGCAGTATGGGCGAGGGTACCTGTTCATCCCACTCGTTCTACCGATACTCGGGATGCTGTGGCTCTATCGCCGGCGACCGGCGGCGAGCTGATGCTGACGTTCACTGCCGCGTCCGACGTTCCCGAGGACTTCGGGCCGACCGCCGTCACGATCGGCAAGTTCGACGGCGTGCACACCGGGCACCGTGCCGTGCTCGCGCGACTCATCGACATCGCCGGGCAACGCGGCCTGCGCAGTGCGGTCGTCACCTTCGACCGCAATCCGCTGCGGCTGCTCGCGCCGGAGCGCTGCCCGCAATCTCTGGTGAGCAACGCACAGAAGCTCGAGCTGCTCGCCGCAACCGGAGTCGACGCGACTCTCATGCTCACCTTCGACCGCGAGCGCAGTGAGCAGAGCGCCGAGGACTTCGTCGTCTCGGTGCTCGTGCGCGCGCTGGCCGCGCGGGTGGTGCTCGTCGGCAGCGACTTCCGGTTCGGTGCCAGGGGCGTCGGCACGACGGAGCTGCTGCAGCGGCTCGGGGCGGAGCACGGCTTCGAGGTGGTGCTCATCGACGACGTGGTAACCGACGGGCGGAGGGCCTCATCCACCTGGATCCGCGAGCTGCTGAACGAGGGAAGGGTGCGCGAAGCCGCGGCGCTGCTGGGGGCTCTGCCAGGCATCCGCTCGATCGTTGCTCACGGTCAGCAGCGCGGTCGCACGCTCGGCTACCCGACAGCGAACCTCGACCCGGGCCTCATGGAGGGCTTCATACCCGCCGACGGCGTGTACGCGGCCTGGATGACGATCGACGGGAGTCGCTATCCGGCGGCCGTGTCGATCGGCAACAACCCGACGTTCGAGGGTGTGCCCGAGAAGCAGGTCGAGGCGCACGCGATCGACGCCGCGCTCGACATCTACGGCCAGGCGGTCGCGCTGGAGTTCGTCGAGTACATCCGAGGCATGCGTAAGTTCGCAGGGTCCGAGGAGCTCGCCGTGCAGATGCGCAGTGACGAGGACCGCATCCGCGAGCTGCTCGGCGTCGCCCCGCGCGCCTGAGCTCACGCCCAGAGCCCGCTTCCGCTGCAGTTTCCTGCGTGCGCGCCAGCCTAAGGCTGCAGCGCAAGCAGTTTTCTGTAGCTCAAGCTGAGGGAGGGCGCGCTACGCGACGAACTCGACGCGGTGGATGAGCGCCGCCGCGCCGATGAGTGGCCCGTCGCCGGAGAGCCCGGACGGGATGACGCGCACCTTCGCCACGAAGCCGAACGCCGCGCGCGCGGCGATCGGCTCGCGGATGTAGTCGAACAGGTCGGGGGAGACGTGCGAGAAACCGCCGCCGATCGCGACGACGTCCAGATCGACCAGGGCCGTGGCCGACGCGATGGCCTGCCCGATCGCGTGGCCCGAGCGACGCACCGCGGCGACCGCGATCGGGTCGGCTGCCGCGTAGGCGGCAGCGAGCTGCTCGCCGGTGGTGCCCTCCCAGCCCTGCGAGCGGGCCCAGCGCACGGTGTGCGGCCCGGAGGCCACCGCCTCGACGCAGCCGATGCCGCCGCACAGACACGCCTCGGTGAACCCGCCGACCTCGACATGGCCGATGTGGCCTGCGTTGCCACTCGGGCCCGCGATCGCGACGCCGCCGAGGATCAGGCCCCCGCCGATCCCGGTCGAGACCACCATCCCCATCAGGTTGTCGACGCCCTGCGCGGCGCCGATCCAGTGCTCCGCCAACGCGATCGCCTCGCCGTCCATGCGAAGAGTGACGGGAACGCCGGGCACCCGCGCGACGATCCTCTCGCGCAACGGGAACTCCCGCCACGCGGGCAGGTTCAGCGGCGAGACCAGCCCCGACGCGACCGTGATCGGGCCGGCGCTGCCGATGCCCACACCGACCAGCGCGCTCCCCGCGGGCAGCGCGGCGAGCGCCTGATCGACCACGGTGTCCGCGCTGGCGGCCAGCTGCTCGCTCGTCGACGACCCGCCGGTCGGGGCCCGGAAGCGACTCCCGGGCAGCAGCACGCCGGCGTCGTCGACGAGTGCCGCCTCGATCTTCGTACCCCCGAGGTCGACCGCGAGGGCGTACCGCGCGCCGGTCACGCGAGGGCCTGCGTCGCGACCCAGGTGCCGCCGTAGAAGCCGACCAGGGTGACCACGAGTCCGAGCAGCGGCCACACGAACGCGATCCGCCTGCGGATGAGGGCGACCACGAAGAACCCGATCCCGAGGGCCGTTGCGATGACCGCGATCGCGATGATGCCGAACACCGCAGCCCCCATCAGCGCGGGGTTGCCTGCCTCGGTGCCGCCATAGGCGATCGCCACGGAGAGCACCACCAGCGCGAGCACGATGTTGAACACGATGAGTGCGATCCCCACCACGATGTCGAGGATCAGCAGGGCGCGGTTCCGCGGCGCCGCGACAGGCTGTGCAGTCATGCGCACCAGCCTATTGGGCGCGCGTCACCTCGAACCGTCGCCGGTGCGACGTACAGTTGGGCCATGACCACCGAGACGATGCGGTTCGAGCGCGACTACGCGTTCCCGCGTGTAATCGTCTGGGACGCGCTCGTCGACGCCGACCTGGTCTCCGGCTGGCTCGCCGAGGCCGAGATCGAACCCGAGGCCGGCGGGGTCTACAACCTGCAATGGATGCTTCGCCCCGGCCGCCCCGTCACGCCCGGCCGCATCACCGAACTCCACCCACTCGAACTGCTGCAGGTCGAAACCTCGGAGGGCGGCCTGCGCTTCGAGCTGACCGAGATCGCGGGCGGAAACCGCGGTTCGAGCACGAGGATCACGCTCGCCGTCGACACCGAGGTGGAGTCGGCGCGACGGGCGAGTGCGAAGGCCGACTGGCTGACCGCGCTGGATCAGTTGCACGACCTGCTGTTCGGGCATCCGGTCGACTGGGCCAACTGGGGCAGGGACCTGCAGCAGACCTGGAACGAGCACCTCGGCGAGGCCGAGAACTCGACCGCATAGACTGTCGTGGTGAAAGGACCGTCTGTCGTGGTGAACTCACCGTCGCAGGCCCTCGCCCCCGCAGAGCGAGCCCTCGAGCTCATCGGCGGCGACCTCACCGAGAAGAGCCTGAGGCTGCATCTCGAGGGCCTTCCCGGTGTCGACGCGGTCGGTCTCGAGCAGCGCGCTGCGGGGCTCGGCACCCGGTCCATCAAGACCACCTCGAAGGCTCGAGCGCTCGACGAGATCATCCGGCTGATCGACCTCACCACCCTCGAAGGTGCGGATACTCCCGGCAAGGTGCGCTCCCTGGTCGCCAAGGCGCGCAACCCCGATCCATCAGATCCCACCACTCCTCGCGTCGCCGCGGTGTGCGTCTACGGCGACCTCGCCGGGACGGCCGTCGAGGCCCTCGGTGCAGCGCACGGCGACCCGGCCGACGGCGGGATCGCGGTCGCCGCCGTCGCGACCGCGTTCCCCAGCGGGCGCGCATCCCTGCCCGTCAAGCTCGCCGACACCCGTGATGCTGTGGCCCTCGGCGCCGACGAGATCGACATGGTGATCGACCGCGGGGCGTTCCTCGCTGGCAACTACGGCCTGGTCTTCGACCAGATCGTCGCGGTGAAAGAGGCCTGCCGCAAGGACGACGGCAGCTACGCGCATCTCAAAGTGATCCTCGAGACCGGCGAACTGAACACGTACGACAATGTGCGCCGGGCATCCTGGCTCTCGATCCTGGCCGGCGGCGACTTCATCAAGACGTCCACCGGCAAGGTGACCTCGGCGGCGACCCTGCCGATGACACTGCTCATGCTCGAGGTTGTGCGCGACTGGCACCGGCTCACCGGCGAGCGGATCGGGGTCAAGCCGGCCGGCGGCATCCGGACCTCGAAGGATGCGATCAAGTACCTGGTCACCGTCGCCGAGACGGTGGGGGAGGCGTGGTTCGACCCGCACCTGTTCCGGTTCGGGGCGTCGAGCCTGCTCAACGATGTGCTCCTGCAGCGTCAGAAGCTGCGCACCGGCCGGTACTCCGGCCCCGACTACGTGACGGTGGATTGATGTCATTCCTCGAATACGCTCCGGCGCCTGAGTCGACGAGCATCCTGAACCTGCGCGAGCGCTACGGCCTGTTCATCGACGGCGACTTCGTGCCGGGTCGCGGTGAGGGGTTCGCGACGATCTCGCCATCGAGCGAGCGGCACATCGCCCACATCGCGAACGCGAACGAGGCAGACGTGGATGTCGCGGTGAAGGCCGCGCGTCGTGCATACGACCGCACCTGGAGCAAGCTTTCGGGCGCCGACCGCGGCAAGTACCTGTTCCGCATCGCGCGGCTCGTGCAGGAGCGCGCGCGCGAACTCGCCGTCGCGGAGAGTCTCGACAACGGCAAGCCGATCAAGGAGTCGCGGGATGTCGACGTGCCTCTCGTCGCCGCCTGGTTCTTCTACTACGCCGGCTGGGCCGACAAGCTCGACTACGCAGGGCTCGGGCCGAACCCGCGCGCGCTGGGCGTCGCGGCGCAGGTGATCCCGTGGAACTTCCCGCTGCTCATGCTGGCCTGGAAGATCGCACCGGCGCTCGCCGCGGGCAACACCGTCGTCATCAAGCCGGCCGAGACGACGCCGCTGAGCGCGCTGATCTTCGCCGAGATCCTGCAGCAGGCCGATCTGCCGTCGGGCGTGGTGAACATCCTGACCGGCGCCGGCGACACCGGCCAGGCACTGGTGAATCACCCGGACGTGAACAAGGTCGCGTTCACCGGTTCCACTGCTGTCGGGCGCGCGATCGCGAAGTCGGTGGCCGGTACTGGCAAGAAGGTGACCCTGGAGCTCGGCGGTAAGGCCGCCAACATCGTGTTCGATGACGCGCCGGTCGACCAGGCGGTCGAGGGCATCGTCAATGGCATCTTCTTCAACCAGGGGCACGTGTGCTGCGCGGGATCGCGGCTGCTCGTGCAGGAGAACATCCACGACGAGGTGCTCGACCGGCTCAAGCAGCGCCTGTCCACCCTGCGTCTCGGCGACCCGCTCGACAAGAACACCGACATCGGTGCGATCAACTCGGCCGAGCAGCTCGAGCGCATCCGCGAGCTCAGCGACATCGGTGAGCGCGAGGGCGCGCAGCGCTGGACGGCGGACTGCGTCATCCCCGCAAACGGGTTCTGGTTCGCGCCGACCATCTTCGATAACGTGTCGACCAGTTCGACGATCGCCCGCGAGGAGATCTTCGGTCCGGTGCTGAGCGTGCTGACCTTCCGCACGCCCGCCGAGGCGATCACGAAGGCCAACAACACGCCGTACGGACTGTCGGCCGGCATCTGGAGCGACAAGGGGTCGAAGATCCTGGCTGTGGCCGACCAGCTGCGCGCCGGCGTGATCTGGGCGAACACCTTCAACCGGTTCGACCCGACCAGCCCGTTCGGCGGCTACAAGGAGTCGGGCTACGGCCGCGAGGGCGGCCGGCACGGGCTGACTGCGTATCTCGAGGGGGGTTCGTGGTGAGCCGGCTCGCAGTTCCCAAGACCTACAAGCTGTACATCGGCGGTAAGTTCCCGCGCAGCGAGAGCGGCCGCACCTACGAGATCGTCTCGAGCAAGGGTGCCTTCCTCGCCAACGCGTCGCTGGCCAGCCGCAAAGACGCTCGGGATGCCGTCGTCGCGGCCCGCACTGCTCTGCCCGGCTGGGCGGGCGCCACCGCCTACAACCGCGGTCAGGTGCTGTATCGCATCGCCGAACTGCTCGAAGGCCGACGCGACCAGTTCACCGAGGAGGTCGCCACGACCGAGGGCATCTCGCGCGGCGCGGCCACCAAGCAGGTGGACACCGCCATCGATGCCTGGGTCTGGTACGCCGGGTGGGCCGACAAGTTCGGCCAGGTCGCCGGCAACGGCAACCCGGTCGCCGGCCCGTACTTCAACATCTCGGTGCCCGAACCGACCGGCGTCGTCGCGATCGTCGCGCCGCAGACATCCTCGCTGCTCGGTCTCATCGCCGTCGTCGCCCCGGCCATTCTCAGCGGCAACACCGTGGTCGTGATCGCCAGCGAGCGCGCCCCGCTGCCCGCCGTGAGCCTGGCCGAGGTGCTCGCGACCAGCGACGTACCCGGGGGAGTGGTCAACATCCTCACCGGCTCACCCGCCGAGATCGCTCCCTGGCTGGCCGGGCACGCCGACGTGAATGCCCTCGATCTCGCCGGTGCCGGCGGCATCGACTGGGTCGACCTGCAGATCGTCGCTGCGGAGAACCTCAAGCGCGTGCTGCCACCGGTGGACGGAGCACCCGCGCCGTCGCTCGGCCGCATCGCCGCGTTCACCGAGACGAAGACCGTCTGGCACACCAAGGCGTTGATCTAGCGGGACCGATCGGAAACGTCGACCGAACGAGGATGAGGCGGGGCCAACGAAGCGGTCACGGTGGATAGAGCGCGGCAAGTTCTCGAGCTCGCTCGGATATCGCCTCGCGGAGGGCGTCAGGTGCGATCGCCCGAGCGTCGACGCCCAACTGCCAGATTGCCCACACAGCGTGTCGGAGGTCGTCGAATGTGACGTCGAGTCGAACCCAGCCGCCTGGCTCTGGGGTTTCGGTGCGGAGCGCGCGCGCAGAATTCAGAAGCTCCTCTCGTCGGGACGCTTTGGTCATGACGAGCACGGGGATGTGGTTCTCGGAGAGAAACCGGGCGCTGCGTTCAGTCCAGACCCGGTCGAGATCGACTTCGGCGGGACGTTCTGCTGGCTCGGGCATCACCTCGGCGGTCAGCATCCGCGACAGCCGGTACGTTCGGTCTTCCCCTGACTTGACCGCGAGCAGATAGGTTCGGTCGCGCACCGTGACGAGACCTATTGGATCAACGGTGTGGGAGCGGGACATCTTGTCGTGGGTGGCGTAATCAATTCGGAGCTTGCGCCCCGTGAGCACCGCGCGGCGGACCTCGGCCATCACCCCGTCCGTCAGGATTTCGCGGTCCCGCCGCCGTGACAGTAGATCCATGTCGGGCTCTACCAGGAACCGTTTGGCCGCATGGTTCAAGCTCGCTCGTTGCCCTTCGGGCAGCGCGTCGACAACTTTGCGCAGAGCGGCGGCAAGGGGTGTGCTGAGGCCGAAGACTTTCTCGCCGTGTGCCGAACCAACGGTGAGCAACGCGAGCGCCTCATCGTGGCTCAAGCCCGTCAGTTCGGTGCGGAAGCCGGGGAGCAATGAGAAGCCCCCGTGCCGGCCGCGGTCCGCGTAGACCGGGACGCCTGCCGTCGACAAGGCCTCCATATCGCGCAACACCGTCCGCACCGACACTTCGAGTTCTCCGGCCAGCTTGTCCGCGGTCATCCGTCCGCGCTGACGCAGCAGCAGCACGAGGGAGACCAGCCGATCGGCGCGCACGCATCGATTATCGTCGCGAAACATGACACAACGTGTCGTGATTCGTTGAAAGGCTCGTTGTGCGGGCGTCGAGCACGGCGGCCACCCGGTCAGCGGGCGTCCGCAGTTGAAACGATGGGAGTGGTAATGGAACGAACAGCAGTCAACCCGGTGACATGGTCGAAGGAAATGGGGTTCAACCAGGGTGAGGTCGTCTCCGAGGTGACGCGGACGCTGTACATCTCAGGTCAGACTGCGATGAGCAAAGACGGTCGACCGGAACACGATGGGGACATCGGGGCTCAACTTGAGCTGGCTGTACGCAACCTCGAAGCCGTGCTCGGCGAGGCGGGCATGTCGGCGGGAAACTTGATCCGCCTGAATGTCTACGCCACGGATGTCGACGCGCTGTTCCCGCACTACGGGGTTCTCGCCGGTTGGCTCGCGGCCGCAGGTGTCGCCCCTACCACCACGATGCTCGGGGTGACCCGTCTCGCGATCCCCGGCCAGATGGTGGAGCTCGAAGGAACGGCGGTCGCGTAGCGGCGTCGGTTGCGTTCCCTCCGCGAGTGACGGCCAGTGGTGGTGCCAGCCCACTGGCCGTCTTGGCATCGCGCACGAGCCGTCCGTTCGCGCTCGCAGGGCGAAGAGCGCATGATGGATGGGTGAGCGACGACGCGTCTGACGACACCCGCCCCTCTCTCGCGTTCGTGGGGGACAGCATCACCGCCGCCGGTGCCTGGCAGGAGTGGTTTCCCGACCGGCGCACGCACAACCTGGGGGTGGGCGGCAACACCACGGACGACGTGATCGCCCGGCTGGACGACATCGTGTCGGTGCATCCCGACGCCGTTGCCCTGCTGATCGGCACCAACGACCTGGGCACCCGCAAGTCGGTCGAGCACCTGGTGCGCAACATCGAGTTCCTGATGGTGCACCTGCGGCGCGATCTGCCGGGAACCAGGATGCTCGTGCAATCGATCCTGCCGCGGGGTCGCGAATTCGCCGAGCAGATCAAAGACGCGAATCGCCACCTGCGGCAGTTCTCGCCGAACGTCAACGCGCAGTACCTCGACCTCTGGCCGGCGTTCGCGCTGGAGGACGGCGAGATCGACCCGCGGTTCTCCGACGATCGACTGCACCTCACCGCCGAGGGCTACGGTGCCTGGCTCGACGAACTGCACCCGGCGCTGGAGCGCCTCGACGGCGCGCCGCCGATGAGCCGGCCGATCACCATCATCCGCGAGACCTGAGTTCTACAGCGCTGCCAGCAGCGCCCGGTAGAACCGGATGCCGCCCAGCCAGGATGCGACACGCATCCGCTCGTTCCGGGCGTGCAGGGTGTCCCGCTCCTCGCGCGACATCTCGAACGGGGTGAACCGGTAGACGCCCGTGCAGATGCGGGTGAAGTGCCGCGAGTCGGTGGCGCCGGTCTGAATGTATGGAGCGACCACGGTGCCGGGGAACGTCTTCTCGACCGTCGCTGCGACCAGCTCCCACGCGAGGCCGGCCAGCGGCGACACCGGCACCGGATCGTCGCGCGAAATCACCTCGGTGCGTACGCCCTCGTCGTCGATGGCGCGCTGCATGTGCGCCAGCGCGACATCCAGATCGGAGTCGACAGCGACCCGCACGTTGACCGTGGCGACGGCCCGCTCCGCAAGCGCGTTCGCGGCCGAACCGGCTTCGAGCATCGTCACAGCCTGCGTGGTGCGCATCATCGCGTTCAGCTCGGGGCTCATGCGCGCCAGCATCGGCCGGACCACGCCCGACAACCCTCTCGCATTGCGGGCGGCGAACCCGATGCCACCCTTCGCGTGCGCGCCGATGGTCTGCAGCAGCGTGATGACGGTCGGGTTCAGCGAGGTCGGAAACGGCTTCTCGTTGAGCTTGACGATGGCTTTCGCGAGCCGGGCGGTCGCGGTGACCTCGGGCGGAGTGGACGCATGCCCGCCGGCCTGGTCGACGATGAGCTGCACGATACTGGGCGCCTTCTCGCCGGCCCCGATGAACGCCACCGGTGCCGTCACACCAGGGAACGCGTCCCGGGCGATGGCGCCACCCTCGTCGAGCACGAGCGTGGGCCGCACCCCGCGTGACTCGAGCAGGTCTACGGCGGCTCGGGCGCCGTCGCTCGTGGTCTCCTCGTCGTGCCCGAAGAACAGGTATACGTCCTGATGCGGCGTGATGCCGGCCTGCAGTTGGGACTCGACAGCCTCGAGGATGGCCGCGACGGCGCCCTTGTTGTCGAGCGTCCCGCGCCCCCAGATCAGCCGGTCCGCGCCCGAGCCGCTCAGCTCGCCGCCGAACGGTGGATGCCTCCAGCCCACGTCGGTCGCCGGCACCACGTCGTAGTGAGCCATCAGCACGCTCGGCTCGGTCGATGCGGTGCCCGGCCAGCGGTACAGCACCGAGTGGCCCGCGACAACCTCGCGATCAAGGTGTGCATGCACGAGCGGGTACAGCTGCCGCAACGTCGCCAGGAAGCGGTCGAACTGGTCCCACTGCACGAGGTGATGCTCGCCGCGGGACTCGGTGGGGATACGCAGCAGGGTCTGGAATCGGGCCACGGCTGCGTCGTCGGACATGCACTCGAGCCTACCTAGCACTGTCTGCGACGAATCCAATAGCGTGGGCGCCGTGCTGAGGCCCCTGCTTGCCGCCACTGTCGCGGTCATCGCGGTGGTGAGTGTTCCCGCCACCGCAACCGCGGCATCCGATTCCGACGTCGTCACCGCGGGGGTCGAGGACTTCGTCTTCGAGAGCTTCAGCGCCGACTACTACCTCGACGTCGATGAGGCCGGCCGGTCGACGTTGACCACGGTCGAGACGTTCGTGGCCCTGTTCCCGGAGTTCGACCAGAACCGCGGCATGCGCCGCGCCATCCCCGAGAACTATCGCGGAGAGTCAACCGACATCTCGGTGGTCGGGGTCACCGACGGCGAGGGCAACCCCCGGCCGTTCGAGGTGGAGTCCGACGGCGAGGGGTTCCTGCTGATCACCAGTGCAGCGCCGAGCTACGTCTACGGGGCGCAGACCTACGTGTTCACCTACGAGCAGCGGAATGTGACCCGCTACTTTCCCGACACCGACGCCGACGAGTTCTATTGGGACACCAACGGCACCGGCTGGGCTCAGAGCTTCGGCAGCGTCAGCGCGCGGGTGCACGTGGCACCGTCGCTGGCCCCGGCGTTGACCGGACGCAACGCCTGCTATCAGGGGTACGAAGGGTCGCGCGAAACCTGCGATGTCACGGTCGAGGGGGCCGTGGTCGCCGCCACCGTCACCGACCTCGCCGCGTACGAGAACATGACCGTCGTGGTCGGCTTCGAGCCGGGCACCTTCGTCGAGCGCGACCGCAGCTACTTCGGTTCTGCATTCGGCATCCCGCAGCTTCTCTCGTTGGCGGCGGCGGTGCTGGCCGCCATCTGGGCGATCCGTCTGCGCCTGACCCGGCTCCGCGACGGCCGTGGGCGGCCGACGGTGATCGCCGAGTACACCCCGCCCGAGGGGCTCGACCTGTTCACAGCGTCGGTGCTGCTGCGTCGTACGAGCAGGGGAGCCGCGGCATCCTTCGTCGACCTCGCCGTGAACCGGCGCATCCGCATCATCGAGACGCGCAAGGCCGGCTGGTTCTCCAGTGGGACGACCTACCTGCTCGAACTCGTCGACGCGGACGGACTCGAGGGGCCGCCGTTGCAGCTCGCGCGGGCGCTGTTCGGGTTCCAGCTGCAGCCAGGCACCGGCTACCTGATGTCGGGTCGCGATGTCACGCTGAGCCAGTCGGTGCGCAGTATCATCCAGAGCGCCACCTCGTCGGCGAAGGCGCGGGGGCTGCGTCGCGGTGCCTCGGCGATCGGCATCCTGCTGGTGGTGCTCGCGAGTCTCGGCGCAGTGGGCACCATCGCGCTGGGCGCGTTCATGCTCGAGAACTCCAGCGGCGGGCTGGTGCCGCTCGCGCTCATGCCGATCGCGGTCATCGCCGCGCTGCTGGTGTTCGGTCTGGTGTTCCGCAGTCCGCTGACAGCGGCCGGCGCAGAGCTGCGGGACCATCTCCTCGGCCTGAAGCTCTACATCCAGCTCGCCGAGGCCGACCGGCTGCGGATGCTGCAGAGCCCGGTTGGCGCACTGCGGGCGCCCGTCTCCGGTGACGACCCGCGCGAGGTGGTCAAGGTCTACGAGAAACTGCTGCCCTACGCCGTGCTGTTCGGACTCGAGAAGCAATGGGCACAAGAGCTGGGCGAGTACTACACGGATGCCTCGCCGGACTGGTATTCCGGAACAGGAGCCTTCAGCGCCGCGGTGTTCGCCTCGAGCATCAGCTCGATGTCGTCGAGCGCGGCGAGCTCGTACTCGGGGAGTTCGTCGAGCAGCTCCAGCGGCGGCTCGGACGGGGGCGGCAGCTCGGGCGGCGGCGGTGGCGGTGGAGGCGGCGGCGGGGTGTAGCAGGCTGTGATCTTCTCCTCCACAGGGGCTGTCTTCGCGGCTTCTCCACTGATTTGCTTCGGGCACTAGAACATAGGTTCGATTTCCGGGATAATGGGTTTCGTGACCATCGCAGCGAT
>VFQO010001619.1_pt1 | contig 16377 bp, 13 predicted proteins | sample 3512331 | NCBI WGS metagenome assembly VFQO01 (sample SAMN10412371, study PRJNA504923) | tailings metagenome | isolation source: Replicate 3 from Balatoc abandoned mine | place: Philippines: Itogon, Benguet | collected 2017-08-28
AACCGTAGCATTCCCAGTCCAGTTCTTCTTGCCACGCGATCATCTGGCCGCGCAGCTGCTCGGCCTGGGTGCGGGCGGCGTCCAGGCTGGCTCGGCTGGGCAGTGGAGCGGTGGCGGCAGAGTTTTGAGGGTCAAATTGGTCTCCAGCGCTTTCTGGACAAGCGCATCCAGCTATCAAATCAGCAGCAAGCAAGGCGGCGGGCTGCACGCGGGCCAGTTGCTGTGCCAGGGTGTCGAGCTCGCGGGCGATAGCCAGCGGGCGGCCGGGAGAGAGGGGGAAGTCAGCTACTTTACTTGAGTCATGCTCAAACCGGTCGGCCCAAGGAGCTTCTCCCATGCCCTTGTTGAAACATGTCTGCTTCAACCAAAAACACGCTACCGACGAATTGAGCAGGCCGAGCAGCCCAAGGTGTTCGTCTTCGCTGCTGCCAGCAGGCAGCTTGATGACCGGCGCGGTACGGTTGAACACCTTGCCGCCGCGATCCAACACAAAGTGGTTGTGGGTGGCGACAAAGGGGAAGGTGATTGTGAGTGGCGTTCGAAGCTTTTTTGCGTAAATCTCCTGATACTCGTACCACGTCAGGCCACGTTCCAGCATTAGTGTGCCGAATCGCTTTCTCTTCGACATGAAGGTGCGTGCTGGCCAAAAGTAGCGACCAGTTTTTAGGAGACTGGTAAGCGGTAGCAATGAAAAATTTTCGTCATACAGCCAAACTGCCGGTGTTGCCCGGGCCGACCAGTCGCGAACCAAATCACCAGTAACCAATGGTCTGGTATGTTCGATCGCCCACCGCCGGGCGTTTGCCTCGTCAACCAAAACAAACGTTTCATCTTCTCCATTTACGGATGTGATGCCCAAGTCATCGGCCAGCGACGACAGCGTAGGCCGATCTGCTTCAATCTGATCTTTCAGATCTGATGCACCCCCCCCCCCAATGCTCCAAGGGTGCTTGCCCAAGCTCCTCCGGGGCGTATCGGTCACGCTGACAAAGTCGCTTTCGCTGCCCGCTTGGTCAATCTGGCCCACGATGGCACTCCACACCAGCCCGTGCGCTGGATCGGCAGGCGTGCTGGGTTCGCCCTTGATGCCCATCACGGTGCGCACGCCCGCATCTACCGGAGCACGGTGGCGGCCCAGCAAGATGACGGTGGGCGTGCCGTGGCCGGGGATGTAGGCACCGCTGGTGTCCACCACGTGGGTCAAGTCCAGCCGGGGCAGCACTTGCTCGATCAACTTCGAGCCAAACTCGCGCTTCATAAAGCTGTTGGCGGTGATCAGCCCGACAAAACCTGCTCCCTGTCCACTGGCGCCCGTGACGGCCAGGTCAAAAAACCGCTCGGTAAACGGTGCGCCCAGCGAATACTTCATGTGGCAGCTGGCGTACTTGCGGCGGTAGGCGGCATTCAGCGCGGCGTCTTTGACGACGATGTAAGGCGGGTTGCCCACCACGGCGTGGTACTGGCGGCCCAGAATGCGCTGCACCTGGGCCAGGTCTTCGCTGGCGTAGGCGTGGGCCAGGCCGGTGTCGGCGTGGGTTTGGGCGGCGTCAAACAGGTCTTGGCTTTGGGTCAGGCCAAAGCGGGTGCCATGGAGCAGGCTGTCGCCAATGGCCACGGAAATTTGGAAATTGTGCGCATTGGCCAGGCGCTGCACACCGCTGGCCTGCAAGGCGGCCACCAGCAGCCGAAAGCGCGCAATGGCCACGGCAAAAGGGTTCAAGTCCACGCCGGCCACGGCGTCCAGCGCCTTTTGCGCTAAATCGACCGGGTTGCGTGCGGGCTCATTGCGCTGCCATTCGGCCAGCAGGCGGTGGAAGGCGCCCAGCAAAAAGTGGCCTGAGCCGCAAGTCGGGTCAATCAGGCGCACCTCGCGGTAGCCAAACTCGCGCAGCGCGGGCGTGAGGGTGCGGTCGAGGATGAATTCTTCGACAAACTCGGGCGTTTGCAGCAGGGCGTAGCGCTTGCGCGTGGCCTCGCTCAGGTCTTGGTACAGATCGCCCAGAAAGCGGGTGTTCCAGGTGGGGTCGGTGAAGTCGTGCTGCAGCGCGCCGGTGTCGGCATCTACGTCCCACCAGAATTTGAGCAGCGCCATGGCGGCATCGCCGCTGATGCCGAGGCGAAAAACCGGGTTGTGCGCCTCGTCAAAAAAGGTCTGCAGGCCGGGCAGGTGGCCGGCTTCGCGGAAGGCGGCCAGCAGGTAGTCGCGGTCGCTCTCGTGCGGGTGGGCCTGAAAGTAGGCGTGGTGGCGGTCGCGCGCCAGCGCCAAGCGGCCTGAATCGGGCGTGCCGCCCAGCCAGGGGCGTTCGACCAACTGGTTGTCTTCCATAAAGCGCAAGAACACACAGCTGAGCAGCCAGTGCACGCCCGATTGGGTGATGACTTGGTCCACCCAGCTCTCAAAGGTTTCGGCGCAGCGCTCGGCGTCGCGCGCGGCCTGCCATTCGGCTTGCAGGCTGGCTTTGAGGTCAGGAACCTCTTCAATGCGCTGCAGGAGGTCGGCTTCGAGGCGTTTGAGCAGGCGGGTCAGGTCGGCCAGCAGTTGGGGGGCGTTGATCACTGCGAATGCTTTCAGGCGGCGGACGGGCTGGCATGGCTGCCCGCAGGGCTGGCCGTGTGGGGGCCAGTTTTGGCGCGGTGTTTGTTTTCAACCCACGCCTGCGGCAGTGCCAAGGCGCGGGTGTTGTTGATGTTGTTGACCAGGGGCACGGCCACGCCGTCTATGGTGGGCAGACCCTGCGCGCTGGTGGGCAGCAGCAGCCAGGCGCTGGGGGTGTGGCCAGGGCGGCCGGCGTGTTCTTCCAGCTCGGTGACGAGGTGCATCAAGCCGTATCGGGCCAGCAGGCCTGCGCACACCAGCACGATGGGCTGGGAGCTGTGCAGCAAGGCGGCGCGCAGGGCGGGCACAGTGCGCTGCACCAGGCGTTGCAGGTTGGTCCAGTGGCGGCTGGTGCGCTCGGCGGCGTCGGCTTGCAGCACCACGGCCCAGTCCACCTTCATGGCCTGGGCTTGCTCGCGCAGTTCAGTCAACAGCAGGGCATCGAAGTTGATGCGCTGCACGGTGGCAAAGCGGCGCTGCAGCTCGGCATCAGCATGGCGGGCCAGGCGCGGGTGCACGGTGAGCACGAGCAAGCCGCCTTGTTGTAGCGTGCGTTGCAGGCGCTCTTCCACCGCGGCGGCCTGGGCGGCGTCGCCCTCTGGCGTCAGTGGGGTGCTGAGTTGCGTGGTCTGGCGCGAGAACTGGGTGGTGGTGCCTGCTGTCTGGCCACGGCCCAGGGTGGCCAGGCGGTAGGCACCCCGGCCATCGGCACCGGTTACGTCCCAGGTGAGTGGCGCACCGGCTTCTTCGAGCAGGCGGTCCAGGCTGGGGCGGTCTGGCAGGGGCGATGCCTCGGGGTAGCGGCCGCGCACGCGGTCTTGCAGGTCTTTGACGCGCAGTTCTGGCGCACCCACCAGGGCGCCCAGCGATTGGCGCAGCGCCTGCAGTGGGGCCATGCCCCGGGCGTACATCTCTTGCCGGCTGGAGACTGCGGCCTTGCGCGATGCCGAGGCGGCCAGGCGCAGCAGGCGGGTGGGCAGCAAGGGCTGTGGAGCTGCCCCACCCAGTTGTTCGGGGGCCGGCAGGGGCACGCCTTCCAGCATCTCCAGCACGCGGGGCGGTGGCAGCAGGGGATCGGCCAGCGCACAGGCATCGGCGGCGGTGCCCAGCTGGCGGGCGTAGTCGGCCCAGGCGGCGGCGCTGGCAATGAGCGCGTGGGGTTGGTGGTCGTAGGCTTCAAACCGGGGCTGGTCGAGGTGGGACTCGGCCTCCAGCGCTGCGCGCAGCACGGCAGCGGCCAGGCGCAGGCGCTCGGGTTCGTCTTGCGAGGCGCAGCCGCGCAGGGCCAGCAGGGCCAGGGCGCCCTCTTGCGCACTCATCACCTGGCCTTGGCTGCGCACCAGGGTGTCTAGCTGGAGCCGCAGTTCGGTAAAGGCAGGGTTTTTGAGCCAACGCTCGCGCGCTTTGACCAGGGTGACGGTGAGGGTGGCACGTTCGACTTCGCCCGCCTGGGCGGCGTCGCCCAGGCTGGGCCAGGCACCGGCTTTGACGGCGTCGTCCAGGCCCAAGTAGTAGGCCAGGGCGGCCTCTTCAGGGCGGTCATCCCCTGCGGGGCGGCGAGGCAGCAGCTGGCTGGCCAGCGCGTCGATGCTGACGGCGCGGTCGGCCTCGTCGTCGGCATCGTGCGCGATGCTGCGGCCTTGGGTGAGGTCGGGCCGCAGGCGGGCCAGCTCTTTGGCAGTGAGACGGATCTCCTTACGGATTTTGTCGCCCACGCCCTTGAGGTAGCGGAACTTGATGCGGTCTACCGCCAGCAATTGGCGGGCGTTGTGCACGCCCATGCGCTCCAGCACGTCTTGGGCTTCGAGGCTGTAGCCCAGCTCGGCCATGGTGGTCTGCGGGCTGGCCGTGGGGGCAATGGCGGCCAGGCTACTGGCGGGCGTGGTGTCGCTAGGGTGGGCCGTCTGGCGTGCCGTAAAGATGGCGCGCCAGGCGCGGAGCATGTCTTCGGCGTTGTCGAACCGCTCGCGGTAGTCGCGCTTGAGGGATTTTTCAAAAAAGCGGGTGAAGCCTTCGCGCGTGACGGGGTCGAATACGTCCTTCTCGATGGTGGCTTCCACGTCGAGCATGGCGGGCGAGGTCTGGCCATCGCCCCACACCGGGGGCTGGCCCACGGCCATTTCGTAGAGCGTGACGGCCAGGGCAAAGCGCTCGGCATACAAGTCCCAGCGCGGCGGTTTGCGCAGCGACAGGAAGGGGTCAAGGTAGGGGTGGGTGCCGGCCGTGATGTTGTCAGCCGGGGTGCGGCACAGCGAGAAGTCGAACAGAACCAGCTGCAGCTTTTTATTGCGGTTTTCTGCAATGCCGATGTTTTCGGGCTTGATGTCGCGGTGGGCGACGCCTTCGGCTTCAAGGTGGTTAACGGCTTCGATCAGCTCTTCGCCAAAGCGTTGCAGCATGTCGAGCGACAGACGGCCTTCTTGCTTGAGCTTTTGCGCAAGGTTTTTGTCACCCGCGCTTTTGAGCAGCAGCGCGGTGCGGCCCGCCACGGTAAGGGTCTCGCGGTGGGCCACGATGTTGTGGTGGTGCAGGCGAGCCAGTACCTCGCCCTCGGCCACCAAGCGGTCGTTGTGCGTGATGTCGCAAGCCACTTTGAGGATGGCCTCGTCCTCACTGCCATCGCGGCGCACCAGCAATGCATCGCTGGAGGAGCCACGGCCCATGCGCTTGATGACGGTGAAGCCACCCTCCAGACGATCGCCCGCGCTGGCTGTGCTGGGGTCTACAGTGGCCTCGGGGTCGGGCGTGGTGAGTTCATCCTCCACCAAGTTCAAGTCGTCAAGAAAGCCCTGGATGGTGTCGTAGCGCGCCAGCAGGTCGGGGGCGGTAGCGAACTGAATGAGTTCTTGCTGGCGGGCGCCGCAGCTGTCCAGTGTGTCTGACAGGCGCAGGCCCTGCCCTGCCCTGAGTTTCTCGGCCAATTCCAAAGCAGATGCTGCCGGGGGTTGGCCCGAAAAGATGTAGTAGGCAATGCAGCCCAGCGAGAAAACATCCAAGCTGGCGCCGAGTGCAGGATCAGCGCGGTCTGTTTCGGGTGCCAAGTAGAGCCGCCCGAGGTCTTCAACGTAGTCTTCGACGTGGCGTGTGCCGGTGGTGCGGTGCGCTGTGTTGGAGGCGTTGGCGCTATCGACATTGCGCGACGCCGTTTGCCAGTTCATCAGGCGCAGCTGCATGGCGCCGGAATCAACGCCACGCACCATGATGCTTTGGGGGCCGAGTGCGCGGTGGTACAGCCGCTTGGCGTGGGCGTACTTCAAGGTTTCGGCAATGTCGCGCACCATCTGCAGGCGTTGCGTGATGGTGAGTGACTTGCCCCGCTCCAGCAGCAGGTGATCCAGTCTCACGGCCTTGGGGTCGTGGTCGAAAATGAGCGCCGGGCCCAGCTCGGTTTCTTTGAGGTCGTTGACGCGCAGGATGCCTGGGTGGTCGATGCCTTCGAGCACTTCGAACTCTCGGCGCGCCTGGCGCAAGCAGGCGGCCCGGGCTTCGGGGCTGGATGCAGACGCCACGGTGTAGATGCGCACGCGGCGTTGAATGGTGTCAACGCTGACATGACTCGCTTCCCAATCCTGGTAACCGTCGCCTTCAGCGGCCAGCTTCACCAGCTTGTAGTCACCCACTTGGCGGTGTTTGTTGGAAGGCCGAATACCCGCCTCCAGAATGGCCCGGCCAATGGCACGCGCCTGCACGGAATCCACCGGCACAACGGCGTGCGTGGTGATACCGTTGCTGAGTGCGCCCACGATGCCCGGATCGTCCAGCGAACCAGGACGCCCATGCTGGAAGGTGGCAGATTTGGCCAGCCCCTCCAGCTTGCATGCCAGGCTGGAAGAGGACAGAAAAATGGCCGGCTCGACAAATGGCAACCGCACCTTCGCCTTCATGATGGCCGGCTGGCGCCGCAGCAGGCTGGCCAAGCGCTTGGCCTTGCGGTTGGCAAGAATCAGAGGGTTGTCGTAAGTGGAGCTGCGGCCATCCGTGGTCCACGTCCAGCTGTGGGCATCACCACGCAACACGCCTGGGCGGCTTTTGATTTCAACCAGAAAGAGGCCCGCTGGCGACAACACCAGGGCGTCCACCTCGTTGACTTTGCCTTCGTCGTCAATGAACTCGAAATTGGTCCAGACATGCCAGGGGTCGCGGTCAGGCAGGTGGGTTCGCAGCCATTCAAGCGCTTCGCGCTCCCAGGCAAAGTTGGACTCGGCAATGACGTGCCAACGAGATGCGCTCAGCGTCACGAAGTGCTCCTATCAGCGTCGGGGACATGCTCAAACAAGTCGCCGACGGAGCAGCGAAACAGATTGCAAAGCGCATCGATGGCGGCCACGTCCACGCGGGTCACTGTTTCCTTGTACAGGGACGTGACAGTGCTGCGGTTCAAGCCAGTGAGGCGCGAAACGTCAGAGATACGGAGCTTGTCGCGCCCCATCAGGGTTGAGAGGTGGCAGCGGATCATGGCAAATCCAGAGACGGGGTGTTGCGCAGAATAGCAAAAAGGCAATTTACGCACAACCCTGCTTTGCACACCAAATTCATCAGACCATGTTGTCACGAACGGCCAACTGACCATCAAAAGGCCACTAACTGCAGATCAGTGCCAAATAATGACGATCCCTCAAAGAGATCGGAGAATTGACGCACAGCGCCGAAGCCTGCGCCTTTTGGAAGGCGCTGTTTGTACGGGTGAGTCATAAAACCCCGAGCACAACGTTTTGCACCCATGTCTGCTGCGTCTTTGATCGCCACTCACTTGAACGCACCCTACGGCAAGGTCGTAACCGCCGAAGATGTGATTGCGTCTTTGAGAAGCGGCCATTTTGCAGCGGCCAGCGAGGAGGCGAACGGCATACTGGAGGCGTTGTTTACTGAGGTGTCACCAGACCTCATCCTGCAGTGCGCAGATCAGGCTGACGCGCCTCTGGAGAGAGTGGCCCATCTCTACGAGATGGCGCTTGAGTTAGGGAGCCTCTGCATAAATCCCCAACGCATGTGCTTGCACATGCGTGCCGGGTGCGGCAGCATCCCGGCCTATGCAGCAAACTGATCTCGGCCTGAACCTCTCCCTCAAGAAAACTCGCAAACGTGAATTCCTTGAACAGATGCAACAGGTGGTTGTCAACCAAGGCGACCAGTCAGCCATCGAGGGCCAGCCAGGCACTGGCGTGGGATTCCATCTTGCTCTATCATGAAGCGTCAAGATGAATCATGATGGAGAGAGCCCATGACCGCTGCCGTCCGCGAGAAATTTTCTTCCCAAGCCGCGCCCGACGTGTTGGCGGCGTTGCGCCAGATCGCAGAGAGCCAGGGACGCCAGTTCCAGGCGGTGCTCGATGATGCCCTGCGCGACTACATCGACCGGCAACAGAAGGAACGTCCCCGTCGCCACGTCATGGCCTCGTTCGCGTCCAGCCTGGATGAGTTCGACAGCCTCTACCGTGAACTGGCCAAGTAAGCCGTGCCGCGCGATTACTTGACCGTGGCCGATGTGCTCGGCATGCACACAGTGTTGATGCAGCGTTACGGCGGTGCACCGGGTGTGCGTGATCCGGGTGCGCTGGAGGCCGCCTTGTTCCGCCCGCAGACCGGCTACTACAACGACATCGTGGCTGAAGCGGCTGCGCTGCTTGAAAGCTTGGCAATCAACCATCCGTTCGTGGATGGCAACAAACGCATCGCCTTTGCTGCTGCTGACGTGTTCCTGCGCATCAATGGCTGGCGCTTGCAACGCGCTCCGATGCAGATTCACGCCGAGATGATCGAGATGTTCGAGACTGGAACCTTTGATATCGCACACCTTGACCCCTGGTTGCGGAGTTTTGCCAAGGGTGAAGGAACCTGACGTGACGAATCAGAAACCCCCGGCGACCGACGGGACTCGAATTACGCTGCGGCTGACCCCTGCACAGAAGGATTTGTTGCGCCGGGCGGCGGATGTGGCAGGGATGCCTGTGTCGGCCTTCGTTCTCCAGAGTGCAGCGCAGGCGGCAGAGCAACTGTTGGAAGATCCATCACCAGCAGCATTGGTGAAGGGTGTTGAACACCTTCCGACCTTCACCAAGCCAGCCCGCCAGCGCTGGGAATCCATCCCTACCAACATCCGCCAGCGACTGCTCTCCAACGTCTGGTGCGGCCATTGCAGCGTATGCGTCCGGTGAACCCATCTTGAATCGGCAGACGTAATCGAGGATCGTCCCCACGAAGGAGGTCGTGGAGACGATGGAACGATTGATCGATGGAGAGCGCCGGCTGCGGCGCGAATACGGCGTCGCTTTCAAGACGACGGTTCTGGCTCAGACCCGTGAACCCGGAGCCTCGGTGTCCGGCGTGGCCTTGAGCCATGGCCTGCATCTAAACATGGTGCACCGCTGGTTGCGTGAGCAACGCTTGGCGTGCGAACAAGGGCAGCCGCAAAGGCCAGCCTTCGTGCAGCTGCCGATTCCAGCGGTGGTGGCCGATGACCACATTTCGCAGTCTGCTGCCATCGCTGCAACTCAAGCTGGCGGCGATGGCCAGGTCATCCGCATTGAGCTCCAGCGCGCCGGAACCTCCATCACGATGGCCTGGCCGGTGACGGCAGCAGCCCAGTGCGCCGTGGCACTGCGTGAGTTGCTGCGGTGATCCCCGCATGATCAGGATTGATGCGGCCTGGCTGGCCACGGCCCCACTGGACATGCGCGCAGGCACCGACACAGCCCTGGCGCGCGTGATCGCCACCTTCGGCGCAGCCCACCCCCACTACGGGGAGGTAGTTCAGGTATTCCTACGAAGATCGAATTCGGCCAGTTGAGCTCTATATCAAGCGGGATAAACGCGTCAGGCCTACCATCAGGCATAGGACTCATAGGAGTCCAGGTGAATCTGGCGGATGCGCTCGGTCATCACCGCGTTGGCGATGTTGCGCTGGGACGGGGTACGGTCTCGCCAGGCATAGGAGCCGCTGACTGAGACACCGAGCACGCAGCACATGGCACGCACGGATAAGTCGGACTGGCTCGCCATCAAGAGTCTGAAGACTTTGTGGATGTCGCATCGCTACGACCGGTAAACCAGGCCGTAGCTTTTTCCAGGAGGTCGCGCTCCATCTGGACAGGACGCAACTGCCGGCGCAGCCGCCCCAGTTCTTTCGCCTCGGCCGTGGTCAGGCCTTACTTGCCTGGTGAAGGTTTGCAGTCATCAATGGCGGCCAGGCCGCCCCCGTGGGTGATGGACTTGGCAGTGACACCGAACTCACGCTAGAGCTGCGCGGGTGAGCGGCCAGCTTGAATCAGCTCGACCATCTACTAGCGAAATTCCGTCGGGTACGGCGGTCGGACTTTGGACATATGCGACTCCTTGAACACAAAGAATTAGGTGTCCAAGGAACTTGGTCAAGTCCACGACCGCATCTCATTTATTTCTTAATATTTTTATCTATGATTTAAAAGATACAGTACTGTCGTACTTGGAGAACGCAGCTCTCGATAGAGTCAAGAAAAATCGACTGAATGTGCTGACTCACACAATTCCAACTGCCTCCTTACGAACAGTCCTATCCTAAACCTTTGATTTTTTCTGATTTGCTAGAGATAAAGGCTCCTCGCCGTCTCGCTGAGCTGTCACGCCGCACGTTTGACTTTCAACTGAACTCGCACTCAACCTTCCGGCGCCCATGTACTACCTCACCCGTCGTACTTTTGATAGCAGCCTGTTGGATCTCTATCGAAATGTCTCAAGCCTTGGCATACAGACTCTGATGTAACCCATAGCCAACCTCCCCACAGTCAGTAGCAGGCACAAGACCTTACAAGCTCAGCCATTCATGGCGAAATCAGAAATCCCCACAAGTTTGTCAAAATATCATCAACTAACAAGAAATATATCAACGAATTTAAAGCGATCAGCCCAGAACCACGCTTAGTTATTGCATGAAGTGCTACCAATCACCAAATCATGCCCAAAGGAAACTTTTACGTGCATAGCGCCAGACATCAGGGCCTTTTTTTGATTGTGCAACTGAGCAACACCCCAGAACGCAAGCGACAACAGCACCCCCTCACAAAAGTCCATGACCGCAGCCCTCCAAGACGGCGACTTAGTAGATGATTTGTCATTTCTAGAATAAATCTCGGTGATGCATAGAACAGATGAGGCACGCTTAGCAAAATAGCATAAATCTACCCAGATCGTGCCACGCATGAACAACCTGCCCACATCACCCTCACCAACCCATACACAGAAGCAGCAACACCAGGCAGACTCAAGGAAAAAAGTTTCAACCGGTTGAAACTCTCCCAGGCTGCAGCAAGAACCCCACCCCACAAACCGCCCGAACCCGATCGTCAAACCACACCCAGCCCAGCCCAGCCCAGCCCAGCCCAGCCCAGCCCAGCCCAGCCCAGCCCAATGATCATCCAGAAATCATCCAGAAATCATCCACCCAACCCTTGACACGCACTTGAACCAAGAAGGCCGATACATCTCATCCATCAAAAACCACCCTAACAATCCAAAAACAAACCAATTCGATCAACCCACACCCCTCCCGGAAGATACAGACCCAACAGCAAATAGAAAACCCCCACGAAAAGTTTCAACCGGTTGAAACTCGAGATCCATCAATCCACATTCGACTCAAAACCAAGCCAATCACAACACCACAATACAGGACAAGCAAAAGAAGCCCAACATACAAAACCTTGATCTCCATCGTTTGAGCCACAAAGTTTCAACCGGTTGAAACCTTCACCCAATTCCATAGATGCTTAATTTCTCCAAAAATACAGGAGCGCCACAAATAAAGAAGAAGTCCACCCAGGGAGCAAGAAGAAATAGAACCAAAGTTTCAACCGGTTGAAACTTGATGACACCGACCGAAACACAAAAGGATCAATGATCAGCTAAGGAAAAATTATGACAAGTTTAAAAAATGATCTATTTACTTAAAATAAATTATGTGGTATAATAAATAAATAGGAGGATTTATGGCTGCGCAAATCATCACAATCTTTAATCAAAAGGGTGGCGTAGGAAAAACTACGACCACATGCCAATTGGCTGGAACTTTGGGGTATAGAGGCTTTGATGTTTTGGTAGCGGACATGGATCCGCAGGAAACATCTTCATCCTGGATTAGCAATGGCCCCGAAGGATTTCGCTTTCCAGCAACCCTTTGGGCAGGGCACCGATATGCGCGCGAGAACATCACTGCTGAATTAGGGAAACTTTCTGCAAAATACGACTTAATACTCGTAGATTGCGCTCCATCAGTAGATAACGCATCAACGTGGGCTTCACTTTTAGTGAGTGACTTGGCCATCATCCCCACCAAACTCAGTCCCGCAGACACATCCGCACTCCCAGCGGCTTTACAGCTCGTCAAAAACGCTCGGCAAAAATGTGGGCGCGACTATCCAGTGAGAATTCTTGCGACGGCGTTTCGTAAGCAGCGGGCCGACGAGCGCGCAATGCTTGAACAAATCTCGTCAAACGACGCCTATCCAGAATTCACCGTCATACCTATCCAATTGGGTGACCGAGTTGCGTTCACCCGCTCAATGCTCAGTGGAGCGACTGCCCACTCAATGCCCAAACCTGGGGAAGCAGTAGCTGAATTGGATCTGCTTGCCGACTATGTTTGTGAATTACTTGGCGTTCCAACAGAGAAAGGGGAATAACCATGGCATTGACACCCCCAAAATTCAAAGTCGATCCTGCAGCCGCAATGAAGCGCCTACAACAAAGCGCAAATGCTGCGGCGACTGACAGATTTGCACTTGCCAGCCAGGTCATGCAGGCACAGCCCACTGGTTTGTCTATAGCGGTCCCACCTGCGGATGAACCAAAGTCACAAAACAGCGGAAACGCATTCGACTTAAGCCTGTGCATTCCGGGCGCCATTGTGAGAGTTCCACTGCACCTGATTGATCTCAACGAGCTTGGTCCTCGCCAGATCTACCAATCCGTTGAGATCGACAAAATTGCGTCAACGATCACCGAATCTCAAGACGATGCAGCACACGGCTATATCAAAGATGGTCGGGTCAAACTCATTGACGGCGGGACACGTGTCCGAGCAGCCAAAGTATCTGGTGTTGATCATCTAGACGTTAAATTTGAGCCAGAACCGGAATCTCCGCTAGCTCTTTATCTTCGAGCCAGAAGCTATAACGATCAAAGGTCACAGCCTACGGCCATTGACCATGCGATCAGTCTGCGCAAACTTATTGAGTCTGGGGCAGTACCGAACAACCGAGTGATTGCCGAGAAGATTCCCGACCCAAGCGGCCGGCCGATGTCTGAATCGCAAGTCAGTATGTATCTGCGCGTGAGTCGCATGCCAGATCGTGTGCTACAACGGATGTCCGAAAACACATCCACATCAGCTTTCACCATCCTGTACGCGGTCAGCGAGCTTTTCGAAAAGATTTCTGATAGAAGCCAAGCAGAAGATACAGCCCTCTCTGTCATTGACGACATTCGCCAAAAAGATCTTTCCAAGCAGCAAGTTATTGCCTTGGTTAGATCAAAGCTTGAGGGCACCAAGCATCGTGAACGCAGCAGCCAGCAAACATTGACGATTGGCTCCTACCAGGGAATAGTCAAGGTGTTCGCAAAAAGGGGACAAATAGAGCTATCAATGAAGAACTTGCCGCCTGAGCAGCTGCCTGAATTGCAACGAGCATTGGTCGCCAAGCTTGAAGACTTCTTCAAAGAACAACAAGTGAAAGCGGCATCTTCCTCCGCGGCTGATTGAGGGACTGATTTTCAAAGCCTCGATAAGAATCCTCCTACATATCCCATAACCATAGACCTAAGGTGCCGACAGAAGTCGAAGGGCTTTAAATAAAGACCAACATAAGAAGTGAGCACTTACTTAAAAAGATAGGTCGATAGTTATGGGATGTCTCAAAACCTGAATTCTTCAGGAAGCGAACAAAGTGCTGCCTTGCCACAAAGGTCCCCAAAAATGGGATCAAGCCAATGCGGAAAGCACGATGGAAGCGGTTATCCACAGCTCAAAAGCGATTTTTAAGCACTTCGCTCCCATAAACGTAGTCCCATGAGAGAAAACGTATCCCATAACTGGGTACCAATCAGGTTGGGATGAGCTCGTTGCGCGGGGAACACTCTACCGACAATCCCATAAATAGGGACCTTCATTTCGCCAGCCATACATTTAAGAGATCCCATGACTGGTGCCATCAATGCCACAAATGAAGGTCTGTGATCAGGGCAAAGACGTATCCCATAAACAGGGACCTTGGTAGAGCTGGAAGTTCATCTCAACCAAGGTTTAGGGACGATCTGCACAAGAAGAAGCTCTTACATGAAATCCCATAAGTGGGGTCCTTTTGAGAGGAAACAGATGACAGATATGGCATCCCATAGCTTTAGACGTTGAGTCCAAATCTCACCTTCTGCGTAGATCCCATAGATGGTGACCTGAATCAGATGGCCTACCTATAAGGGGTCAGACAAGATCCCATAAATGGTGGCCTAAAGTCAGATCCCATCAATTTAGGCCTTACAGCCCAGTTCCAGGGACCTACTGTCCCAGGGATCGTGACCAATGTCCCAGAACCACAGACCTAAAGTCCCACAAGTGGTGACCATCTGGCCCATACCTATAGCCCATAAAGCCCGCTAGGCCTTACGCAGCGCGGATTTTGTGCTCCTAAATGTATTAAATGGTCAAAGTGTTCTTCTAAAGATAAAACTAATAAAAATACACTGAGTGGATGGCCAAAGGTCTATTGGAGAGGTGCGTGTTTAGACCATAGAATGGCCTCATGCCACGCAAGAAGTCGAGCGACGAACAAAGCCAGATAGCCCTGTTCCAATCAGCAGAGGCACCCAACGCTTTTCGCAAACCTGTTCAGGTCATACATAGCAAACCTAAAACCTCGCTATCACTCCTTCATCGCAAGTTAGCCAACGCGTGGCTCAAGAACGCATCTGATACGCCATCAGATGATGGTTGGTGGACCATACACACAGCAACCATGGCTGCGGACATCGGGTTTGACTCGAACAATCGTGCTTATCTCATTGACTCCGCAAGAGCACTCATGGGCATCATTTTTGAATGGGACGTGATAGCACCAGAGGGCAAGCGCAAGCTATGGAAAGCATCTGTACTATTCCCCGAGGTTGAGATTAGGCCAGATACCATTCGATACCAGATCAGTCGTCCATTGAGAGAACAGGTTCTGACACCTGAGATGTACGCCATGATCGATCTAAACGTGCTCAAGCGATTCAGAAGAGCATCAAGCTTGGCGCTCTACGAACATTGCCTTCGATTTGAAAAAATCCACCGGACTGCAGAAGTTGAATGGCAGTTGCTCCGTGACATGTTGATGGGTGAGTCAGCAGACGCGAAGTCCTATCAAGAGTACAAAGTATTTAAGGACAAAGTACTCAAAGTTGCCATCGCCGAAGTCAATGCACTTTCTGACATTGAGATTGAACTGGTCGAAAAAAAACTAGGACGCAGAGTTCAAACGCTAGCTTTTACAGTCAGGAAGGAGCGTGAGCAAATCCAAGAGCAACCAGATCACGAAGAGAACGTGATGGACATCGGGGAAATGGTGAAGGTTGGCATCCTTCAATCTGAAGCTCGCCAGTTAGTCAAAAAATATTCTCACCAACAGATTGCATCGGCTGTGGCGTATACAAAAAAACGACTAGCTGACAAGAAATCATCCAAGATTGAAAACCCCGCTGCCTATTTGAGAAAAGCATTGGCTAACGGCTGGGCAATCGTGGAAAACGTACCAACGAAAACAAGTTCTTCACCGACCCAACAGGACAGAAAACCTGATTTAGTTGAGATGTACAGGGTTGAGATGATCCGTGAGGCAGAGGACTATTTCAAAGAACTCAACTCTGTGGATCAAGGGGAGCTCGTATCCGAGTACAACTCTACAGATGTGTCTCCAACCCTGAAAGTGAAGCGCGGTAAGCCTGGAAAAGCGGTACGCACAGAATTTTTCAAATGGCTCGCCCAGCGGACATGGGGAGATCCAAAGCCTGAGGACTTACTTCAGTACGCGCAAAAGCTACTCCAAAATAGCGCCAGTCCCGCCAAAGTATGAACTCATGAGTTGACCCACTTACGTGGACAATTCCCAGTTTGATTCTCAAACCGTTTCGGGTGTTGTCTCGAGATGCACATCGGCATCATCAAACAGGGCTTCGTGACTCCTTTCTAAGTTCAGAGGTGAGAGGTAGGGCAGGCTGCTGTGGCGGTGCCAGGGGTTGTGCCAGCCTTTAATCCAGGTGAATTCAGCCATGCGTGTCTGGGCCTTGCTCTGGAAGGTGTTGCGCTTGATAGTCCGTCCTGAACAATACCGTTCTCAGCCCCAGGCCAGGCTCGTAGTCGAGCTTCTCGGCCACGTCCTCGCCAATGCGCGTCATCCGGCAGCCGCAGCCCGGCGCGGTACATGTGGTGTTGTCTGGTTCGTGGTGGATGTCGTGGCGTGGCAGATGGGCCGGCAGCGGCTGTCGCTTCGGAGTCTGCTTCTCACCCGCAGGCTTGGCGGGCGGGTTGAGCTTGCTCACCTCCCGCTCCAGCGCCTGCAGGTCCTCGTCGATGGCTTCTTCCAGCAGACTCTTCTGCTCAGGGCTGAAGCGCTCGGTATGCGCGCGGCGAACCCATGTTGACCGCCGCCGACGGTCATGGCTGAGACTCAGATGGCGCCGGGCTGCCAGCGGTGTGGCAAGAGCTCGCCGATTCGGCTGGCCTTGAATCGCCCCGGTATTCGCGGAGGCTGTTTGGTTTAAGTCAGGCCACCACCATG
>VFQO010001620.1_pt1 | contig 16377 bp, 12 predicted proteins | sample 3512331 | NCBI WGS metagenome assembly VFQO01 (sample SAMN10412371, study PRJNA504923) | tailings metagenome | isolation source: Replicate 3 from Balatoc abandoned mine | place: Philippines: Itogon, Benguet | collected 2017-08-28
GCGCTGGGGCGACATCACCTTGTCGGTCAACATTTCCGCCGCCCAGCTGCGCAATGCCGAATTCCCGATCAAGCTGGGCGAAGTGCTGGAGGAAACCGGCTTCCCGCCCCACCGGCTCGAACTCGAAGTGACCGAGACCTGCCTTGTGCTCGATCCCGTCGTCGCCGAGCGCACGCTGGATGTGATCCGCAGCTTCGGCGTGCGCATCGCGCTGGATGACTTTGGCACTGGCTATGCCTCAATCGGGTTCCTGCGGCGGTTCCGGTTCGAAAAGCTGAAGCTTGACCGCAGCCTGGTGGAACTGGCCGGCGTCGATGAAGGCAGCCGCGCGATGATGCTCTCCAGCATTGCACTGGCCCGCGCGCTCAACATGGGCGTCACGGCCGAAGGCGTCGAAACCGAAGAACAGGCCGAACTGGTGCGCCTTGCCGGGTGCGATCAGATTCAGGGCTGGCTTTACTACCGCGCGCTGCCCGCCGCCGAAATCGACCGGTTGATGGCCGAACAGAACCGCGCAAACGCACAGGTCGCAGGGCCGGACAAAAAGGACGAACAAGCGGCATGAGCGCGCTCCAGGATATTGCCCTCAACTTTGATGCCGAACAGGCCGAGCACGAGCACAGCGCGCCCGCGAGCCGGATGGGCCGTGCGCAGCATTGGTTCGCCACGCTTTCGATCGGCAGCAAGATCACCCTGTTCTTCAGCTGCAACCTCGCCTTCGCGCTGCTGGCCGGGCTGTTCGTCGTCGGCGGCTATGTTGAACTCGGCCAGCGCGGGGAGCGGATTCGCACCACCCACGAGGCCGCACTCAAGGCCGAACGGCTGCTGGTCCAGCTGACCGAAGGCCAGCGCCATGCCGAACTGCTGGTCGCCGATGGTGACATCGCCCGCGCCCGCGCCGCGCGCGAAGCCTTTGAACAGGCCGCCGCCAGCGTTGCTGCCTTGGCCGAAAGAGCGGATGCAGCTGGCATCGACGCGCAGGACCGGCTCGCTCTGATCCGCGAAGGCGTGGCCGATCTGGGCCGTCAGGTCGGCGCATTCGATGGCGACACCGCCGATGCCGCCAGCCGCCGTAGCCAAGCCGCAGAGATCGCCGCCGCCAGCAGCACCGTGCTCGAAGCCGCGCGCGCAATGACCGTGACGCTCGGCGAAGAGGCCGACAGCATGGCCGATAACGGCGCGGCGCTGATTTCACGCCTGTTGGTGATGTGGATCGTGCTCGCCACCATCCTCACGCTGATCACTTTGTTCGCCCAGCGTTATTTCAACCGCACCGTGGGCGCGACGCTGAATGCGATTGCACAGCAGATGAGCCGGATTGCCGCCGGAGAGCGCGACGTCGCGATCAGCGGTAAGGAGCGGCAGGACGAAATCGGCGAGATGGCGCGCGCGACCGAAGTGTTCCACCGCGCCGGGGTCAGGCTCGAACGCCTGAGCCGCGAACGCGCCGAACGCGCCAAGGCAGAGCTTGACGAACAGGCCCGCCAGCAGGTGCTGCGCGAGGAAGCCCGGCTTGAGCGTGAACGCGTGCTGCAAGGCATCGCCGACCAGTTCGAGCGCACCGTGGGCGAAGTCGTCACTGGGGTCGTCACCGCTTCCAGCCAACTGCAATCGACCGCCACCCTGATGGCGAGCACCGCCGAAGACGCCAGCGCGCGTACCGGTGAGGCATCGTTCGCCATGCAGGAGGCCAATCTCGGCGCAACGGCAGCAGCGGCCGCCAGCGACGAATTCGCCATGTCGATCGGCGAGATCAGCCGTCAGGCCGCCTCGTCTGCCGAACTCGCCCGCGAGGCGAGCATCTCAGCGCGGCGGGCCGATAGCACCATCGGCGCGCTTTCCGCGTCCGCGCAGGAGGTCGGCCAGATTGTCGAACTGATCCAGACAATTGCGCAGCGCACCAACCTGCTCGCATTGAACGCCAGCATCGAAGCCGCACGCGGCGGCGAAGCGGGTCGGGGGTTCGCGGTGGTGGCAAGCGAGGTCAAGGAACTCGCCAACCAGACCAGCCGCGCCACAGAAAAGGTGGCCGATCAAATCCGCGCGATGCAATCCACCACCGGCGCCAGTGTCAGTGCGCTGCGCGACATCGCAGCCCAGATCGAGAGCTTGGAAACGACGGCGGTATCCATCGCCAGCGCGGTCGATCAGCAATCGGTCGCCGGACATGATCTGGCCCGCAGTATCGATCTCGCCGCGCGCGGGACGGAGAAGGTTGCTGGTCACATCGAAAACGTTCGTGCCCTGTCACTGTCAACCGGCGCTGCGGCGAGCCAGGTGCTTTCCAGCGCCACCAGCCTCGAATCCCAAGCCGCCACCTTGCGAACGCAGGTTCAGAGCTTCCTTTCGCGGGTCCGCGCTGGCTAACCGCTAGTAAATCGCCGCGACTCAAGCATTTGGAAAGGATTTTCCTTCACAATTGCTTGAAACAGGACCCTGGGGAATTGCGGCATGAACATGATGAGCTTGCAGGAGCGACGTGAGGAACAGGCTGTTCCCGACTTCGTGCGCCAGATCAGATTGGAAGACAGCTCCGACTATAGCGACGAGGCTGAAGCCGAGCGCCCCACCACGTCGCGCGCCACGATCCTTGAACGGTTGGACTGGTTCCGCAACCTCTCGCTTTCGGGCAAGATCAACGCGATCTTCGGCATCTTCCTTGGCACCGGTGTGCTGATGGTACTTGTGATGGGCGCAGGACTTGGCGAACTCTGGAACCGCTATAACGCTTCAGCGCAGGTGCAGGAATCGCTGGTCGCCGCCGGGCAACTGCAATCGACCGCAGGCGAACTGCGCTATCACTCAGTGCGGGTGCTTTATGACCGCAGCCCCGATCTTCGCGAACAGCAGCGTAAAGGCGAAGGCGCCCTCTTATCGCAAGTGACGGCGATTGAAGCCGCGCTGGCGAAGGACGCCTCCGAACTCACCCCGCGCGTGGTCGCCCTGCGCGAAGAGCTCAGCCAGTTCGAAAGTACCTTCGACAGCGCCAGCGAAGCCGTGCGCGGCGGGGCCGACGCCAATGCCGCAGCCGAGAAAGTGTCCGCCCAAGGCAGCGCCTTGATGGGTGCCAGCACCCGCCTTTCCGCCGAACTGGCGGCTTACGGCGAGACCCAGAAGGCGACCGGCATCGGCTACTTCTTCAACATGATCCTGATCATCGGCGCGCTCGCCCTTGTTGGCGGTGCGGTGCTGCTACTGGGGCTCGCCTATCTGTCGCGCGATTTCGCCGGAAAGATTGTCGAGATCACCGACGCCATGACCCGTCTGGCCGATGGCGACCGCAATTTTGCTATCGCAGGCGAGGATCGCAAGGACGAGATTGGCGCGATGGTTCGCGCGCTCGAACTGTTCAAACGCGCGAGCAAGCGGCTGGAAACCTGGGCGCGGGAGCGCTCGGAAAAGGCTGAACAGGAATTGCAATTGCAGCAGGAACGCGAACGCGAACGGCTCGAAGGCGAAGCACGCAAGGCCGCGCTGCTGGATGAAGTCGCCCGCCAATTCGAACGCACTGTCGGCGATGTTGTGAATGGGGTCGCCGCCGCATCGAGCCAGCTCCACACCACGGCGAGTCGCATGGCCTCCAGCGCTGAGGAAGCCAGTCGCCGCACCGGTGAGGTTGCTCTGTCAATGGAAGAGGCCAACGCTGGCGCCACGGCCGCTGCGGCTGCGAGCGATGAATTCGCCCTCTCGATCAGCGAGATCAGCCGTCAGGCGGCGTCATCCAGTGAACTCGCCCGGCTCGCTACGGTCGCGACCGGCGAAGCGGATCAGACCATTTCAGCCCTTGCCGCATCGGCGGATGAAGTGGGACAGATTGTGGAACTGATCCAGACCATTGCCCAACGCACCAACCTGCTCGCCCTCAACGCATCGATTGAAGCCGCACGCGGCGGCGAGGCAGGACGCGGGTTCGCGGTGGTGGCGAGCGAGGTCAAGGAATTGGCGATGCAAACCACCCGCGCAACCGAAAAAGTCGCGGACCAGATCCGTGCGATGCAGTCCACTACCGGCGCCAGCGTCAAGGCGCTGCGGGCGATTGCTGGGCAGGTAAAGGATCTTGAATCCACTGCAGTTTCAATCGCTACCGCAGTCGATCAACAGTCCGTTGCCGGGCGCGATCTGGCGCAGAGCATCGATCTAGCCGCGCGCGGGACGGAGAAGGTCTCAGGCCATATCGAGGATGTCCGCCAGCTATCGCTCTCTACCGGCGCGGCCGCTTCGCAGGTGTTGCTGAGCGCGAATGATCTGGAGGCACAGGCCTCGCATCTGGGCGAACAGGTTCGCGGATTCCTGCGCACGGTGCGGATGGGGTAGCGCCCGCGGGCGATACAGCCGGACGCTCGACACCATTGCTATGACCCAAGTTCACTTGGGTCGATGATCGCCTTAAGCGTGGCGGCGTGTTTGGAACCAAGAGAGCTGGAATTTATTTGCCTAGCGGGTCGCTGACCTGCCTTCTTCGACCTTTGTAGACCTCGTGCTGGCACGGCCTGCACGTATCAACAGCGCGCCAATAATGGCCCATGTCAGCGTTTAGATGCGTGCGCCGCGACCAGATTGCCTGTCCAGCCACGATGAGTTTGACGATTTCGTAGCACTCGAGCGCAGCTTGGAAGCCGGTCCGAACGCGGAAGCCAGCTCGGCGGACGCACGGCCGCGACTGGAATTTCATACTGTTGATCACGCGCTTTCCGGCGCCACAGCGGCAGGGCGATGGCAGATCATCCGGTCTATGGCTACAGCGCGGGTCATTGCCCTGATCTACAGCGGCCGGTCGATAGCGAATTCCTGCACCCTGATGCGCGTAATACGCAGAGGATCAAGAGCCGCAGGTTGATTGCCGTGCTGGGAGAACACGGGGACTGCCTCGACGTCCGGCGCTGGATCGATAATTTAGCCTATATGCCGACGGACGTGAGGGCGAGGCAGTATCAGAGCCGCCTCAGAAACGAAGGCTTTAAGGGTAGGGCTACACTCGGATGACGCGCACAATGGTGCGACGGTCCATTGCAGGCTGGTCGACCGTCGTGGCGAGATCGATTTGACTGTCATCACGACCTTGGAGCTCGATCGATGGCTGGGCGACATCTTGGATGGATGGGCCTGCAAGGTGGAGAGACGAGCGACCTAGTTCCTGTGTCTGGATCAAACGCCGTTAACGCCCGGCAGCGAGGCTGCGGGCGTGATGTGTACGATCATGTATGGGTTTTTGACGGTGGTTGCGGGAGTTGGATTTGAACCAACGACCTTCAGGTTATGAGTTTGTTCACACCACTTTTCGCCCCACTATCCGGCTCTGCGAAATTGCCGCAGAATACCGCATAAATAACTGTTCCTGTTGACTTATTTTGCCAAGAACCCTACCTTATTTTGCGAAGGGGAACGCATCCATACGCTCCCAAATGATTCCGATTTGATTCCGGATATTCCGGCAGGAGGGAACAGGAGATGGCCAAGATCACCAAACGTTCCGTCGATGCTGCGGCACCGACAGACAAGGAATTTTTCCTTTGGGACGACGAACTCAAAGGCTTCGGCTTACGTGTCTATCCATCGGGCAGGAAGATGTACCTTGCCCAATTCCGGAGCGGTGGGCGCCTGCGCCGCGTCAACATCGGATTGCACGGAGCGGTAACACCCGACCTCGCCCGCACCGAAGCCATGAAGCATCTCTCGCAAGTTCGCCTTGGCGCCGACCCGGCGGGCGAGCGCGACCGCCGAAAGGCCTCCCCCTCTATCAAGGAGTTCGGTCAGCGGTTCCTCGATGAACACGTTGCGTCGCATTGCAAGCCATCAACCCAAGCCGAATACAAGCGCTCTGTCGAACTCTTCATCAACCCGAAGCTCGGTTCGCATCGCATCATCGACATCACCCGCGCCGACGTCGTCGAGTTGCACCAATCCCTGAAGGATACGCCCTATCAGGCCAATCGCACTCTTGGCGTGCTCTCGGTCATGTTCACCGTCGCTCACACCTGGGGCGTTCGTACAGACGGCGTAAACCCGTGCTGGAAGGTGAAACGATATAAGGAAGTCAAACGCGAACGCTATTTGACGCCCGACGAACTCGCTCGGCTCGGCAAGGTTCTGCGTGAATCCAACTCCGAACGCGAAGCCGCTTCGTGCATCCAGCTCCTCTTGCTCACCGGCTGCCGCCTGAGTGAAATCCAGAAGCTCAAATGGGAGCATGTCGATCTCGGCGCCGGGCTTTTACGACTCCCAGACTCCAAGAGCGGCGCAAAACTGGTCGCGGTCGGCCAGGCAGCTGTCGACGTCTTCAAGACCATACCCAAGATGAAGAACAATCCTTACGTCATCACGGGCACCATTGAGGGTCAGCATCTGACCGACATGCAAAAGCCATGGCGGCGTCTGCGCAAGCGCGCAGGACTTGACGATCTGCGAATTCACGACCTTCGGCATTCCTTTGCCTCAGACGCCCTGCAACTCGGCGAGGATCTTACCATGATCGGTCGATTGCTCGGTCACACCCAGGTGCAAACCACAGCACGATATGCTCATCTCAAGACTGACCCAATCAGGGCCGCCGCCAATAAAGTCTCGGACGCCATTGCACTCGCCCTTACTCTTCCCGTGAAGGAAGACGATGCTGGCGAAAGCAACCTTGACGTTGCAGCGTAATTCTATTCAACAAATATAGTCAGGAGCGAAAACGCTCCTGACTATATTAGTGTCGTGCGCTGCTATCAAAAAATAAAGTGGCTCCCGATATTTTCGATATTTCAAATTCGCGAATTTATTCGGGGGGAATATGAGAAATACGCCATTCACAAGACCGACCCTTGTCGCTGCTGTTGAACTTCTGGAGCGTCATACGCAGGCTCAATTCAACCAAATGATCCTTCGGCTCGGCCTCGAAGAGCAAGTCAGCTCTTCCACAACGATCAGTGTTGCGAACAAATGCGCCCTATTGGGCCGTCTCATCGTTCAGCGCGCCGATGAAATCTGCGAAACTCTATCAGGTACAATCTCACTCGGCGAAGCCGTCATCCGTGAGGCCGTTCGACTGGCGAAGCGTGATTCCGATGACCATCTGCACACAGCATTCGAACGTGGTCTGGCGCGAGACGGCTACATTGTGGTTTGGGATGATCGAGGCAGGAATCCATCAATACGTGCCGCACTCCCGGATGAAATCCAGCTTCCGCAAACAGACGATGAAGTCCATGAGTTGTTGAAGACCTATAATTTCTCAGTTCCCTTGGGGCACCTCGATCAGGCGATCGAGGCGCACACTCGCGGTGATTGGGCAGCGGCTAACGGCCAGCTACGCACATTCATCGAAAGCCTGTTCGATGACATCGCACGTAACGTCAGGCCGCAAGAAGCTGCCGCGCGGCCAACATCTGAAAATCGCCGCGCCCTCCTTGCAGAGCTCGGCTTCCTTGCGATTGACCGCAACGAATGGACTCCAGACGGAAAAAACTACATCAATGGGCTGTTCAAGATGCTGCATACCGAAGGCTCTCATCCTGGCCTGTCGGATGAGGACCACAGCACTTTCCGGTTGCACGTTGTCCTGGTGACCGCGCGGACTTTCCTCCGCCGCTTGCATCTTGGGCGGTGAGCATGACTCCTGAACAGATCGCCCTCGCTCGAACAGCAAGAGAGGGCATGACAACCATCAGTCTGGATCAGCCAGCGCCACACAGCGCCGAAAGCCTCTCGGACGTGCTGCAACGTCATAATCTTCATAATGCTTCGATCAACATCAGGAACATGACAGCGACCGGCTTTTCGCCAAGTGGGCTAAACAATTTGATTGCTCTCGCGAAAAGCCTCAGGACCTCACATTCACCCAATATCCACCGGGCCAGCACCCCGACGCTCGCCAAGTTTATCGCAGGCGAAATCATCTCTCGATGGGGAAATCGTCCAGCAACCTCTCTCACCAGCGCCGACTTTACCGCTCTTGGGAAAGCCGTTGGCGACTGGTTCTCAGCGCAGGCCCGCGTTCTTCAGCATGTCGTGCCTTGCACGCTCTTTCCGCACCAAGTTAGCAACATCGCCGTCGGCCCCGTCATCTTTTACCATATTCACGATTTCCCCACCGAGACCTTCGGCATATCCCATGCTGAGTTTTGGCCCGCCGAACCCCCACGTTGGAAACGCTGGCTTAGAAACGTCTGGGCCGCCGTGCGAGAGAGGCCGGCTCAATCCGCAAAACCCGGAGGATTTCATTTCGAGCAGTTGGTCGATCTCGCAGCGCAGCGCCACGCACCGTGGATGGCCATTGTCGATGTTCCCGGTCGCGCACCGATGGAATCCCGCAATGCCGCCGACATCGCCACAGACATTGCCCTTGCCTCCATCCAGCTTATCAGTCCCGGTTCTGATATGCGCGGCATCGCCCGCGCTACGGCCCGCGCTGCTCCAGTATGGCGCGCAGATGTTGCAAGGACGGAAGATGGTAGAATGAGCATAAGCTCAGGCAACACTATCCCAGCACTGGCGCGGTCGCAGGAACTAATCGCTGAGCATATGGAAGCGGCAAGCCCCTTCCTGCAGAGCATGGGACGACGCCTGGCCGCCTATCTATCTGCGACAAGTCCGCTACCCGAGCTTGATGAAGCCTGGTGTAATGCGGCCTATTGGTATCACGAAGCCCTGGCCGAGCATCTTGATACTGTGGCCGTCGCCAAACTTGAGACGGCCATAGAAGTGCTGTTTCGAGCCGAAAGCATGAGCGGCAGCAAACAACGATTGCTCAGCAGTTTCGATGCAATTTTTGGCCTCAAGGCAAGCGATGCCATCAGTCCACAAAACAGTGCAACGGTGGAGCAACTCGTCATCGCCATAACCACGGCTCGATCCCGTATCTTTCACGGCACCTGGCCGACCCTCCACACCGACCTGCCCTCAGCTAAAGGGAAGCCGCCGACCTCTTATGCGGACGTCGAAACCCTTGCGCGTCTGCTTCTGCTGAATTTTTCTCTTCAACTTGACGCCTATCAACAGGCAGGCGAAACGGTAGACAGCACCGATGCCTTTCTTGCCTGGATTAAGGCCCAACGAACGACAAACAATCCACCTTCAACACCATAGATCTTATCACCATCGCCCCGCCTGCCATTGGCTCGCATCATGCCTCAACGCACCCGATCAAGGCGAAATTCCAACGCTGGGACGTCGATCCGCCAGGCATTTTCGGGACACACGATGAGATCGATATCGTAATGATCAAGCCGGCAGTAAATGTCTGCAACCGCAACGGTCGCTACATAGACGGCGGGATTGGCGAGATTATAGTGTTCGGCGTGGTGCGCTGCATACCAAATCGCCTTGTCCAGACTTGGTATCCAGGACATCCCCATCGCATGCACAGGGCCGGCACATCCCCGAAACACAGTCAAACGGCCCCCGGGCACGTTCGAGAACTCACCCAGCGGCTTTATCGACAAAAGAGCTTTCCGGTCACAAGAATCGAAGACCGACCTGATCGCCTCCAAGCCATAAGGCTCAAAATGCGAAGCGTGAACATAGGCGTCCAGCCAGGCGGCCTCAAGGACACCTCTCTCCGCCAGACGGACATAGTTCCGCATGATGAAATCGAGACCGTCAGACGGAATATAGCCATAGAAATTTTCCCGCCGCTCGATCGCCCGGCTGACCTTTTCGGCCTCCGAGCCGCCAAGGCCGGTGAAATCAAACTCCGTCATCCGGCGATCTCCTTGGATCGAGCTATTCCTGACGTCACGTCCCTGACTTCACCACGAGCGCCAACAAGCGCGATTTCAATGCCTGCCATCGCGCAGCGCGGAGCCAATCGTTCAGCAAGCCGAAGCGTACTCTCGGTGAAGGGGACGACAGCAACCTGTCGCCCTTGCAACGGTGTCGCCATTAAAAGGCCCACGGTCTCGCATAGCCCTTTATAGAGTCGCGATACCTGTCCTGAATGCCTGGAATTGATGATGCCGCCTTTGCATTCAGCACAGACGATCTGGTCACCAACTTCAGCGACTACATCGCCCAATCCAGACTTCGGATTGACAGTGATCTCCCAACCGCTGCCGTTTCGATAGACGCCACCATATCGCGTGCTGCCTATTGAAGAGACCTTCTCGAAACCACGCCGCACTAGCCAACCCACGAAATCAAACTGCTTGCCATGCTCGCCGTCCGGGTGAACCCGCACATGGTGCGTATCCTGCGTCCGCAACAGATGCATGGCGTAGGCCATCATCACCGCACCCTCATAGAGATGATGCTCGTGATCATCCGCGGACTTCCCAACACGGTTCGGAGGTGGCGCCAACGCCGTTACGAGATCGTCAAAATCCATAGAGCCCTTTCCTCTCCATCACAGGAACCTGCCATACCTCGCACACTCTACCTTGATATTGCCCGCCGGAGAATATATATTCCGACCCATCGGAAGATTTAATCAGGAGGCCCACATGCCCGCAGTTGCGGAAATGCTGAAGGCGAGCGAGGCGGCGGTCGTCTCGCGCGTGAGCCTGCGTGACGTGAACCGCGTCATCGACGAACGCATTCTGCCGGACGTGTTCGTTTCGCTCGACAACGGTCGGCACGTCCTGGCCGGCGCATGCTCATTCATCGCCTTCTACTTCGAGAGTGCCAGACGCCTAACATCCGAAGAGCGGCTGCTTGCCATCAAGACCGCTGGACCTCGCCTCACACGCTCGCGCGGCCTTGCCTGGACGGCGCTGCTGCGGGAGGACTGGACCGTGCGCGACGAATTCCTCACCATTGATCTGCTCCCTTTCATCAAGGGGACAAGCGAGCGACTCGACGATCTCGCCGCTGCACGCGATCTCGTTTCCACCTCGCCAGACATTCTGGGCGGCACGCCTGTCATCATCGGCACGCGCGTTCCTGTCTATGACGTTGCTGCGTCCGTCGCTGCTGGCTATCCCATCGAGCGTATTCTTGATATCTGGCCAAGCCTTGACGCCGAGAAAATTCGCCTTGCGGCGATCTACGCAGAGGCCAACCCGCTACGCGGACGACCGCGCGTCTCCAGCGACATCCCGGAAGGCTCGACCATCGTCACCGACCGCCGCGTACCTCGCCGTAGGAAGGCGGGATGAAATTTTTAATCGACGAATGTCTGAGCCCAGAGCTTGCAAAGATCGCAATCGACAAAGACCACGGCGAAACCAGCCATATCGTTTGGCTGGGTCTCGCCGGACATAAAGACTGGGAGCTGACGCCGATCATACTGGACGGCGACTGGACCTTCGTCACCAAGAACTCGGTCGATTTCCGGGGACCAAAGGACAAGCCCGGAACGAAGGGGCAATATGCCGATGTAGCGATCCATGCCGGGCTGATCTGCCTCAACGGCCCGCCCGGCATGGATCTGGATATGCAGATCGAACTCTTCGAGCAGGCTCTGCTCGAACTCGACGCTGACCCTGATCTGGTGAACCAGGTGCTCGAAATCACGCTCGACGACGATGATGATGATTTGCGCGTGCTCCGCTACGCGCTTCCTGCCGAAGAAAGCTGAGGAGGCAGCATGGCCCTGACAATGCCCACAGCTTGGCGTTATGGCTCTCCCGGTGCGATGCCCCCGGCTGCAATAAATGCCTTTAATTCCCTCGTTCACTCCATCGCCAGCCAATCAGAATCGTCCTGGTCGATCTTTGAGATGTTCAAGGCAAAATTTAATGGTGGCCAATCCTGGAGCTCCAGCGAAAGCTGGGCGATCAGCGACCTCCATGGCGCAATGATGTCTGCCGGAAACAATGCCCCAGTCTTTATCAGCGCCTTCTGGGATGGATGCGCGCAGATACAAACGGCGCATCCAGAAATAGGCCTTCCCGACGCGGATATCATCAACCAGATCCTCTATGAGCATGAAGTGCCCTTCGAAGTGAGGCCCCCAGCCCTGCTGGCACGCCATCCGCAAACCCCCATCGTCGTCCAGGCGCCGCAGAAATCACTCGGTCAGCGTGCGCATGAGCTTATTCACACCTCACTCGATCAGGCAGACCGCCTTCTTCTCGAACAGCGGCCGCGGCAGGCGGTGCAGGAAATTCTGTGGCTCCTTGAAACGGTGTCGACGGCATTTCAGGGGCAGGAAAGCGGATCGGGAACGGTCGAAGGAAAATACTTCAACGAAATCATCCGCGCCTTGCGCAAAAATAACGGCGGCAGCGCGCTGGCCGAAGCGCTCGGTTGGATGACCAAGATGCACGGGTTCCTCTCTTCGCCCGGCGGCGGCGGCGTCCGCCATGGCACACAACTCGCGGCCGACGTGTCGCCGTCGCTCAGGGAAGCGCATCTCTACTGCAACCTGACACGAAGCTATATCAGCTATCTTCTAGCGGAGTTGGCAGAGCAATCTTGATCGCGTGCCCACACAACGCGAGCAAGTAGAGTTCGAAACAGGAAGCAAAATAACGAGGAACTGAAGGTGACCATGGCCGAAGCGACAAAACTACCCCGACGGCTCTACAAATATCGGGGTTTCAGCCACCGCCTGCTGGATATGCTGGTCGCGGACGAGCTTTACTATTCAGACCCCGGTGACTTCAACGACCCCCTCGACTGCCGCCCAACTCTCGATGCTAACCTCTCCAACGATCAGCTTGAGCAGGTTCTAAGCCGTCTGCGCGAGCAGCGTATCCTCGCCGAGATGCAGGCTGCGGCAAAATCCCTCAAATATCGTGGCCCCAAAACCATCGATCATATTGCGCGGCATAGCCAGAAGGATGCCGCTCGGATGCTTGCGGACATTCGCTATCACGCAACCGATCCCAGCTACGAAATCGCCGATCCCCTGCAATCGCTGTTGCGTCAGTATCTCGAAGACGAATTGCTTCGCCGCTACGACCGTGGCATCGTTTCGTTCGGAGTCCGCGCCACATGCCCGTTGATGTGGAGCCACTATGGCGATCAGCATAACGGGATTTGTGCTGGCTACTCTGTTCCGGCCGAAGCGGAAGCCAACCTCAACAAGATCCGCTATGGAGGCAGTCGCAAGGTGATGGCCAGCGATGTGGCCATGATGGAGAACGACAGCGCCGCACGACAGCGCGTCGACGAAGCCGTCCTGCTCCGCAAGGCAGCAAGTTGGCGTTATGAGCGGGAATGGCGTCTGATCGGCAAACGCGGCGCACAGGATTCGCCGCTGGAACTCGAAGAAGTCGTCTTCGGTATTCGCTGCAAATCCTCCGTCAAATTTACAGTCGTTCAGGCCCTGGCAAACCGGGGCCGCCCCGTGCGCTTTTTCGAGATGCGTGAAGTACCCGGCACGTTTCACCTCCGAAAGTACGCGCTCGACACGGATGAACTTGGAGCCTCCCTGCCCCGGCGATCGCGGGCAATTTTTGAGGCTTTTGAAAATCTTGACGAAGAATAACGTCAAGCTTGATAGAAAGAATTGTTATAAAACAACTTGTGGATGTTAAGCATCCCATGAATCACATGAATTCGGACAGAGCATAGGCCATCTATTTCTGCCGACACACTCGGAGGGGCAATGATCGGCAGAGGTTCGCAGTGGCGGCGTTGGGAGCCGCATATCCATGCACCGGGGACAATCCTGAACAATCAGTTCGGTGGTGGCGATCCCTGGGAAGCCTATCTAACATCTCTGGAGGGCTGCACGCCCGCAATCGGTGCCATAGCTGTCACCGACTACTATGTCACTGACACCTATGAGGAGATGTTGCGACGCAAGCAGGCGGGGCGCTTGCCCAACGTCCATCTCATCTTTCCAAATATCGAACTGCGGCTCGACATCGCCGCCAAGACCGGCTTCGTCAATATGCACCTGCTGGTCAGTCCGGAAGATCCCAATCATCTGGCCGAACTGCATCGCATTCTCCAGCGATTGCAGTTCCAGGCGCATGGCGACACCTATAACTGCACGCGCAACGATCTGATTGCCCTTGGCAAGCGCGCCGACACCGCCATCATCGACGATGGCGCGGCTCTGCGCCACGGTGCCACGCAGTTCAAGGTCAACTTCGCTCAATTGCGCCAGGTGCTACGAGACAGCGACTGGGCGAAGGCTAACATTTTGGTCGCAGTGGCCGGCGCAGCGGGAGATGGAACGTCGGGGTTGCGGCAGGCGGCGGATGCGACGATGCGCCAGGAGATCGAGCGGTTCGCCCACATCATCTTCTCAAGCAGCCCCGCACAGCGTGAATTCTGGTTCGGCAAAAAGGGCGTCAGCGTTGAGAAACTGCGCGAGGACTATGATGGTTGCAAGCCATGCCTGCATGGCAGCGACGCACATGACCAGAAAACTGTCGGGCAGCCGGTGGAGGAGCGCTTTTCTTGGATCAAGGGTGGTCTCGAGTTCGATGCCCTGCGCCAAGCCTGCATCGATCCGGAAGGACGGGCTTACGTCGGAACCGAACCGCCGCGAACCGCTATGCCCTCGCAAGTCATTTCGCACATCTCCATCGCTGATGCAGATTGGGCCGCGACTCCCGAAATCCCTCTCAACCCCGGCCTGGTAGCGATCATCGGGGCTCGCGGTTCCGGAAAAACGGCACTCGCCGATATGATTGCTGCTGGATGCGATGCCATCACGCCATCTGGATGGAGCGCCAGCGAGAATGCTAGTCCCTCCTTCCTTGTCCGCGCCCGCAAGCTGGTCGGCAACGCGACGGCCACGTTGACCTGGGGCGGTGGCGCCACCATCACGCGCGCGCTCGATGGTCGGGACGCCAACAATCATCTATCCTTTCCGCGCGCCCGATATCTGTCGCAGCAATTCGTGGAAGAGCTCTGCTCTTCCGGCGGCTTCTCGGACGGTCTCATCGCCGAGATCGAACGGGTGATTTTCGAATCCCACTCCGACGATCAGCGGGACGGTGCGATCGACTTCGTCGAGTTGCGCAGCCACAGCACAAGTCGCTTCCAGCAAGCCCGTGAGCGAGAAGCCGAAGCTATTGCCGACATTTCCGATCGCATCGCCACAGAACTGGAAAAGGAAAGTTCTGTCGCGACTCTGAATGCGCAGGTGACCCAGAAAACCGGCCTGATCAAAAGCTACAATGAAGATCTCGCCAAACTCGTCGTCAAGGGCACCGAAGCTCAGGCACAACGGCACACGCAACTCAGTCAGGCCGTGCAGGCGGTACGCGGCAAGATCCAGGGATTCGGCAATCAGCGGCGGACCTTCCTCGCCCTGCAGGATGAGGTGAAAAGCACCCGAGCAACCAAGGCGCCCGAATTGTTGCGGCAGGCCAGGGAACGCCATCAGCAGGGCCATATGAACGATCAACAGTGGGACGAATTCCTGCTGGTGTATAAAGGTGATGTCGACAAAAGTCTGGCGGGCTACGTCACATGGGCCGATCAGCAGATTGCTGCTCTCAATGGTCCTCCCCTGCCACCGGGCGTTCCCACGCCCCCCATAGCCGACAGCGCCGATCTTTCCACGCTCACCCTCAACGTCCTTCAAGCCGAGATGACGCGGCTCGAAGCCCTGGTCAGCGCGGACAAGCTGGTCCGGGACCAGTATTCAGCGCTTTCACTCCGCATTGGGCAGGAAAACACCGCCCTCCAGAACCTGCAAGCCCGTCTCACCGATGCGCAGGGTGCTGCGTCCCGCAAGAAAGACCTGCAAACCGAACGTGATGCGGCCTATGGCCGTGTGTTCGAAGCCATTATCAATGAACAGACGGCGCTCGCCAGTCTCTACGCGCCGCTCATGAGCCGTCTGGCAGCATCATCGGGAACCTTGCAAAAACTCGGCTTTTCCGTGCGCCGTATCGTGGATGTCGAAGCCTGGGGAACGATTGCGGAAGAGAAGCTTCTCGACCGCAGAAAGGCCGGTCCCTTCAATGGCCGTGGATCACTGATCCAGTTGGCCAATACTGCGCTCAAGCCGGCCTGGGAGCATGGTACAGCAGCGGACGTGCAAGCCGCGATGGCCGCGTTCATCTCAACGTACCTGCGAGACTTGATCGGACACGCGCCCATTGCTCAAGCGCAACAGGCTGAGTTTCGGGCCTGGCTCAAAGAGTTTGCCCACTGGCTGTTTGCGACTGACCATATCTCCGTACGCTATGAGATTGTCTATGACGGCATCGATATCCGTAAACTCTCGCCTGGGACGAGAGGGATTGTGCTTTTGCTTCTGTACCTCGCATTGGACGACGCAGACGACCGGCCACTTATCATCGACCAGCCAGAGGAGAATCTCGATCCTAAGTCCGTCTTCGATGAACTCGTCTCGCTGTTCATCGCGGCCAAATCCAAACGGCAGGTCATCATGGTCACCCACAACGCGAACCTTGTGATCAACACCGACGCGGATCAGATCATTGTCGCAGAGGTTGGCCCGCATCAGATCGGCGGCTTGCCGCCCATCACTTACAAGGCAGGCGGCCTGGAAAACGCAGATATCCGCAAAGCCGTGTGCGATAT
>VFQO010001621.1_pt1 | contig 16377 bp, 19 predicted proteins | sample 3512331 | NCBI WGS metagenome assembly VFQO01 (sample SAMN10412371, study PRJNA504923) | tailings metagenome | isolation source: Replicate 3 from Balatoc abandoned mine | place: Philippines: Itogon, Benguet | collected 2017-08-28
AGCATTCTGCCGACATAGCGGTCCGAGATGCCCTCGGCATCGGCAATATCCTGAATCGTCGCAACGGCGGCGGATTCCAGCTTCTTCCGCCAACTCCACGCCTTGGCAATCGCCTTCAGCACATGCGGTTCTACCCCGCCGGTGTCCGGCACCACGTCGGCTGGCGGGACGATCTTCGGCCGCCCGTTGCGCTTGCGGATGGTGAGCGGGATGAACACCCGCATGGTGGTGGGGGCACTCATGCTGCCAACTCGTGCTTCGGGGTGACCATTTCCCGGATGACCGATTCGAGGCCTTCGGTGCGCAGGTCAACCGCGAGCCCCTCGGCGCTTACCGTGACCCGCTCGATCAGCAGCCGGGCGATGCGGGCCTGCTCGGCCGGGAACAGCGATTCCCACAGCCCGTCAAAGCCAGACAGCGCGGTGACAACATCCTGCTCATCCATATCCGGTGCCGTTCGGCGGGTCGCTTCCATCGCCTGCGCCGCAATTTCCGGCGTGCGCAGCAGCGACCGGATGTGCTGGACGACGGCCGATTCCACCATACCGGCATTGAGCCGGACGAAGCTGTCGCGGCCTTCGCAGGCACGGTTTCGGATCGCGTCCATCGAGGTGTAGTAGCGGTAATGGCGGCTGCCCTTTTTCGTCACCGTCGGCGTCATGGCGATGCCGCGATCCGTGAAGATGAGCCCCTTCAGAAGCGCCGGGGTCTGGGTGCGGGTGTTGGCCGCCCGCTGGCGCGGACTTTCCTGCAGGATAGCATGGACCTGATCCCACAGCGGCTGGTCAATGATGGCCTGATGCTCGCCGGGATAGCTGGTGCCCTTGTGGACGGCCTCGCCGAGGTAGAGCCGGTTGCGGAACAGCTTGTACAGGAACCCCTTGTCGATCGGCTTGCCCCGCTTGTTGAGGGTTCCCTTCGCCACCAGTTCGCGCGTCAGCAATGTCGCAGATCCCAGCTCGACAAACCGCTGGAACATATGCCTGACCGCCGCCGCCTCGGCCTCGTTGATGACCAGCTTCCGATCGACGACATCGTAGCCCATCGGCACGAACCCGCCCATCCACATGCCTTTGGCGCGACTGGCAGCAAACTTGTCGCGGATGCGTTCGCCGGTGACCTCGCGCTCGAACTGGGCAAACGACAGCAGGATGTTCAGCGTCAACCGGCCCATCGAGGTCGTGGTGTTGAACGCCTGCGTCACCGACACGAACGTGACCCCATGCCGATCGAAAACCTCGACCAGCTTGGCGAAGTCCATCAGGGAGCGAGACAGGCGGTCGATCTTGTAGACGACGATGACGTCCACCAGACCGGCCTCGATGTCCTCGATCAGAGTTTTCAGCCCCGGCCGATCGAGCGTGCCGCCCGAGAACCCTCCGTCGTCATAGCGTTCGCGCATGCACGCCCAGCCTTCGGCACGCTGGCTGGCAATATAGGCCTCGCAGGACTCGCGCTGGGCATCGAGGCTGTTGAACTCCATGTCCAACCCTTCCTCGCTGGATTTGCGGGTGTAGATGGCGCAGCGCAGACGCCGCCGGGGTGCCGTGTCGGTCATGCCGCGTCCTTCCGTTCCCGCAGGCCAAAGAAGCGATACCCGTTCCACTGAGTGCCGGTGATGTCCCGGGCAATGGCCGACAGCGACTTGTACCGACGCCCCTGCCAGTCGAACCCGTCCTTCAGCACGGTGATGACGTGCTCCGCCCCGTTCCATTCACGCACGAGGCGCGTCCCGATCACCGGGTTGCGCGGGTCGCTTATCACCGACTTCCGGACCTTCTTGCCCTCGACCTCGTCGGCGAGGGCATCGAGCAGCTGGCGCACCGGCTTCGACAGGCCGCCGAAGGTGAGCTCCTGGATCCGATAGGCCAGCCGCTGCTCCAGAAACGACCGGCTGTTGTTGGGCGGCGCGGTTCCCATGAGGGTCTCCCATTCCGCCTTCAGTTCCCTGACCGTCATCGCCTTCAGCGCCGCCAGCCTGGCCAGCACCCGTGCATTCTCATCCACCTGCATTATCGTCCTCCATTCCGGGCCTTGCGCCCGGGATGACTGACGCTCTTGGGCACCGGGATAGCGAGCGAACTATCTCCGCCATGGTCAGATAAAGGACTGGACTGTTCGCGCAGGCGCAGCACGCCGGCGGCAAGGATCCGGCCCAACTCGGCAAGGCGCGCGTCGGGGGTCATGGTGGACGGGCACAGGCCGCTATCCCTGATCATGCCGCGCCCCCAACGATGGTTGCCAAAAAACCGCACAGTTCCGCGCGGCGGGTGGCCGGTGTCATCAGGCCGGGACGAAGTGGGTTCGGGTGCTTCACTTGGGATCTCCGTCTGGCGCCCGACGGGGTCGAGCGATGGTGCTGTGACGGAAAAGCCAGATGGTCCCACCAAACGAGACAGTAGGGTTGCTGTGATTCACACGACTTGTGAACAAATCTGGAACGTTGCTCTTGCGCGGGGTCATGCCGCCAGCAATTATTCCTGCGAATCATACGGGTGGGTAATTGATCAAAGGGGTGAACTTGGTGTCACGAAAGGCAAATTCTATCGGCCCCCATGTCCTGGCACTGATCGAGGACGCGCGCATCGATCTCGCCCGAGCAGCTCTTGCTCTCAGAGAGGGTGACAACGAACCTGACTTCAAGTTGCCTGACGACGTTCCCGATCAAGCTGACGATGAAGCGGTGCATGCATTTCGTCAGGGACTCATCCAGACGCTATCGGATTTTGATCAGGACGAATTACGCCCCGCAGAACAGCGATCGCGCAGAATCCGGTCTCTCGCGGATGGCAAGGGCGTTGCTTCGCTTGCGACAATCGTCAAGCAGCAGCTCGGTGATGACCAATCGCGGGAATTCGATCGACAGCCCGATCGGCTTTGCAGGAGCATATGGGTCTACCTAAACGCGCGCGAAACATTCGAGGATGCCGAGAGCTTTCATTTTGCCCGGCAGTTCCGCGACCATGGCAAACTCTATGACGCCTTCGAGGTCGAACTCGAAAATCATGTAGCACTCGACGCTGCGGGAATCGACGAGGCGGCGCTGGCCACCAAGATCAAGGAGACACTCGAACTCAAGCCCGAGATTTCATGCACCGTGAAAGCTCTGGATCTGCCTGCCGCCGACCCGCACCCCGCCTCCATCATGCTGATCGTCCGGCATGGCGGACCGCTGTCGAGTGTTTACGATCACCGACACGATGGACGTAGGGGAACCATCTATTATCGCCCTCCGAACGAGGCGACGCTGATCTACACGCCATCGCTGCGCCAGATCGAGATCTGTGCAGACAGCCCGACGGTGCGCCAGACGGTTAGCGATTCATTTGCCGAAGTCTCACTTGGGCATGACATCTCCCAGAAGCCGCTGACCTGGAAGCGTTACAATCTCGCGCGGTTCCGCACCTCGCTTTTGCTGCAGCCCCCCGAGATCGACGGCTACGCTTTCAAGCTTGCCCGCGTCGTGGAAGCCGAGATCCGGCTTGGCATCTGGCGGCGCAAGCTGCAGCTCAAAGTCACCGTCGAGGATGACATTGCACAGGTAGCTGACCAGTACCTCGGGTCCGGGAACATCTTCCAGCGCGCAGAAGCATTCAGCCGCATAGGGATCGCAGTTGCCTATAATCGGGTCGGTGACGAGAAAGAGCGGACGCTGAACATCACGATCGCAGGCACGAAAAGCTGCAACCTGCAGAGCAAGGCGGATCCGGAAGATCGCAGCCTTGGCTTTGCGCTGCTCAAGGAATGGGGAATTCTCAGTGCCTTCCGACAAATTTCACCCGACGATCTGCGCGCGATCTTTCCCCAGTTGGTTCAACTTCACGACCGGGTCGAGGACGAGGTCAGCGGTGGGTATCTGCTGGAACTGGGGCTCGACGCCAGCCGCCTGATCGAAGGCGGATTGCTCGAGCGCCGCGATCGACAGGATGTGGTCCTCATCGAGGGCAACGATATCGAAGGCGAAGGCACCATCAGGCCGTCGGCGACAGAAGGCATGGTCCGTATTGTGGGGCCGTTCGGCGAGGATGCCGGCAAGCGGCCGGTGTCCGATGTTGAGATGTACACGATCAACGCTCAATGGCTTCACGAGACACTCATGCGTCTGATGAAGCCGCTCCTGAGAAAGCGGGCTGCCCAGATTCTCGACCCGGACCTGACCCTTCTCGGTGCGATGCTGGTCGATGGTGCCGAAGTGCCTGTCTATTTTGCCCGGCGTCTCAATGATCCGAAAACTGCGCAGAGGCTGGATCTGGCCCTGCGCGCGCGGAACACAGCCGGCGTCGGCATCATCCTCGCGGCAAGCGAGGAAATGCCATCGCACCTCGGCCCGAACGTGGTTGTGCCGCTCCTGTCTCACCTTGCATCAGGGGACGATGAGATCCTGTTTGCTCGGGATAGCCTCGAACTGGCATATCGGAGCGGCCTTTCGCTCGCACGCGGAGGCGTGTCACCGCGGGTGGTCCGGACGGGCACACAGTCCGGTACTCTGTACATTCCGGGCAAGAATCCGCTGCCGCTCGCCGGGAACGATCAGCTGACAATCTTCGAACGCCTCGTCGTCGCGGCTGGGCAAGGTAGCCCCGACATTCAGGTCAAGGCGCTAATGGATGGCTTCGTGTCCAGAAGTCCCCAGCAGGCGTTCCGAAAGGAGGTTTGGGACAGCATCCTGAACGTTTACGTCAGCAAGGGTGCCAAGCGCGGCTACTGGCGCCTGCTTGTCTCCGGGCAGCCGACGAACGACCTCGTCGAATCCCTGATCGAAGAGACCGTCTAACAAGCGTCTAACATGTTGAGCGGGACGGTCTAACAAAGTGCTGCTTACTGGGGGTGCTCCACATCAGAGGAGCACCCCGATGACGACTCCCTACCTCTCGCGCCGCGTGGCCAAACAGAGCCACAACGCCGGTACGGCCCCTTCCACCACTGAACGCGAATGGCGCTGCAGCAGCTGCGCCAAGCTGCTCGGCGTCTGCCGTGACGGCCAGATGCACCTGCGCTTTGCGCGGGGGCACGAATACCTCGTGGGCTTCCCCGTGGTGGCCACCTGCCGCGGTTGCGGATCGCTGAATACGGCGACCGGCCCCGCGCTGCGCTGAGGCGCGAAAACTCCCCCAAATCCCAAAAACGCAGAGGCGCGCGACGCCCTGACCTGGCCGGAAGGAGGCGCTGGACGCCCGGCCGCAAGGCAGGCGTCCAATGTCCTTCACGTGGCACGATTTCCACGGGAATCTCATGCATTCTTCTTCCACTCTCAATTTCCAGCGCGGCTTCGCCGCGGTGCGGATCAGCCATCGCGCACTGACCCGTTTTGCGGACCCGGCGGCATTGCTGGACCACCTGCATCGCGGCGATGCGTCTTCGGACAAGAAGAACATCATCCTTGCGGGGTTGATCGAAAGCGCCAAATCGGATGATCGCGCCGGTGACTGTGCTCTCACCCTTATGCTGCTGGCGCTGTGGCCTGGGCTGGATGGCGTCTTCCGACGTTCCCGCGCTCGACACCTCGGCCAGGTCGACGAACTCGCCTCCGAAATTCTCGCCCGCGCCACCACGGCGATCCGGGGTCTTGATCTGACCAGGGTCAACTGGATCGCCGCCACCATTCTCAAAAACGTCGAACGCGATGTGCTGCGTGCGCACAATCGCGAAACCAGCCGTCAACTCGTCCAGGACGAGTTCGACCCTGATCTGCACGGTGGCATCGCCGACTTCGTTGATCCTGACCTGTCGCCTGAACGGCTGCTGGCGGAACTGACCAGCCTCATCGGCGTGGATGCCGAACTTGTCCTGCGCGTGGTGATCGATGGCTACACGCAAGCCGAGGCCGGCAAGGAAATCGGCCTTTCGGAACCGGCTGCCCGCAAGCGGTTCCAGCGCGCGCTCAAGCGCCTTCGCGAACACGCCGAAGAAAAATCCTGAACCCGTTGTCCCGCTCGGTGCGCCTGGTTGGCTTTTCAACTTCGGACGCACCGAGCGTCTTCCAAAACAAGGAAGTCCCAGTTGATGAGCGATACGACTGCCATCCCGACTGAGCCTCTGAAGCGGATCCCCGGCCTTTATCGTCGCTGGGAGTTGCCGGAAATCTTCGAGGTTCAGCGCCGGTATCACATCGAAGAGGCCGGCACCCATGCCGACGGCACCCCGCTTCTGGCCGTCTATTCCAGCGAGCCTGAGGCCGATGCCCAGGCCAGCGATCTCCCCGAATGAAAGGTCCTGCCATGTTGTTTCCGAACCCTATCGCGCGACTGCGCAAGGCGCACTACGCCCTCGAAGACCTGCCCGATACCATCAGGTTTCCGCAGCATCCGGCACGCGAAAGCGAAGATCCGCTCCCCCTCGTGGACGCGACCGTTGACGACATCGCCTTCGCGATCGTCGCGGCAGAGGACGAAAGCTCGGCGGCGTACCGCCGCGCCACGGCGCTGAAGCGCATGTACCAGATGGCCCGCGAGGCCGGTGCGGCTGGTGTCGATCCTGCTGTGAAATCGGCGCTGAAGAGGAGTGTCAGCTAATGACTCTCCCGATCATTTCAGCGGATCAGCGTCTCGCGGAAAACCGCGGCATCAAGGGCGTGATCTTCGGCAAATCCGGCATCGGCAAGACCAGCCTGCTCTGGACGCTCCCGGCCTCGACCGCGCTGTTTTTCGACCTCGAAGCCGGCGACCTCGCGATCGAAGGCTGGACCGGCGACAGCATCCGTCCCCGCACCTGGGAAGAATGCCGCGATTTCGCCGTGTTCATCGGCGGGCCCAACCCGGCGCTGCGCGACGATCAGGTCTACAGCCAGGCGCATTACAATGCGGTGTGCGCCCGGTTCGGCGATGCTGCGGCGATCGACCGTTACGAGACGATCTTCATCGACTCGATCACGGTTGCCGGGCGCCTGTGCTTCCAGTGGTGCAAGGGGCAGCCCGAGGCGTTTTCCGACAAAACCGGCAAGCCTGACATGCGCGGTGCCTATGGTCTGCATGGCCGAGAAATGATCGCCTGGCTGACCCATCTCCAGCACACCCGGACGAAGAATGTCTGGTTCGTCGGCATCCTCGACGAGAAGCTCGACGACTTCAATCGCAAGGTTTTTCAGCCGCAGATTGACGGGTCCAAGACCGGTCTCGAGCTGCCGGGCATCGTCGATGAAGTACTGGCGATGGCCGAGGTGAAGGACGAGGCCGGCAACGCTTCGCGCGCCTTCATCTGCCAGACGATCAACCCCTGGGCTTACCCCGCCAAGGACCGGTCCGGGCGCCTCGCCATGGTCGAGGAACCGCACCTCGGTCGCCTCATGGCCAAGATCCGTGGCCCCGTCACGCCCGCCAGCGAGCGGCTGGAATTCGGCCTGCCCGATCTGTCGGCGCCCGACACCCAATCCCCCCAAAACTGACCTGAACAAGGAGACCCATCATGGGTAGCTGGAACGATTTCAACGACGCCAAACAGACCTCGAACATCATCCCCAAGGGCACTCTCGCCAAGGTCCGTATGACCATCCGGCCGGGCGGCCATGACGATCCCAGCCAGGGCTGGACTGGTGGTTATGCCACCCGTGGCACCACCGGTTCGGTCTATCTGAACATTGAATACACGGTGCTCGAAGGTCCCTTCGCCAAGCGCAAGGTGTTCGGCATGATCGGGCTCTACAGCCCGAAGGGGCCTGACTGGGCCAATATGGGGCGCGGTCTGGTGCGCTCGATGCTGAACTCGGCGCGCGGGATTTCGGACAAGGACAACAGCCCGCAGGCCCAGGCGGCACGCCGCATCAGCGGCTTCGGCGACCTCGACGGACTGGAGTTCGTCGCCCGCATCGATGTCGGCACCGACAGCAACGGCGATGACAAGAATGACATCCGCACCGCCGTCACTCCGGACCACCGCGAGTACTCGGCGCTGATGGGATCGGTCGCGGCCACGCCGGCGGCTGCATCGTCTCAGTTCTCCTCGGCACCTGCAACCGGCGGTCGTCCCGCCTGGGCACAGTGAGGAGCACGCCATGATCCTTCGTCCCCGACAGTCCATTTTCGTCGAGCGCAGCCTGTCTGCGCTCGACACTCACGGCAACACGCTCGGTGTGGCTCCGACCGGCACGGGCAAGACGATTATCCTGTCCGCGGTCGCGGGCCAGATGATCGGCGACAGCCGCGCCAAGGCCTGCGTGCTCGCCCACCGCGATGAACTGACAGATCAGAACCGGGACAAATTCTCCCGGGTCAATCCCGGTATGTCGACCTCGGTTGTCGATGCTGGCACGAAGAACTGGAGTGGCCAGGTCACCTTCGCGATGGTGCCGACCCTTTCCCGGCCGGCCAATCTCGACGCCATGCCGGCGGTCGACCTGCTGGTGATCGACGAGGCGCATCACGCGGTTGCCGACAGCTACCGCCGGATCATCGACCGGGTGCTGCACCGCAATCCGATGGCGCGCATCTTCGGGGTGACCGCCACGCCCAATCGCGGTGACCGCAAGGGCCTGCGCGAAGTATTCACCAACGTTGCCGACCAGATCCGCATGGGGGAACTGATCGCCTCGGGCCATCTCGTGCGGCCGCGCACCTTCGTCATCGACGTCGGGGTTCGCGAAGATCTCGGCAAGGTTCGCAAGACGGCTGCCGATTTCGACATGGGCCAGGTCGACGCCATCATGAACAAGGCGCCTGTGACCGACCAGGTCATTGCGCATTGGCGGGAGAAGGCCGGCGACCGCCAGACGGTCGCGTTCTGCTCGACCGTCAGTCATGCCGAGAATGTCGCGGACGCCTTCAATGCAAACGGCATTTCCGCAGCAGTCGTACATGGCGATCTGGATGACGCGACACGTCGTGCCACCCTGGCCGCCTATGACGCCGGTGACATTCAGGTGGTCGTCAATGTCGCAGTGCTGACCGAAGGCTGGGATCACCCCCCGACCTCCTGCGTCGTCCTGCTGCGCCCCAGCTCGTTCAAATCGACCATGATCCAGATGATCGGTCGTGGCCTGCGCACCGTAAACCCGGAAGAATATCCCGGCATCGTCAAGACGGACTGCATCGTCCTCGACTTCGGAACGTCGACCTTGATCCATGGCTCGCTCGAGCAGGACGTCGATCTGGATGGCAAGCAGGCCAGCGGTGATGCACCGACCAAGGAATGTCCTGAATGCGGTGCTGTCGTACCGGCCGCCGTTACCGAATGCCCGCTGTGCGGCCATATTTGGGAAGGTAGCGGGCGTGACCCAGCCGAACCGCTCGGCCAGTTCATCATGGCCGAAATTGATCTGTTGAAGCGGTCGAGCTTCGAGTGGGTGGATCTGTTCGGGGACGATGCTGCGCTCGTCGCCAACGGTTTTCACGCATGGGCCGGCGTCTTTTTCCTGAACGGTCGCTGGTATGGCATCGGTGGTCAGCCCAAAAAGCCCGCACATCTGCTGGCCATGGGTGAGCGCAGCATCTGCCTCGCTGCCGCAGACGACTGGCTCAACACCCATGAGAGCGACGAGTCCGCCCACAAAAGCCGTGGCTGGCTGCGGCAACCGCCGACCGACAAGCAGCTGGCCTTCCTGCCACCGTCCTATCGGACGGATTACGGCCTGACGCGTTACCACGCCTCCGCGCTGCTCTCCTTCCGCTTCAACCAGTCAGCCATCCGCGGCCTCGTGATGGGCGCGGATCCGCATGGCTGGCGGGAGGCGGCGTGATGGATACCGCCCATGGAAAAATCGCCCTCTGCCGAAAAGCGACTGCGGTGCTGGCATCCACGCGGATTGCTGTGTGCAGTCTGCCTTCGTCCAACCTCTGGCTTCGGCTGGTCGGGCCCGCAACGTACGAAACGATCGGGCCCCTCTGTGTGGTTCTGCTCAATCAGCTGCCAGCGCTTCTTCTGGCTGCGGGCGCGCAAGGTGCAGGACATGGTTGATCTGACCGCCCAGGAAGAGGCCGCAATCCGCGCCGCGCTGGAACCTGTCGCAGCCCTGATCGACACGATCGGCTGGCAGTCCCCGCCATCTGCATGGTCGCAGGAGCAGATGCTCCAGCTGATCACCGTCGCGATCGATGGCTTCCAGACCGCGATGCATCAGGCAGCCGTGGACGATCCCATGGAGGTGCCGTTCTGATGTTGGACTTCAATCACCGTCCCGCATTTGGCGAACGTCTGAACGCCCTCGTCGATAGCCATCTCGTGGCAGATAACGCCGCGCGCAGCCCCCGGGATTATCTCGGCGGTTCGCGGGTAGGCGTTTCCTGCGAACGCGCGCTCCAGTTCGAGTTCACGGCCACGCCCAAGGACGAAAATGCGGACTTCTCGGGCCGAACCCTGCGGATTTTCGCGATGGGTCACGCCCTGGAAGATCTGGCCATAGCCTGGCTGCGCGGTGCCGGCCTCGATCTGTTCACCCGCAAAGGCAATCGTCCGGACGGCGAGCAGTTCGGCTTCTCGGCCGCTGGTGGACGACTGCGCGGTCATGTCGACGGGATCGTTGCCGGTGCTCCTGCAGCGCTTGGACTTCGTGTCCCCGCGCTCTGGGAATGCAAGACCATGAACGCGAAGAACTGGCGCGAGACCGTGTCGAAGGGCGTTGCGCTGTCGAAGCCGGTCTATGCCGCCCAGATCGCGCTCTACCAGGCCTATATGGAAGCCAGCGTGCCGGGCATCTCGGCCGCCCCAGCGCTGTTCACGGCGATCAACAAGGACACGGCCGAACTCCATCACGAACTGGTCCCGTTCGATGCGGAGCTGGCTCAGCGCATGAGCGACAAGGCCGTGCGGATCCTGTCGGCCACAGAGGCCGGGGAATTGCTGCCGCGCTTCACCCGTACACGTGAGCATTTTGAGTGCCGCTTCTGCTCGTGGGCTGCCCGTTGCTGGGAGATGCCCCAGTGACCGAAGACAATGTCGTCCACTTCAACCCCTGGCGGGATTTCAATGATGCCGCATCGCTGGAAGAGCTGTTCCTGGAGCCAGATCCGGCCCAGATCGCTGCCTTCTTCGACGTTGTCTTCGACTATTGCGACGGCCTGATCCCGGTCCGCAGCTTCATCGACAAGGGTCAGGGTATCGAGGGCAAGCCCCACAATATCTGGATCGATGCGGATGCATCCGCACCGGAAAAGCTCACGACCTTTGCCCACTGGGCGGGCCGCGAGGGCGCAGCGGTCTATGTCATCCCCGGCACGGTAGCGGAACAGGGGCAGGCAAAGTCCGCCGACATTGCCGCGATGCAGGCGATCGTCGTCGACATCGACACCGGCGATATCGGCGCCAAGCTCGCTCACCTCACCGATCATCTGGGCGACCCCACGCTGGTGGTGGAAAGCGGCGGGCGAACGCCCGAAGGCGCGCACAAGCTCCATGTCTGGTGGAAATTGTCGGAACCCGCGACCGGTGCCGACGTCGAGCAGGTCTGTGCCCTGCGCGGCATGATCGCCGCCAAGGTTGCGGGCGATACCCATTTTCGTTCCGCGCACCAGCCGATCCGTGTGCCCGGCACGATCTACCACAAGGGCGGCAGCCAGCGCATGGTGCAGATCCTGCGGCACGCCCCCAAACGGGAGGTGGACCTTGCTGATTTTGCCGAGATGGTCTCGGCCATGTCGCCTATGCCCGGTATCGGCGCAGCGGCGGCCCCGGCGGCGGACAAGCCCGCTCTCGCCGATGTGCTGACCACGCCGGTCCATGAAGGCGGAGCGGACGCCTGGTCCCGGTTCGAGGGCGCCAGCGCCGCCATCGGCCACTATATCCGCCAGGTCCATGAGGGCCGCATCAGCCCGGATGAAGGCTGGGAAGCGATGTGCCAGTATAATGCCGCCATGCTGCGGCCGAGCTGGCCGATCGATCGCCTGAAGGCGGAATCAGATCGGCTGTGGCGCTTGCATGTCGAGCGTAACGGTCCTCCGCTGGTGCGCCTGGATAGCGCGGAACCAGCCCCGAACGAGATCCCCGCTTTCACGCTGGGCTCGCTGCTCGACGACACCAGCCCCATGCCAGCGGATATCATCGCGCCGCGCGTACTGACGCCGGGTGGTCTGCTGGTGCTGGGCGGCGCCCCCAAGGTCGGCAAGAGCGACCTGCTGATTTCCTGGCTGGTCCATATGGCGGCCGGCCAGCCCTTTCTCGGTTTTACGCCGCCGCGCCCGCTGCGCATCTTCTACCTGCAGGCCGAGATCCAATACCATTACCTGCGCGAACGCATGCAGCAGATCGCACTGTCGGCCGAGTTGCTGGCTGCCGCGCGCGACAACCTCATCGCCACCCCGAAGCTGAAAATGCTGCTTGATGCCGAAGGCAGCATGCGCGTCGCCGAGGCGATCCGGCGGGTATTTCCGTCCGATCCTGTCGACATCATCTGCATCGACCCCATCCGCAACCTGTTTGACGGCGGGCCAGATGGTGGCGGCGAAAACGACAATGCTGCCATGATGTTTTTCCTGAAGGATCGGGTCGAGGTCCTGCGCGACCATATCAATCCCGACTGCGGGGTCATCCTCGTTCATCACACCAAGAAGCTGTCGAAACAGCAGGTCAAGGACGATCCGTTCCTGGCACTTTCCGGTGCGAGCGCATTGCGCGGTTTCTACACCTCCGGGTTGATCCTGCACCGGCCCGATGAGGAAAGCCCCCAGCGGCGTCTGGAAATCGAGCTGCGCAACGGACCGGCATTGCAGCCCAAGCTGGTCGACAAGATCAGGGGTGAATGGGTCGAATTGAACCCCATGAACGAGCGCCTCGTGCGCAAGGATGTCGGCGCCAAACTCGATGCCGAACGGGTGCGCAAACAGGATGTAATCCTTGGCATGCTGCTCGACGAGGCTGCGGAAGGCCGCCTCTATACCGTCACCCAGTTCACGGAAAAGTTCGAGAATAAAGGAGGTCTCGGCGGCAAGTTCACGATCCGCGACCGGATCAGCGTTCTTGCCACCAAAGGCTACGTCAAGTTCCTCCGGGACGGTGCGCCGTTCGGCTATCCGGCCGTCCGCTCCCGCTATGGATATCTCTGTGTCGAGGGCATGGAGTTCGCCGCAACCGAGGCCGTCGACGAGGAGACCGGCGAGGTCATCGATGTGCCGCGCCTGGTGCTCCCCAGCCACTACAAATGTCCGCATTCAGGGGTGTGCCTCGACGTCGAGAACCCGGCTGTCTGGGTCTATCCGGAAGGGGGTGAAAGTGCACTCGGTCCTCAGGACTGAGTTCTCGGTCCTCAGTCCTGCCTCAGTCCTCAACCCAATGATTTCAGTCATTTGGCAAAAAAGAGGACCGAGTTCACTCGGTCCTCCATCAGTCCTCCAAAATCGGAAAAATCCCATGTTTTACAGTTATTTGAACCCACTGGAGGACTTAGAAGAGAAAACCCCCTTACTACGTAAGGGGGGCCACCCTGCGGGTGTGGTCCCCATTCCTTACGTAGCGGGGTGTCCCGCGCGCGCCCGATCGCCTCCCTGACTGGACCCAGACCGGACGACGGCAGCCAGTACCGCCAAGCACCAGGCCGCCGCCGTCCGCACCACGACCCATCCCCTTCGACGGAGAATCATCATGGATAGTCTGACTCTGCCTGCGCCGGTGCGTAGTGCAACCCCGCCGGTGGCAAGGCCGGTCACGATCACACGCGGCGCCATGCTCGCCCTCGACCTTGGCAGCAGCACTGGCTGGGCACTGCAGGCAGGCGACGATTTCATCACCAGCGGCACGGTGTCGCTGAAGCACACCCGCTTCGACGGCGGGGGGATGCGGTTCCTGCGCTTCCGGCGCTGGCTCGAACAGCTCGACATCGATGCCGGGCCGATCGAGGCCATCCACTTCGAGGAAGTGCGTCGCCACATCGGCACCGATGCTGCTCATGTCTACGGCGGCCTGTTGGGCGTGTTGACCGCTTGGTGCGAGGAACACCTTGTCGCCTACCAGGGCGTGCCCGTCGGCACGATCAAGCGGTTCATCACCGGTAAGGGCAATGCCGACAAGGTGGCCGTGATCGCGGCAGTCCGCGCCAAGGGTTTTGCCCCGGCCGATGACAACGAGGCCGATGCCATCGCCCTCCTTCTCTGGGCCATCGAGACCCGTGGAGGTGTCCGGTGAGCGCGGCGGGATTCCTGCAGCGCGTGGCGCAGGTTCTGGAGGATCGCGGCGCGGCCTACGGCGATCCGAAGGCGCAGATGGAGGCGATCGCCCGGCGCTGGTCGATCACGCTCGATACGTCCGTGACCCCGACGCAGGTGGCGCTATGCATGATCGACCTGAAGCTGGCGCGGCTTGCCCACGATCCCAACTATGCCGACGGTCCGATCGACGTGATCGGCTATGCGACGCTCATTCCGGAGATTATCCGTGGCTCGCGGCCGTAAGCGCAAGGCGGGCCGCCGCCATCCTTGCGGCAAGCTGGTTCGCGCCAGCGTGGGCGAGACCCAGCGTGAAATCGTCGCGACCGTGCTGCAGGCGCGGCAGCGCCATTATGGCGTGACGGTCAGGCAGGCGAAGGACGAGCGGCTGGGCACGGCACTTGGGCGGCTCGCCTTTGCGGGTAAAATCACCGCTGACCAATATGCGGCAGGCGAGATGTATGGTGAAATCATGGCGCGCAACCGCACCGTCATGGGCCTGCCCATGGATCAACCCCGTTCGGTCACGTCGCTGCTGATCAACGAGGGCATCTTCGGTGGCAGCGCACCCGATCACGACCCAGACTTCGTCGAGAAGGTTCGGCGGCAGGCTGCCAGCACGATCCTGATGTTGCGGACTTCGGACAGTGACGCCCCGGGCAAGGCCGGCCGCAAGCCCAGCATCCTCGTGCATGCGGTGATCTGTCACGAGGCCGAGGCCACTCATTGGCCCCCGGCAGACCTGCGTAACCTCGGTCACGGTCTCGATGCCCTTTGTCGGCTGTTCCGTATCGGGGACAATTCGCGGTCAGATTCTCTTGCTTGCCGAGAATAGTAACGAACTGAATCTATTGCATTATTATTCGTTTTCTATTGACCGATCTTGCCCAATGCCGTAGATCTTCCGAAATAGAGAGTTAAGAATTGCGCCCGGAGCCGACAGGCTTTCGGGCGCTTCTCGTATGCAGGCGCTGCGCATGACCGAACGGCAACGGGGACGTCGGGCGGTCACGCAGCGTCTGCGACGATTACGGGCCGAACCGCTCTGTCGAGATTGCGCCGCCAGAGGCATCGTTCGGGAAGCCACTGTGCCCGACCACATCATCCCGCTCGCTCGTGGCGGCAGTGACGATGACAGCAACATCCGCTGCCTGTGCGCAGACTGTCACCGCACCCGCACCGCCGAGCAGTTCGGGCTGCGCCGGACGGTCGGCACCGGCCCCGAAGGCTGGCCGATCGGCTGATCCGCCCGGGGGGAAGGTCGAAACTCTGGGGCCTGCGGGACGGAAACCGCGCCTGGCCCAAACTTTACGCAACCGCGAGTTAGCGACCGGGGGTCACATGATGGATTGGCCGGCAGACAAGGTCGAGCGCAAGAGCGTCTCGGCACTGGTGCCCTATGCCCGCAATGCTCGGACCCACAGCGAGGAACAGGTGGCCCAGATCGCCGCCTCGATCCGCGAATGGGGCTGGACGGTGCCGGTGCTCGTCGATGAAGATGGCGGCCTGATCGCAGGCCACGGACGAGTGCTGGCGGCGCGCAAGCTGGGCCTGACCGAGATCCCCGTCATGGTCGCGGCCGGTTGGACCGAAGCCCAGAAGCGGGCCTATGTGCTGGCCGACAACAAACTGGCGCTAAACGCTGGCTGGGACGCGGAATTGCTGCGTGTCGAACTGACCGACTTGCAGGCCTTCGACTTCGACCTGGGGCTCACCGGCTTCTCCGATGACGAACTGGCTGCGCTGACCGCGGTGAAAACCGAGGGCCTGACCGATCCCGACGAGGCTCCCAACCCTCCAGAAATTCCGGTGAGTTGCCCGGGCGACGTCTGGTTGCTCGGCAAACACCGGCTGATGTGCGGCGACAGCACCAGCGTCGATGACATGGAAAAGCTGACCGCCGGGCAGATGGTCGACATGTGGCTCACTGATCCGCCGTACAATGTCGCCTATGAGGGCGGCACCAAGGACAAGCTGACCATCCAGAATGACAACATGGCGGACGACGAGTTCCGCCAGTTCCTGCGCGATGCCTATGTAACCGCCAGCACGGTGATGAAGCCGGGCGCGGTGTTCTACATCTGGCATGCGGACAGCGAGGGCTACAATTTCCGTGGCGCGGCCCGCGATGCGGGTTGGAAGATCCGCCAGTGCCTGATCTGGGAAAAGTCATCGCTGGCCCTAGGCAAACAGGATTACCACTGGCAGCACGAACCCTGCCTCTATGGCTGGAAGGACGGCGCCGGGCACCTGTGGGCCAGCGACCGCAAGCAGACGACCATCCTCAAGTTCGACAAGCCGTCGCGCAATGGCGAAC
>VFQO010001623.1_pt1 | contig 16366 bp, 12 predicted proteins | sample 3512331 | NCBI WGS metagenome assembly VFQO01 (sample SAMN10412371, study PRJNA504923) | tailings metagenome | isolation source: Replicate 3 from Balatoc abandoned mine | place: Philippines: Itogon, Benguet | collected 2017-08-28
AGTCCGTCACGGGACCATCCTGTTCTCTTCCTCTTGCGGGGCGTTGCGGGGCGGCGGCCCCGCACGAAGGGGTCTGGTGAGACCGCAGTGGCTCAGCAGCAGGGGAAGCCTTTCCCCTCTTGTTTCGACGGAATACCCTTGGCCGGGCGTTATCTATCACGATGGTAATGGGCAGAAGCTATCGGTTCAAATCTATGTAGTTCGACGGATCGGAGCTCGGATCGAACAAATCCAGCTGTTCGACAGCATAGCGCGGAAGCGTGATGTGGCTGGAACCAGATTAGGCTCGCCAGCATATGAACGCTCTTCCGAGAAAAAGCGCTTGCGGTGCAAGTGGCGTACAGTCGCACCAGCCATATTGGAATGAGTGCACGCTGGCCCAAGTATCAACGCAAGGATCTGATTGCTGCCGTAACGCTGCCCCAATCAGGCTCGTAAGTCATGTGGCACCAGGAAAAGCGGAGGGCTCCGTCGATCTGTGCTTCGGGTAGGCCCATTGCCAATAACACATGGCTCGGCTGATAACTCGCCGAAGTACAGGCTGAGCCATTCGAAAGGGCTACCAAATCCTTCAAGACTAACATCACAGCTTCGGAATCGAGTCCTGGGAAGCTAAGGTTTAAGATTGAGGTCAGCCCCTCATCACGCGAGCCATTGATTACCGCACCTAGCGGCACAAACGCATCAAGGAGGTGTTGACGGATTTCGCGGCAACGCGCTGAGCGAGCATCAGCATCTCGCGATGCTGCGGCACAGGCAGCGCCAAATGCAGCAATCAACGCAACCGGCAATGTGCCCGGGCGGAGGCCCCTTTCTTGCCCGCCGCCATAGATTAGCGGTGTCAGCGGCACTTTCGTCTCGCTACGTCGGACGATCAGCGCTCCAATACCCTTAGGGGCGAACAGCTTATGGCCTGAGGCACTTATTAAATGAATGTTTGGATCGGTTAGTGGTTGGATGATTTTTCCGAAGCTCTGAGCAGCATCAACATGAAAAAACGTGCCACTCCCAGCTAAGCCGGATCCGATCGCCTCAATCGGCTGTAATGCGCCTGTCTCGTTATTCGCGTGCATGACTGAGACCAACAATGTGTCGGGCCGAACCGAGGCGAGAACAGCTTCGGCGCTAACGCGCCCATCAGACTCTGGAGCTACGATGGTCTGTTCAAATCCCGCCAAGGTCAGGGCATGAATCGGTTCCAGTACCGCCTTATGCTCGATCGCGGTTGTGACAATATGCCGTTTATTCGACGCCTCACCGTGCGCGCGAAGTCCGAGAATTGCGAGATTGTTCGCTTCCGTCGCGCCGCTAGTGAAGATCACCTCGTCGACACGCGCGGCAGCCAATGACGCAATTTGTGCGCGTGCCACTTGCACGGCGCGTTTCGCCTGGGCACCGAAATCGTGGGTGCGACTGCCCGCGTTTCCATATTCGAGTTCCGTGAAGCGCAGTAGCGCATCCCTGGCATCAGGATCGATCGGAGCCGTCGCAGCGCAGTCAAAATATGATGTCATTTTTCAAACAACGTTTGTTTCCTATTTGACAAACAGTGCCACAAAGGCGAGTGTAGGTCCATAGGGAGCGCACGTCGAAACCACATGGTATCAGGATTTGAATACGCCTTTCCCGCGATACGAGGCGTCCAGGCTAGCCGAGAGTTCTACGTGTCGATGTGCCCGCTCCGCCTGCTGCCCAAGCTCTTCCTTTTCAACGAAGACGAGATGGTACCCGAGCTGCGCGCCCAGCGCCAGTTGAACAAGGCGCGACTTCCTGAAATGGCGCGCTATGTACTCGAAAATCCGGATGACTATGTGTTTTCCGCTATCACGGCTTCCGTCGATGCTGACGTGAGGTTTGATCCTTTTGGCGATGATCCAGATTCGCGAAAGATGGGCGTGCTCAGGATCCCGATGTCAGCTCGATTTGTACTGAACGATGGTCAGCATCGACGCGCTGCCATAGAAATGGCAATGCGAGAGAACCCATCAATTGGCGATGAGAGCATCGCGGTGGTTTTCTTTCTCGACCAAGGGCTTGCCCGCTGCCAGCAGATGTTCGCTGATCTAAATCGTTATGCCATTCGGCCAGCCCGATCGCTGGGCGTCTTGTACGATCACCGTGACGACAAGGCGCTGCTCGCCAAGTTGGTGGTCGCGCGTACGCCGGTGTTTCGGGATGTCGTTGAGATGGAGCGCACCACACTTGCCCCGCGCTCTCGTCGACTCTTCACGCTCAGCGCGATCTATACCGCGACCGCAGCACTGCTCCAAAATGTTGAGATCGAGGAGCCAGAAGAGCGCGCCAGGCTTGCTGCAGAATTCTGGGAAACTGTTGGGGGGCAGTTACCTCAGTGGGCACAGGTTCAGAAGGGCAAGATCACCGCTGGCGATGTACGCGAAGACTATCTGCACAGTCATGGCGTCGTGCTTCAGGCGCTTGGACGGGTTGGCAATTGCCTCCTTCATCACCAACCCCGCGACTGGAAGAGTCAGATTGTGAATATTCGTTCGATCGACTGGAGGCGCAACAACGCGGCGCTATGGGAGGGCCGAGCCCTGATACTTGGTCGAGTGTCGAAGGCGCAGCAGAACGTCCTGCTCACCACAAATGCCATAAAGAACCATTTGGGCATCAATCTCAGTGCTGACGAAACTCGCGCCGAAGATGCTCTAAAAAGAGGAGATCGTAGCGATGGCTGAGCAGCCACGGCGCAAAAGTGCTTTTGCCGAACTCGGCTTTGAAGCGACGATTTCGGCCCTGATCGACGAAATCCAAGCGATGTATCGCGCTGACGGTATTCCTTGGGTTGTCGGCTACAGTGGAGGTAAAGACAGTTCAGCCGTCTTGCAGCTGATCTGGATGGCGCTCGCGGATCTCCCGGAGGATGAGCTGAGCAAGCCCGTTTATGCAATCAGCACCGATACGTTGGTTGAAAACCCGATCGTTGCGACCTGGGTGCAAAACTCGCTGGACAAGATGGGGGGTGCGGCCAAGGCGGCCGGAATACCTCTAACTCCTCACCGGCTAACGCCTGAGGTCGGCAACAGCTTTTGGGTCAATCTTATAGGCCGAGGTTACCCTGCTCCTCGTCCACGCTTTCGCTGGTGCACCGAGCGACTGAAGATCAATCCGTCGAACAAATTTATCGGCGATGTCGTGCGCGCGAATGGCGAAGCAATCATCGTGCTTGGTACGCGCAAGGCGGAGAGTGCGGCACGCAGCCATGTGATGACTCGGCTCGAGGGCAAGCAGGTGCGAGCGAAGTTGTCCCCCAACACCACTTTGCCAAACGCATACGTCTATAGTCCCATCGCTGACTGGTCGAACGACGATGTGTGGACGTTCCTCATGCAGCGGCGGAACCCCTGGGGACATAACAACAAAGATCTTTTGACGCTTTATCAAGGTGCTTCAGCCGATGGCGAATGCCCGCTGGTGATAGACTCCACCACGCCGAGTTGTGGTGACAGCCGCTTCGGTTGCTGGGTTTGCACGCTGGTGGACCAAGATCGCTCGATGCAAGCAATGATCCAGAACGACACCGATAAGGAATGGATGCAGCCGCTTTTAGACCTTCGCAACGCACTCGATGTGCCAGACGACCGCCCCCTCCGCGATTTCCGAAGGATGAGCGGGCATATCCAGTTGTTCAACGACAGGCTGGTCCCTGGCCCCTATACCCAAGCAGCTCGCCAGAAATGGCTCCAGGATTTGCTTCGTGCGCAGCTCCATGTCCAAATCCATGGCCCGGAGGAAATGGCAAGTCTCGAGCTGATCACCCTGCCCGAGCTAGAAGAGATACGCCGTATCTGGGTGGTCGATAAACATGAGATCGAAGATAGCTTGCCCAAGCTCTACGAGCGAATTGTGGGCAAGCCCTACCCGGGCGGGCGACTCGACGACAGCATGAGCTTCGATGCGGAGGACATTGAGCTGCTGAAGGAAATCAGCGGTGATACACTTCATTTCGAGCTAACGAGGCAATTGCTTTCGATTGAGCGCAAGCACCGCGTCATGGCACGGCGCGCTGGAGTGTTTGGCGAACTCGAACGTGCGTTCGAACGCGGCTTCTATGACGATGAGGCCGACGCTATGGATCGAGCGAGGGCCCGGCAACAGGCTAAGCAGGACGCCGCCGAGCAGGCGGCAGACATCGGATGATTATCGACCAACTTATATTGCATGATTTCGGGCAATATGGCGGCCGTGTCGTAATCGATCTGACCCCACCGTCTCCGGAACAGCCCATCGTCCTGTTCGGTGGGCTCAATGGGGCGGGCAAGACCACATTGCTTGACGCCATTCAACTTTGTCTGTTCGGCTCGCTCGCCCGCCCTTCTCGACGAGAAGGCGTCAGTTACGAACAATATCTAGATGGCTGTATCCACCGCGGCAATGGAACAACAAGTGCTTCGATTGAGCTGCGCTTCCGCCACATGTCTCATGGTGAGGAACAGCACTATCGAGTAAAGCGCAGTTGGCGCCGAACAGCTAAGAGCTGCAAGGACCAACTCGAGGTGGTCCGCAATGATCGTTTTGATGCCATGGCGACTGATCATTGGGCCGAGCAAGTCGAAGAGTTTTTGCCCGCCCGGATAGCTCATCTGTTTCTCTTTGATGGGGAGCAGATCGAAGCTTATGCTGATCCACGCAGTTCTAGTGGTCTGATCGAGACGGCTATCTATAATCTGCTCGGCCTTGACCTTGTTGAGAAGCTTGGCTCTGACCTATCGGTGATCGAGCGCCGGCGGCGGATGGAAGCGCGCCCTCAAGAAGAGCAGGAACGGCTTAAGCTGCTTGAGCAGAGGCGTGAAGAGCTACGTGAGCAGATCGAGGTGGTTCACGCGGCACACGCAAAGCGTGAAGCCGAGCTGGGCCGCATTGCTAACCTAAGGGCGCGCCTTGAAGAACGCTTCCGCAAGGAAGGCGGTCACCTGTTTGAGCAACGGGGAGAGTTGGAACGTATTCTGTCGAAAGCAGATGCGCAATTTCGCTCGACAGAACGGGCGCTTCGTGATGCCGCTGCAGGTGCGACGCCACTGCTACTAGTTCTTCCGCTTCTCCAAAGGACTGCCAAGCAGGTGCATGCCGAGTCAGAATCAGCTCAAGCGCTTGCGACCGACAAGTTGTTGTCTCAGCGCGATGCGCAGATTGTAAAGGCATTGGAAAGGCAGAATCCAAGTTCGGATCTAATCAATTCTCTTGCCGATTTTTTGCGCGAAGATCGTTCCAAGCGACGCAATTCGATCGAGGCACCGCGATTGAAAATGAGCGATCTCGGACGTGAGCGGCTCCGTGAACTGCTCGATGAAGAGCTCGATGCGACGCGTGCTTTATTGCCGTCCCTACTCGACGACCAGCGCAAAGCGTTGATCGCCCTCGAGGATGCACGCCACGAGGTCGCAGCGGTACCGACCGCGGAAGCATTGACTGCGTTGTCAGCAGAGCGGGATGAGTTGATTGCTCGTGAGGCAGTTATGCGAACTGAGCAAAGGGCTGAAGGCGAACAGCTCGATCGGTTGCGTCGGGAATACGAACGCTCGCAAGCAGATATTTCGCGGTTTACGGCAGATGACAAGGAGGCGCAGCTCGCGGATGATGATCGCACCCGCATGCTACTACACATCAATAAGGTACGAGATACGCTTTTAAAATTCAGGGACGCGGTGATCCGGCGCCACTTATTGCGCATCGAAGCCTTAGTGCTCGACAGCTTCCAACAGATGCTGCGAAAAAAGACCTTGGTCCTCAATTTGCGGATCGAGCCAGAAACCTTTCAGCTTGCGCTAACAGGGCGTGACGGTAATCCGCTGCCGCCTGATCGCTTGTCGGCTGGCGAGCGGCAATTGCTCGCAACATCAGTGTTGTGGGGGCTTGCGCGTGCTTCAGGCCGGCCGCTTCCGATGGTGATCGACACACCGCTCGGCCGACTTGACAGTTCGCATCGCCAACGGCTGGTCACGCACTATTTCCCTCTGGCTAGCCACCAGGTCATTTTGCTTTCGACTGACGAAGAGATCGCTGGCGGTTACTTCGAAGCGCTGCAACCCTTCATCGGTCGTGTCTATCATCTGCAGTATAACGAAGATCGAGGCGCAACGACCGTGGAGCCCGGCTATTTCAGCGAACGTGAAACTACAAGTGAGGCCGCACATGTCGGTTAAGTCGATCCGATTTTCGCAAACGGCACGCGAGCAGCTCTCTCGGCTAAAGCGACATACCGGCATCGAACACATGAACGTTCTAGCTCGGTGGGGGTTGTGCACCTCGCTCGCAGAGACCATCCCGCCGCCGCCAGCGAAGATCCCTGCAGACAGCAATCTAGAAATGAGCTGGGAGGTTTTCGGCGGCCGCTATGCTGACATTCTGCTCGCTCTGATAAAACAGCGGTGCTTTGAGGATGGCTTGGGAGACGATGATGAGATGGTTGCGCAGCAGTTGCGCTTGCATGTCCATCGCGGACTGTCCTACCTCGCTGGCGACCGCAAGATGCGCAGCATAGGCAACCTTGTTCATCGGGCTGATCGCGCGCCTGAGCGATAGATATCTCTCATGAGTGCGCTTCCTCGCCACGCTCCGCCGGATTACGCTGAGGTTATCCCAGGCAGCGTGACCCATAAATCAAAGAAGCGGAGACAATGATCACCATCCCATCTCATCCAATGCCACTTTAGCCAAAACAAGGGCAAGGATGTAGTAAATAACCGAAGGAGGTACTGCGAAAATTCGTCAACTGCTTCGCAATTACGGTTCAGGCAGCAACCGCCACCTCAATTAGTTGGGCATAATCACGCAAAAATTCTTCACCGGAATAGGGCTTTGTTTCACGTTGCTCTGATAGATAATCATAGCCGCCGCTAGCATAAGCATTCATCCGCCGCATTCCTTCATCAGTCAGCTGATTGGGGCTATGCGGGTCGACCAGCCGTTTGAACATACTGCGTACTGAATCGCGCTCAAAGATCTCAATACCGGACTTCTTGAGTTCCGCCATAACAAGGAGGCCAATTAGAAACCGGCTGGCCTCCTTATAGTCTTCGACGAAGTTTTCGACCATCTCAGTCGTCGTTCCTGTTTCGTTGCTGCGACCGCTGGCGAAGCCCGCCATCAAGCAGAGATAATATTGGTCAAAATCGGTCTTGAAGTGCTCGAAATCGGCGATCTGTTTGAACCATGTACGAGCGTCGTTGCGCATCCGGAAGCGAGCCATCAGAGTTCCTCCTCGTCGGTTACGTCAAACTGCATAAAATAGTCCCGGTCGCGTACCAATGTTGCGGTGTCCGTTTGCGTTACGCCATTGCCTGGCAGCGTCGTCTCCAACCGCTTCGTGCCTTCAGTGCGCCGAAACATGGTTAGAAACAGGCAATCATCTGACGCTTTCTCGAGTGCCTGCACAAAACCCGGCCGCTCGGTGTTGATCGTGAAGCCCACAAATTGCGTGCAGAGTTCGGGGATCAGCTTTCCAATATTGCGGCGGACACCTTCATCGATCGGTCCAGCTGGGCTGTCTACGATCAGAGGGAAATCGTTGTTTCCGCGCGACAGAGCGCTCATCAGAAATGTATATCCCACCGAGAGCTTTTGACCGGCGCTTGCACCACTTTGATTTGCCAGATGGAGCGACTGGTCTATTTTTCCGACGCGCAGAGGATCATTAGCCAATACGACTTCAAGGCGTTCATTTGTCGCGCGTAGTAGGTCGGCGCGGATTGCATCCCGAGCAAGTGTTTCTGCGCGGGCAAGGATTGAGTTCAAAACATCGGTTTTATTTTTCAATTCCACCGTTTTGCTAAGGTCAGCAATCTTATTTGTAACTTCATCCAGCTTCTTCTTGACCAACTTCAGCGACAATATGGTCCCGCCTGATTCTTCTTCACTTGGTGCGTCAATGTCTTGGATCGCCTGCTTGTAGCGCTCGATGTCGATAGTCAGCGCGTCGAATTTCGTTTTCCAAGCCTCCAGCTCAGCGTCCCCTGCGTCGATCAGCTTCTTCGTCAAAACGCTTAGTGTTTGCTGAGCCTCGCGCTGCTGCCGCTTGGCCTTGGTAAGCGCGGTAAGTGCTTTCGTTAGTTGCTCATGTCGACTGTCTTCATCTGAAGGCGCAACAAACCTCGTTATGTCACTTTTGAGCGCATTTATGGTGGCGGATTCCTCATAATCGAGGTAGCCTTTTGCTCGCTTTCTGATCTCATTCGCTGCGGCGTCGTTCATCTCACGCCCACAAATGCACTCGACGTCATCGACGAGGTCTTCGAAGAACTGGGCCGAACTGGTCTCAGGCAAGCGCAGTTTATCGAGATTGTCCTTAAGAAGCACTAATTGGTCAGCAAAATTTGGATGAAGAGCGAGCGGCATCCGGATTAGCGTCATCACAGAGCCTGATGCCACACTAACCGCATTATTTGCATTCTGAAGAGCCAGCTGCGCTTCCGCATGTTGGGTTTTAGTGGTCTCGACGCTTCCAACCTTTTCGGCGATCTTCTTTTCTAATTCTGCGGATTCAGCAGTGTTTTTCTCCAGCTTACGCTGCGCAACATCGCGTGCTTTAACCAGCTTTGCCTGATGTGATATCAGCGAGTTACGCTCAGCGTTCAGCTTATCGAGCGCCGCGGAGCTTTTCGGGCCACCTTGACTGGTTGCTCTTTTCCATTGTGACTCGATGGTGTTGGCAACATTGTCGAGCAAATCGAGTTGGCACAATGCACCGATTGCTTCGTCGGCCCGTTGCGTGCCCTGATTCAACAAATCATCAGCAAATTCACCATCAAAGATGAAGAGTCCCAGAAATGCTGGCGTGAGAAACTGCAGCATTGCGGCTGGCGGATCCCAGCGGGGGCGAACGCCGCCACCGCCTGGATGTGTAGTGCGGTATGTGGCAGAGCCTGCTTCGAAATCGAGAATGAGTTCAAATGTAACAGGCTTGTTGTCAACCAGCATGGTGACGCGAAAGTGCCCAGTTTCATTTGTTGAGCCTGGTCGCCGCAGATCGCGTATTTCTGCAGGCTTCCATTCTTTAGCCGAGCCCGTTAGCGCGGCACGCAGCAGGGTAAGCGTGGTAGTCTTCCCTGTGCCATTTGGCATCTGAACGAGAGCAACCCGTGCTGGCGTCCCATCTTTGCCAGTCAAATCGATCGTAATGTCTGGGCAGCGCATACCGCTCACAGCCCAGCCGGATAGACTAATTTTCATTGCTGTCCCCCGACAGTTCGATAGCGCTCATTACGTTCTCGTAGAAGCTAAGGTCCTGCTCTTCGCTACTCTCTCCGTTGCTCTGCGCCTTAAGCCAAGCGATCAGGCGCTGAGCGACGGGGCGGGGCTGACCGAGGTCGGTTGTAGCTTTGAGTAATGCCTCTTCGAGCGCTGGATCAAGCGCCATGGAAATCTCCTTTCTTTACCTGCGAAAGCGCGGTCAGCCATTCGCTTCGATCTTGATCGGCATTTGGCACACTTTCAACCGCGCTGCCCGGCCTGACAAAGTCAATCACTAACGCCCGCTTATCGGGCTGCGTTGGGTCGATGCGAAGGCAACGTCCGATCCGTTGGATGGTCTCGAGGCGAGCACGAGCTGAAGCAAAGAGGACAACTGTATTGAGCGAACGGATGTCGATGCCTTGAGAAATGCGGTGGCACGTGACGATACAGTCTATGTCGCCTCGGGCGAACGCGACAAGATGATCGCGGTCATCTTCAGCGTAATAGGTCCGATAAAGATGCGTATAACTATGAAGCATTTCCAAGATCGGCGCTCCATAGTCCTTAGTCTCGACAAAAATAATGCTGCGTGATACCACGTCCGGACGAACCTTCAAAAATTCACCGAAAACCGTGGGCTTCATTTCAGCGGTCTTGTAGACTTTTGCAATTTCGGTCCATTCCTCTTCTTGGCTCATTGGACGCCCCTCACGAATACGAGCGGCCTTTTTGGCGTAAACTGCCTGCAACCGTTCCCTGTCGCCCTGCGTCAATTCATAAGGCAACGGAATGTAGTCGAACTCGGCTAGCACGCCACGGGAGATCGCTTTCTCAAGCGGGAATTCATAGAGAATCGGACCCAGCTCGCTGGCGATGAAGGCATTGCCGACTTGATCATAGGCGCGCTCAGGTGTGGCACTGAGCCCAAGGCGGAAGCTAAAGGCCTGGTGCCGACCCTTTAGGCCTTCGACTAGGCTTGGTGCGGCTAGGCCATGCACTTCATCGTGAATGATCAGCATCCGAGACTTCAGCCGATTGGGCAATCGGTCGATCAGCTGGCGCAGTTGCTGGCGCGAAATCACCAGCAGCGCGCGTTCAGGGTCGAGCGCGAAATCGCCCGACTCATGGTAACGCTCAAAGTGTCGGTAGATCAGCCAGTTTGGGCCTGAATCGCTGTTCCACCCCTCGAGTTCATTCGCCCATTGATCGAGTAAGTCAGTGCCTTCCATCGTGATGATTGCGGCATCAATCTCCCGGTCTTCAATCAGTCGCTGCATGCACTTGATAGCGGTCCGCGTTTTGCCGGTGCCAGTCGCCATCTCTAAGATTCCGGTTCGCGCTTTGAGGAACGCAGCAACCGCCTCATCTTGATGCGCCCATCGCGGATCGTTCGCGGGTGATGGTGCAGGCCCGGCCATGGTCGGCTTGGCAAGCACCCTCGGAGCACGTTCGCGCAAGCGAGCCACGACGTCCTTGCTCGGCGCAAGCACTGACAGTCCCTCAGCGAGATTATTCCAGGCCTCGTCAAACTGCTCGACTTTGACCGCGACGCGAGACCGCTCTCCGTCGATCCAATCACGATATACGTCGATCGATTCGTAGTTTCGCCGATGCCCGCTCATCGTTTCATTCGCGGAGCCAGTGAACGCGACTTGTTCGCCATTTACAAAGTCAAATATGCCGATTTTTTCATGAAAGATACCAACATCATCCACATGGTTGGGAAATGCGAATTTCAGTTCGAGCCGGTCATTAGCGATGAGCCACGCGAACACATTGGCCCGGAGTGTGCGGTCACTAGGTGAATCTAGCAGAGCGAGGATCTCCTCGATCACGCGCTCAACGATCACAGACTGATAGGCAGTGACACGCGTCGGATCAGTTAACGAGCGTAGGGTTGCTGCGTCAGCTGGGGATAACTCAGGTGAGGCAATTAATTGCGCGCGCAAGCTTCCTTCGCTGGCCAGTCGCAGTAAGGCATCGGTCCAACTCAGTAATGCAGAAGTCGAAAAGTACCCTACCGCTCGCCGATACAACTTCGCCTGGCGCAAGCATGGCTGGAAAAAGTCCAGCGCAAGATCATCCTTCCCACTGCGATAGTGCGGTTTGAGCGCGGGCGGAGTTAGCAAGTCGGGCGTGGAATGATCGGAAACGGTCATGAGCGCCCTAATCCTCAAGAAGCCAGTCGAGTGTCTTCTCTCGACGTTCGGATTCCCTTGCCCGGCGCTGTGCCGCAAGCAGTTGCGCTAAAGGATCATCATCCTCTGGCTCGAGGCTAGCCTCCCGAGTGGTGCGCGAAAGCATATCAGCAAGAGCTTTGTCGTCGACCCAATCCTCACCGCGGCTTTGCGTAGCTAGCTTGGCCAGATCCCGGCCAATTTCGCTCTGCCAATTAACCGCATCACCAGCGCGAATAAATTCGTCGTCGAGCTGGGACGCAATTTCAGCAGCGCGTTCGGTCGTCCTGTGAGGCCGCTGCCACCGATAGCCTTCGGGGGCTATTTCCTCAACTGCACCGAGGCGCAGTAAAAGTGCGACGAGGCCAGCGCCTCCATGCGAGTCGATCTTACGACCGGTTAGTCGATTGCCGGCTATCCAGTTAAACTGTCCGTGCGCAGTGGCATAGCGGCAGGCCGCGAAAACACGGTCGAGAGTAGGGCGCTCATATGCAGCTGTGTGGCGCAGATTGCTGCCAATTTCAAAGCGACCTTCGTTGCGCTTGATCCGCTCCCATTCAGCGCGAGCGTCGTTGCCGATCGGCCAGTCTTTGATGGTTGCAATGTCCAGCAGCGACGCAAAGATTTCGGTACTGCTGGAATGGCGCGCCCATCGGCATAGCTCGTATTCGACGACGCTTGACCAGAGCGGAAAGATCGTTCGAGGCTCGCCTGCGTAGCGCGCGAGCGCGTAAAGCCGTGCCTGAGAGTCGTTGAACAGAACGGGCCAGCACTCCGGCATGTCATTTAGGACGGTGGGGATCTGGTGCGGCAGCGCATAAACTCCGGGAAGTGCTCGGACAAAGAGCTCTCGCCGCGTGAGGAGCACTGGACCGATACTGTTGATTGAGCGCCCTTCCGGAAGAATGTCATCGGCATCATCCATCAGTTCGACCAATCGGGTCGGGCCACGTGCGTCGAGAGTTACCTGGAGGGCATGAGCGATCGTGCCTGACTCCTCTAGCTCCATTCTCTCGGTACAGACTTCAGGTTCAGCAAGTTCGAACGTCGCGCCTCCCTTGCCGATTGCCGACCAGCTACCGTCGGCGATTTCGAGAAATAAATGTGGCGCTGCATCCATGACGATCTCTGCGTCGCGCTCTGTGCAGGGGTCGTCTTGAAAAAGAGCCCGATAATGTCGAACCAGAAGCTCAATCGCAAAGGGCTCGCCGATCCCGACAAGTAGTGCGTGGAGCCGCACTAGCCTTGTTAGTCGAGCGCCGACCCGCGGCGGCATCAGATAATCGCAGCATACTGGCATTCCGAGCATCGCGGCCGCTGCAGCTCGAGCCGCCGCCACATTGACGCCAGCAAGGTTTGCGATCGGTTGTGGTAGCGATAGGTTTGCTATCTCAGCCAAGGCCGTAGCTGCCGCTTCGACCAAGTTTGCATCGACATGGGGCCCAAGCCAGCCATGCGCATGCGGTTGTGATATGCTGTCGAGTAGGCTTTCTATGTCGCGAAGTTCAATGTCGAGCGCAAGCCGCACATATGGCGGAAGATGTCTTTTTTGTTCCTGCAAATCGACGCGTCTTAGCACATCAGAGTCACCTGATAGGACACGCCAGATTTCCCCTCCTTCGGCCAGCAACAAGCTTTCGATGGGCGCGCGCCGAACTCGGATACGGATGCGTTTAAGGGACTTCGCTTCGATCTGCCGGATGCGCTCCCGCGTCACAGACATGTCGCCGCCAATTTCCTCCAGCGTTTCGCATTGCGCTTGACCAATTCCATTTCGGCGACGCAAAATATCGCGAGCACGCGCATCCAGCTCACTCAGCAACCAATCCAAACGATCGGACAATGATAGATGTTCAGGCGGTGCATAGGGATCGATGAAAGGAACGAATTCCTCAGATTCATCAACTTTATTCCCAGTTAATTTTTCTTGGTCGACGATCGCTGTCGGGATCTTGCCGTCCAAAAGCCAGTTCACTAAGGGCTCCGGATTATTGTATCCATTCAGGACGAGTTTTGAGCGAATGTGTCGCTGACAAAACGTCCGAAACTCGTTAACCGACCTCCGCCCGCAATTGGGCTGCCGCAACATAGCAGCTAAAGTTCGCTGAAAATCTTCAAGGATCTCCGCGAAGCTTATGGCTCCTAAGGATGGCTGAGCGAGCACATTCGACAATCGAGCCGACAGCATTTCGTTAGAGACCAGCACCTCAAGGGTTTCGTTTTCAAAAAGTCTCAACAGCGCTGCGCGATCTGGGCATGGCAATACGGTCACAGGCGTTGGCTGGACCCCGGCCTTTGCATTGAACACAGCATAGACCAAAGCATCAAGTTCTCGCGCTGTCTTCCTCCCAAAGTTGCGTACCTCACGCATCATGACATACTGTGCCGTGAAGCCAGCATCGATATATTCGCCAATGGTCTTGAATGGTATCGCACCCGCAATCGTAGCTCCGAAAATGGAGTTTCGTAGCCTTACCGAAGTATCGTGCTCCTCCACCAGAGTGAGTAGCTCTAGCGCGCGAGCATCAATAATGCGCTCCTCGGCCAGAGCATGTTCGCCTTCTTCTTCTGGGCTAGCGCAACTGAGACTGGTTCTTGACATAGTTAGGCGGCGTCACGCGCAGTGTCTTGGCCTTGTGAAAATTCGCGATATGCTCGTGCCAATGCGTTCAGGCGCCCGGTCCGAGCGGCTCTTCCCTCCGGAGCTAGTGCTTCAAGTATTTTCGGGGCGCCAATCTTCAAAAGCGAAATCAGAACGAGGTCGGCCGATGCGGCATTGAGGCCAAGATCAGATCGGCCGCCCTGTTCCAGAAAAACATTGAACTCTGTGATAGCTCTCTGTGCAGCCTCGACGTTAAATGCGAGCCCATCGGTTGCCTGATCAATTTTTTCAGCGGATGTAAGGGCAAGGAGTGTCGCCGCTTCGAAAACAGGGCCCGCGTTAACTGATAGATCTGCAGCCGGAAAATGCGTCCGCATCCGCGCCACGAAGTCGTGGGTATCAGAAAAATCACCAGTTTGAACAGCCATTCGGGCAATGTTTGCGGCAAGTAGCCGAGTAATTGCTGCGTCACCTGCACGGGTCAGATGCCCGAGTGCTTCGAGTAACCCAAGTTCGGCGTCACTTGGGCCTTCACCCTCGGGCTTATAGCCGATGTCGTGCTCGATCTCGTTCCAAACGTGAGCCATCATCGAGCAAATCTGAATTTCGCAACTCGCACCCCGCAAATTTTCATAGTTTCCTACGAGTTCGGTTTCAGGCAAGTGGACTTGGCAGTGCGTTGCGCGGTAGAATTGTCCGGCTGCGGGCTTGAGCTTATCCTTGAAGTCAATTTCGACTGAGCCCCCGTCAGGTCCACAGAATAGCAACTCAACGGCCTTCGCAACGCGAGCCTCATCTTCGGGCCGATATGTTGCGATGCGCACTCCGGCGAAATCACCGATTTGTGTAAACACATCGTCGACCGTGGAGAAATTTTTGTCAGCTCGTCGCGAAAACCGACGAAGCTTTCCTTCGAAGCTCTTTACTGTCTTGGTGCGTGAAGTAACTTGAGCTCGAATGGCGTTATCTTCAACTACCACAGCCCGGCATAGGTCAGCTACCCTGCTTGCGAGTTTGATGTAACGATCACGCTCTCGGTCATACCGTGCAACGGCCTCTGATATCACGGGTTCGGTAATCGGCACGCTGCCTCCCATTGATGACTCGGTGGAGATTCTTGAACATCCGCTGATGGATTTGCTTTCTAGCGCAAGATGGGTGGCGAAGCGAGTTTTCGAACATGCATAAGCGGTTAACGAACGGATCCCGTCCTGACCTTTGCAATACCACGGTGGGATTCGGCCGCACTCCCAAAGCTAACGACGTGGTGATCACCACCCAGCCTCCTCATTCGAAATGCTCAGTGCGCTTGGGATTAGGGCGATGAAACATTGAATTTTTTTCTTCCCTGGTCGGGGGGTCGGATCAAAGCCCTTGAGTGTGCCTTGTGGCGGGCTTGTTCCTAACCACGGCGAGTTTAATCTGAATATGCCCGGATTCAGTACGGCGGGAGTCAAACGCGCCAGCCCTTTCGACGAGATCGCTTAGCTTTACCTGACCATACGAGCGAGGATCGAAGTCCGAAGCCAGCTCGGCAAGGCGCTGGCCGACGCGGCCGAGAGGCACCCAACCCCCGTCATCATCGAGCTGGGCAATCGCTTTGCGGATCAATGGCACTGCGGCGCTTGGAGCCTGCTTTGCTGCTGCAGGACGGAGATCGGCCTGCTCGGGGTCATCTGAAGTGGGTGCCTCAGGCAGAAGATTTTCCGTGTAGATGAAGCGTCGGCAGGCCTGGCGGAAGCTCTCGGGGGTTTTCTGCTCGCCAAAGCCATAGACGTCGATGCCTTGCTCGCGGATGCGGGCCGCAAGCCCGGTGAAATCACTGTCTGACGAAACCAGGCAAAATGCATCGAAACGCCCGGTATGCAAAAGGTCCATGGCGTCGATCACCAGCGCTATGTCGGAGGCGTTTTTTCCCGTCGTGTAGGCAAAGTTCTGCTGCGCCCGGATTGCGTGTGTTGAGAGCACGTCAGCCCACGACTTGAGGCGGGTTCCGGAAAAGTCCCCATAGATTCTGCGAACGCTGGCCTCCCCGATTTTTGCGATTTCCTCGAAGAGGCGAGTAGCGATTCGAGATGAGGCGTTGTCTGCGTCAATGAGGACAGCAAGGCGCGGGGCGCGTGGTTCAATGGACATTGTCGTCGGATAGCGTGGAGCCGTTAAAGATTCGCTCCAGAGAGCGTCCGCCATTGTTGAAATCCTGTGTCATTAACTACGCAGAGCCGACAAGTACGAACACTGACGACCGTCCCAAACCTAACCATTTCAAAGAATTCGTGTTGCGAAATGGGTGTGTTTGCGCCTCAATGGTCAAAATATAGACGTCAAGGGAGCGGCTGTGTGACGATCGAAGCTCGGCAATTGCGCTATGTGGTTCTTACCGCCGATATGAACA
>VFQO010001625.1_pt1 | contig 16340 bp, 31 predicted proteins | sample 3512331 | NCBI WGS metagenome assembly VFQO01 (sample SAMN10412371, study PRJNA504923) | tailings metagenome | isolation source: Replicate 3 from Balatoc abandoned mine | place: Philippines: Itogon, Benguet | collected 2017-08-28
CGTGAAGGTGGCCGTACCGTGGGTGCTGGTGTGGTAGCGAAAATCATCGAGTAATTTTTGTAGTTAAACTTAAGCGGCAGGGTGAACCCTGCCGCTTCGCTCTTTAGAAAGGCAGTAAAATGACAAACCAAAAAATCCGTATCCGTCTTAAAGCATTTGATTATCGTTTGATCGATCAATCAGCTCAGGAAATTGTAGAAACTGCCAAACGTACTGGCGCTGTTGTTAAAGGCCCAGTACCACTGCCAACACGTATTGAACGTTTTGACATTTTGCGTTCACCGCACGTGAACAAAACTTCGCGCGATCAGTTTGAGATTCGTACACACCAACGTTTGATGGATATCGTTGATCCTACAGATAAAACTGTGGATGCATTGATGAAGTTGGACTTGCCGGCTGGTGTTGATGTTGAAATTAAGTTGTAAGCGTTTCAACAATAAAATTTTGTTGTAAATAAACCAGAGGTTGGGTATAATCCGCCCTCTTTTACAGAAGTCGGTCAATTGTAATCGACTTTTTAACTAACTATAAGGAAACGATCATGAGCTTAGGGCTTATTGGTCGCAAAGTGGGTATGACCCGCGTATTTACCGAGGATGGCGCAAGCGTTCCGGTAACTGTGCTGGAAGTTGTACCTAACCGCGTGACACAGATCAAGACGACCGCAAGTGACGGCTATAATAGCCTTCAATTAGCTTACGGTACCCGTCGTGCTAGCCGTGTAAATAAGGCATTGACTGGCCATTATGCCAAGTCAGGTGCTGCTGCAGGTGCTGGTATTCAAGAATTCTCAGTAGATGCTGACGTATTGGCTAACTATGCTGCTGGTGCAAATATCACTGTTGATATCTTCCAGCCAGGCCAAAAAGTTGACGTTACTGGTACATCATTAGGTAAGGGCTTTGCTGGCGCAATCAAGCGTCACCATTTCAGCTCAAACCGTGCTTCTCACGGTAACTCACGTTCACACAACGTACCTGGTTCTATCGGTATGGCGCAGGACCCAGGTCGTGTTTTCCCTGGTAAGCGTATGCCTGGCCATTTGGGTGCGGTTAAAGTGACTACACAAAACCTTGAAGTGGTGCGTGTAGACGTTGAGCGTAACCTGTTACTGATTAAAGGTGCTATCCCTGGTTCTAAGGGCGGTGACGTAGTTGTGCGTCCGGCTGTTAAAGCTAAAGCGAAAAAAGCGCAGGGAGGTTCTAAATAATGGAACTGAAATTAATTGATAAAAACGGCAAAGCTGCCAAAAAAGGCGTAACGGTATCTGAAGGTACTTTTGGCCGTGAATTTAATGAAGCTTTGGTGCATCAGGTTGTAGTTGCTTACATGGCGAATGCCCGTACAGCGACTCGTGCACAAAAAGGCCGCGACACGGTGGCGCATACTACGCACAAACCATATGCTCAAAAGGGCACAGGCAACGCACGTTCAGGTATGACATCCAGCCCAATCTGGCGTGGAGGTGGTCGTGCATTCCCTAACTCACCAAATGAAAACTTTAGTCATAAAGTAAACCGTAAGGCTTATCGTGCTGGTATGCAGACTATTTTGTCTGAGTTGGTACGTCAAGACCGTTTGAGCGTAGTTGAAGAGTTCAATGTTGATACTCCTAAAACTAAAGCGCTGGTAGAGAAAATTAAAGGTATGGGTTATGCAGCTGGCGTGTTGGTATTGACTGACAGCTTTGATGAGAACTTGTATCTGTCTTCACGTAACCTGCCAAATGTAATGGTAGTAGAAGCGCAATATGCTGATCCTGTTAGCTTGGTGCGTTTCCCTAATGTGGTGGCGACTGCTGCTGCAGTGAAGAAACTTGAGGAGATGCTAGCATGATGAACGCTATTACTAAAACTCAAGATCGCTTGCTGCAGGTTATTCTTGCTCCGCAAATTACTGAAAAAGCAACTTACATTGCTGATAAACATCAGCAAATTGCTTTCAAAGTGCGTACTGATGCAACTAAACCAGAAATCAAAGCGGCTGTTGAGCTTGTTTTCAAAGTTGAAGTGCAATCAGTTGCCGTAATTAATGTAGGCGGCAAAGTGAAGCGTGCAGGAAAGCGCATGGGTAAACGTAACGACTGGAAAAAAGCTTATGTTAGCTTGAAGCCAGGTCAAGAAATTAACTTCGCAGCGGGCGAATAAGGAGAGAAGAGATGGCATTAGTTAAAGTCAAACCAACTTCCCCCGGTCGTCGTGGCGTACTTAAGGTGGTAACGCCTGATTTGTACAAAGGTAAACCACACGCACCGCTGTTGGAAAGTCAAAGTAAAAAAGCTGGCCGTAATAACAACGGTCACATTACAACCCGTCACCAAGGTGGTGGTCACAAGCAGCACTATCGCGTTATCGATTTCCGTCGTAACAAAGATGGTATTCCTGCGAAAGTGGAACATATTGAGTACGATCCTAACCGTACAGCGCACATCGCTTTGTTGTGCTATGCAGATGGTGAGCGTCGTTACATTATTGCGCCGCGTGGCGTTACTGCCGGTACACAATTAATCAGTGGTTCAGATGCGCCTATTAAAGTAGGTAACGCAATGCCGTTGCGTAACATCCCTGTTGGTAGCACTATTCACTGCATCGAATTGCAACCTGGTAAAGGTGCGCAGTTGGCGCGTTCAGCCGGTACATCAGTTCAGTTGCTGGCACGTGAAGGTAGTTATGCGCAGTTACGTTTACGCTCCGGTGAAGTTCGCCGTGTGCACGTTGATTGCAAGGCAACCTTGGGTGAAGTCGGTAACGAAGAGCATTCATTGCGCTCTATCGGTAAAGCTGGTGCGATGCGCTGGCGCGGTGTTCGTCCTACCGTTCGCGGTGTGGTGATGAACCCGATTGATCACCCACACGGTGGTGGTGAAGGCCGTACAGCTGCTGGTATGAACCCAGTGAGCCCATGGGGTGTTAAAACTAAGGGTTATCGTACACGTAGCAGCAAGCGTACAGATAATATGCGCGTTAGTCGTCGTCCAAGAAATGTAAGGTAATCAATATGGCACGTTCAATTAAAAAAGGTCCATTTGTTGATGGTCATTTGGCAAAAAAAGTAGAGGTTGCGGCGGCTAGCCGTGATCGCAAGCCAATTAAAACTTGGTCACGCCGCTCTACTATCTTGCCAGATTTTATTGGTCTTACTATTGCAGTTCATAATGGTAAGCAACACATCCCAGTGTTGATTTCTGAAAACATGGTTGGTCACAAGCTTGGTGAATTTGCGTTGACTCGCACATTCAAAGGCCACGCTGCTGACAAGAAAGCTAAGAAGTAGGAGCTGATGATGCAAGTATCTGCAATTTTAAAAGGTGTACATCTCTCTCCTCAAAAGGCTAGATTGGTGGCAGACCTGGTTCGCGGCAAAAAAGTTGATCACGCGCTGAATATCTTGAACTTCACCCCTAAAAAAGGTGCTGAAATTATCAAGAAAGTAGTGGAGTCAGCAATTGCCAACGCTGAACATAATAATGGGGCTGATATCGATGAGTTGAAGGTAACTTCAATTTACGTTGATAAAGGCATTGTGCTGAAACGCATCCGTGCGCGTGCCAAAGGCCGTGCTGGTCGCATTACTAAACCAACCTGTCACATTCATGTGACTGTCGGTAACTAAGGGATAATCATGGGTCAGAAAATTCATCCAATTGGTTTCCGTCTGAGTGTTCAGAAAAACTGGGCCTCACGTTGGTATGCCAATAGCAAAAACTTTCCTGCGATGTTGCAAAGCGACATTAAAGTGCGTGAGTTTCTTAACAAGAAATTAGCAAGCGCTGCAGTGAGCCGTATTTTGATTGAGCGTCCTGCTAAGAACGCTAAAATCACAATCTACAGCGCACGTCCAGGTGTTGTAATCGGTAAAAAAGGCGAAGATATCGAGTCATTGCGTTCTTCACTGCAAGGTTTGATGGGCGTTCCTGTTCATCTGAACATTGAAGAGGTACGTAAGCCAGAGTTGGATGCAACTTTGATTGCACAATCTATTGCGCAACAACTTGAAAAGCGTGTGATGTTTCGTCGTGCTATGAAGCGTGCAATGCAAAATGCAATGCGTTTGGGTGCACAAGGTATCAAAATCATGAGCTCCGGCCGTTTGAATGGTATCGAAATTGCGCGTACCGAATGGTACCGTGAAGGTCGTGTGCCACTCCATACATTGCGTGCTGATATTGACTACGGTGTAGCTGAAGCTTCAACTACCTACGGTATTATCGGTATTAAAGTATGGGTGTTCAAAGGTGAGATTTTTGCAGGCAATGCACCAGTAGCTCAAGCTGCAGTTGCACCGGCTGCTGAACCTGAAAAAAGAGTAAGAAAGGCGAGGGCTAAAGATGCTACAACCGTCTAGACAAAAATACCGTAAGATGCAAAAAGGCCGTAATAAAGGCATTGCAACTACGGGTAATAAAGTAAGTTTTGGTGATTTCGGCTTAAAAGCAGTTGGTCGTGGTCGTTTGACTGCGCGCCAAATTGAAGCTGCGCGTCGTGTCATGACACGTCACATTAAACGTGGTGGTCGCGTGTGGATTCGAATTTTCCCTGACCAGCCAATTTCTAAAAAACCAGCTGAAGTACGTATGGGTAACGGTAAAGGTAGTACCGAGTACTACGTAGCCCAAATTCAGCCAGGTAAAATGTTGTACGAGATGGATGGCGTAAGTGAAGAGCTTGCGCGTGAAGCGTTCCGTTTGGCGGCTGCTAAGTTGCCAATCGAAACAACATTCATGACTCGCCAACTTGGTAGTTAAGGAAAGGTGAGCTAAACATGAAAGCAACCGATTTAAGAGCAAAAAGCGTTGATGAGTTGAATGCTGAGTTGATTGAATTGCGCCGTGCGCAGTTCTCTCTGCGCATGCAATTGGCTACTCAACAGTTAAATAAAGTAGATCAGCTAGGTAAGGTACGCAAAGATGTAGCGCGTGTTAAGACTGTATTGGCTGAGAAAGCAAAGCAGGCATAATATGACAGAATCATCAAAAGTAGTACGCAGTCTGACTGGTCGCGTAGTAAGCGACAAGATGGACAAAACTGTGACTGTTTTAGTTGAGCGTAAAGTGAAACATCCTTTGATTGGCAAAGTTGTTCGTCAGTCTAAAAAGTTTCATGCACATGATGAAACAAACAGCTGCAAAGAAGGTGATGTGGTGACAATCGTTGAAAGTCGTCCATTATCAAAAACTAAAACTTGGGTTGTTAAACAAGCTTAAGTAAGTTACAGGCGCAATTACTCGTTAAAGTAATTGCGCTAGTGCTTTTGGCACTATATAATGTTTTGTTTTTCGGCGAGCGACTATTAAGTCATAAAGCTCTCGCCCCAATACTGACCGTGGTCTGTCGGCCTAGATAGTTTTTAACTATAAATGGCCGGTGTTGGTTTTAACGGATTAAGTTGGAGATTACTCTCATGATTCAAATGCAATCAAGGCTTGAAGTTGCCGACAATACTGGTGCGCGCTCTGTGCAGTGCATCAAGGTTTTGGGTGGCTCTAAGCGTCGTTACGCTGGTATTGGCGATATCATCAAAGTGAGCATCAAGGATGCAGCACCTCGTGGTCGCGTTAAAAAAGGCGAAGTTTACAGCGCTGTAGTTGTGCGTACTGCTAAGGGTGTGCGTCGTCCAGACGGTTCTTTGGTAAAGTTCGACGGCAACGCTGCAGTTCTGTTAAATAATAAATTGGAACCTATTGGCACACGTATTTTTGGGCCAGTGACTCGTGAATTACGTTCAGAAAAATTCATGAAAATCGTTTCATTAGCACCAGAAGTGTTGTAGGAGCTCACATGGCTAAAATTCGTAAGGGTGATCAGGTCATCCTAAATACAGGTAAAGATAAAGGTAAGCAAGGTACAGTGTTAAGTATTCTTGATTCCGGTAAGGTGGTTGTGGAAGGTCTTAACTTGGTTAAGAAGCATGCAAAACCTAACCCGATGAAAGGTATTGCTGGCGGCATTATTGCAAAAGAAATGCCGATTGATATTTCAAACGTTGCTTTATTTAACAGTGCGACCCAAAAAGGTGATCGCGTAGGCTTTAAAACATTAGAAGATGGTCGCAAAATTCGCGTATTCAAATCTAATGGCGAAGCTGTTGACGCATAGGAAGAATCATGGCGCGTTTAAAACAATTTTATAAAGACTCAGTCGTTAAATCGCTAACTGAGCAATTTGGTTACACTTCAATCATGCAAGTGCCTCGCATCGAAAAAATCACCTTGAACATGGGTGTGGGCGAAGCAGTTGCTGATAAAAAAGTAATGGAAAATGCAGTAGCTGACATGGAAAAAATTGCTGGTCAAAAAGCAATTGTTACTAAAGCAAAGAAATCTGTAGCTGCATTTAAAATCCGTGATGATTATCCTGTAGGTTGTAAAGTGACTCTGCGTCGTGAGCGTATGTACGAGTTTCTTGACCGTCTGGTAACTGTTGCTATTCCACGTATTCGTGACTTCCGCGGTATTTCTGCGAAATCATTTGATGGTCGTGGTAATTACAACATGGGTGTTAAAGAGCAGATTATTTTCCCTGAGATCGAATACGACAAAATCGATGCGATTCGCGGGATGAATATCACTATTACAACGACTGCTAAAACTGATGAAGAAGCTAAAGCTTTGTTGGCTGCTTTCAGTTTTCCTTTCAGGGGTTAAGACATGGCTAAAACCTGTATGACAGAACGCGAACTGAAACGTCGCGAAACTGTAAAAAAATTCGCTGCAAAACGTGCTGCGTTGGAAGCAATTGTTAACGATGAAAAGGCGGCTCCGGAAGAGCGTCGTGAAGCGCGTTTGAAAATTCAAGCGTTGCCACGTAACTCAAGTCCAGTGCGTTTGCGCAATCGTTGTGCTTTAACCGGTCGCCCACGTGGTGTGTTTAGTAAATTCGGCATCGCGCGTAGCAAACTGCGTGATTTGATGATGAGTGGCCAAGTGCCAGGCGTCACCAAGGCTAGCTGGTAATAGGGGAATAGATCTATGAGTATGAGTGATCCGATTGCCGACATGTTGACGCGTATTCGCAATGCGCAAATGGTCAACAAAGCGGTTGTAACTATGCCTTCTTCAAATGTTAAGTCAGCTATTGCTAGCGTGCTTAAAGATGAAGGCTATATTGAAGATTTTGCTGTTACTAAAGAAGGTAACAAAGCAACATTAAACATTAGCCTTAAATACTATGCCGGTCGCCCAGTGATTGAGCGTATTCAGCGCGTAAGTAAGCCAGGTCTGCGTGTTTACAAAGGTAGCCAAGAGATTCCTAAAGTGATGAATGGTCTTGGTGTAACAATTATGTCTACATCTAAAGGTGTAATGACAGATCGTAAAGCGCAAGCTGCCGGTATCGGTGGTGAAGTGCTGTGCGTAGTGGCTTAAGGAGAAGCAAATGTCACGTGTTGCTAAAAATCCAGTAGCTATTCCAGCTAAAGTTGAAGTTGTATTGAGTGCTGATGCAATCAATGTTAGCGGTCCTTTAGGTAAATTGACTCAGCCTTTAACTTCAGCTGTTGTGCTGAAAAAAGAAGGTGATGCGATTACTTTTGCCGCAGCTAACGATGCGCAGCATTCACAGGCAATGTCAGGCACTGTACGTGCATTGGTTGCCAATATGGTTAAAGGTGTGTCAGAAGGTTTTACGCGCAAATTAACACTGATTGGTGTTGGTTATAAAGCGGCTGCACAAGGTCCTGTATTGAATCTTGAGTTGGGCTATTCACACCCGATCAACCACAAAATGCCAGCTGGCGTTACTGTGGCTACTCCATCACCAACAGAAATTGTGTTGACTGGTATCGATAAACAAGTGATTGGTCAGGTTGCGGCGCAGATTCGTGCTTACCGTGCACCAGAACCTTATAAAGGTAAAGGTGTTCGTTATGCTGATGAAGTGGTTGCAATTAAAGAAACCAAGAAGAAATAAGGCTTAAAAAATGAACAACGTAAATAATCGCTTGCGTCGTGCACGTAAAACCCGTGCCAAAATTGCAGAGCTAAAAGTTACCCGTTTAAGTGTGCATCGTACTAACACACACATTTATGCACAAATTATTGCTGAAACCGGCGATAGAGTAATTGCTAGCGCTTCTACGGTTGAGGCTGACGTGCGTAAGAAAATCAAAAATGGCGGCAACGTTGAAGCGGCTGCTGCAATCGGTAAATTGATCGCCGAAAAAGCGAAAAAAGCAGGTGTTACTACTGTCGCTTTTGACCGTTCAGGTTACAAATATCATGGCCGTATTAAAGCGTTGGCTGATGCCGCACGCGAAAACGGCTTGTCCTTCTAATTGGTCTTTGCTGGCGAGGTAAATGATGGCAAAAGAAATTGAACAGCAACAGCAGCAGACTGATGGTTTGCGCGAAAAAATGATCTCTGTGAACCGTGTAAGTAAAACGGTTAAAGGTGGTCGTATTATGAGTTTTGCCGCACTTACAGTGGTAGGTGATGGTGACGGCGCAGTTGGTATGGGTAAAGGTAAAGCACGTGAAGTTCCTGTTGCAGTACAAAAAGCAATGGATGAAGCACGTCGCGGTATGTTGAAAGTTAATTTGACAAACGGTACTTTACATCATGCGGTGACTGGTGTTCACGGTGCGGCTAAAGTGTTTATTCAACCTGCTGCTGAAGGTACCGGTATTATTGCCGGCGGTGCAATGCGCGCTATCTTCGAAGTGATGGGTGTTACTAACGTTGTGGCGAAATGTATTGGTTCTACTAACCCATACAACCTGGTTCGTGCAACATTAAACGGCTTGGAGTCTATGAATACGCCTGCGGAAATCGCAGCTAAACGTGGCAAAACAGTCGAAGAAATCAGAGGCTAACCATGGCTAAAGCAAAAAAAGATGCATCAACAATTAAAGTAACACTGGTTAAAAGTGTTATCGGTCGTATCGAAGCACACAAAGCTACAGTAAGAGGCTTGGGTTTGCGTCGTATGCACCACACGGTTGAATTACAAGATACACCAGCAATTCGCGGCATGATTAATGCTGTGAGCTATCTCGTAAAGGTAGAGGCATAATGCAATTAAATACGATTAAGCCTGCAGAAGGCGCTAAAAAAGAACGTCGTCGTGTAGGTCGCGGCATTGGTTCTGGTTTGGGTAAAACCGCTGGTCGCGGTCACAAAGGTCAAAAGTCACGTACTGGCGGTTTCCACAAAGTGGGCTTTGAAGGCGGTCAAATGCCAATTCAACGTCGTCTGCCTAAGCGTGGCTTCAAGTCAATGACAAAAGCAGATACTGCTCATGTGCGTACTAGCGAATTGGCTTTAATTCCAAATGAAGTGATTGATTTGTTGGCTTTGAAAGCAGCAAATATCATTTCTGGTACTGTTAAGAACGCTAAAATTTACCTCTCTGGTGAAGTGGCTGGCAAGTACAACATCCAAGGTCTGCTGTTGACCAAAGGTGCACGCGCAGCTATCGAAGCAGCGGGTGGTAAAGTTCTAGAAGCTGCTTAAGAGAGTCTACCTTGGCACAAGAAGGTTTATTGAAAACTGCCGCAAAAATGGGCGAACTTAAAAGTCGCCTGTTTTTTGTTTTGGGCGCTTTGGTTGTTTATCGTTTAGGTGCGCATATTCCGGTACCTGGCATTGACCCAGAAGTCTTGGCAAAGTTGTTTGAATCGCAAAGCGGTGGCATCTTGGGCATGTTTAACATGTTTTCCGGCGGTGCTTTGTCTCGCTTTACTGTGTTTGCTTTGGGGATTATGCCTTACATTTCTGCATCGATTATTATGCAGTTGATGGCGGCAGTATCTCCACAGCTTGAGCAGCTTAAAAAAGAGGGTGAAGCTGGTCGTCGCACTATCACTAAATACACGCGTTATGGCACAGTAGTTTTAGCTACATTCCAAGCGTTGGGTATTGCAATTATGTTGGAAGGTCAGCCTGGTTTGGTGTTGGATCCTGGCATGACTTTCAGATTGACTGCAGTGATTACGCTGGTTTGCGGCACTATGTTCTTGATGTGGTTGGGTGAGCAGATTACTGAGCGCGGCATTGGTAACGGTATTTCAATTATCATTTTCGCAGGGATTGTGGCTGGTTTGCCTAGTGCGATTGGCTCTACTGCTGAAATGGTAAATACCGGTGCTTTCAGTATTCCTTTAGCGTTTTTCTTGCTGGTTGCAACTATTTTGGTGACTGCACTGGTGGTGTTTGTAGAACGCGGGCAACGGAAGATTACTGTGAATTATGCCAAGCGTCAGGTAGGTAACAAAGTATACGGTGGTCAAACGACACATCTGCCGATGAAGTTGAATATGGCGGGCGTTATTCCTCCGATTTTTGCTTCAAGCATTATTTTGTTCCCGGCAACATTGGCTGGTTGGTTTGGCGGCAGCGAGAGTACCTTCTGGTTGAAGGATGTTGCAGCAGCGTTATCTCCAGGTCAACCAATCTATATTTTGCTGTTTGCAGCCGCGATTGTGTTCTTCTGTTTCTTTTACACTGCTCTGCAGTTCAATCCAAAAGATACAGCAGACAACCTGAAGAAAAGCGGTGCTTTTATTCCTGGGATTAGACCAGGTGACCAGACTGCCAAATATATCGATCGTATTATGGGCAGATTAACTCTGGTTGGCGCAGCCTACATTACTTTAGTGTGTTTATTGCCTGAATTTTTGATTCTGAAATTTAATACACCGTTTTATTTCGGCGGTACTTCATTGCTGATTATTGTAGTGGTTACGATGGACTTTATGACGCAGGTGCAATCACATTTGATGTCACATCAGTATGAAGGCTTGCTGAGAAAAGCTAATTTTAAAGGTAATGCGCTCGGGCGCTAATTAGTTTCGATGGCCAAGGAAGATAGAATTGAAATGCAGGGTGAGATTCTAGAGAATCTCCCTAATGCAACGTTTAGAGTTAAGTTAGAAAATGGCCATGTCGTATTAGGCTATATTTCTGGGAAAATGCGTATGCACTACATCCGTATTTTGCCTGGTGACAAAGTCACCGTTGAGATGACGCCTTATGATTTATCGCGCGCAAGAATTACTTTCCGCGCTAAGTAGTCATATCGCGTTTTGCATACAGTTTTAGAAGTATTGGAGTGAAATATGAGAGTTCGTGCATCAGTAAAGGCTTTATGCCGTAATTGTAAAGTTGTTCGTCGCCGTGGCGTTGTGCGTATCATCTGCACAGATCCACGTCATAAACAACGTCAAGGTTAATTGCTTCGGCAATTAATCCAGATTAATAGTTGCTCATGTAACTGTTAATCTAAGTTGGTCAATTTATATATTGATCAGAAGATTAGCTAATTGATAAAAAATGGTTTTCCTGTTATCATTGCCGGCTTTTTTGAAGCAAGCAATTTTTGGCAAGCCTAATTTGGAGTAAAGTATGGCGCGTATTGCAGGGGTTAATATCCCGAATAATAAACACACGGAAATTGCGTTAACCGCAATCTACGGTATTGGTCGTAATACAGCACAAAAAATCTGTGCCGCAGCGGGTGTTTTGCCTACTGCGAAAATCAAAGATTTGAACGACGCTGACGTAGAAAAACTGCGTGACGAAGTGGGTAAATATAAGGTTGAAGGTGACCTTCGTCGTGAAGTTTCAATGAATATCAAACGCTTGATGGATCTGGGTTGCTATAGAGGCATCCGCCACCGTCGCGGTTTGCCAGTACGTGGTCAACGTACTAAAACGAACGCCCGCACACGCAAGGGTCCAGTTAAAGCGATTAAGCAGTCTAAATAAGCTTCAATAGCTCAGATTGTTTATAAATTTTTGTAAGATTTATCGGTAAGGAAAATGCAACATGGCAAAAGCTAATGTACGCGTAAGAAAAAAAGTTAAAAAGAACATTGCAGAGGGCATTGCTCACGTGCATGCGTCTTTTAACAATACCATCATCACCATTACAGACCGCCAAGGTAATGCTTTGTCTTGGGCGACTTCTGGTGGCCAAGGTTTTAAAGGTTCACGTAAGAGTACTCCTTTTGCTGCACAGGTTGCTGCAGAAGTTGCTGGTAAATCAGCACAAGAAAGCGGTGTAAAGAATTTAGAAGTGCGTATTAAAGGCCCAGGTCCAGGTCGTGAATCTGCAGTGCGCGCACTTAACGCAGCTGGTTTTAAAATTACCAGCATTACTGATGTGACGCCAGTTCCGCACAACGGCTGCCGTCCACCTAAAAAACGCAGAATTTAGTTTCGGCGCGTTTAAGCAAATAAAGATTACTGGAGAACTATCTTGGCTAGAAATTTAGACCCTAAATGCCGTCAGTGCCGTCGTGAAGGCGAGAAACTGTTCCTGAAAGCTGAAAAATGCTTTTCAGACAAATGTGCAATTGAAAAACGTAACTTCCCTCCTGGTCAGCATGGTCAGCGTCGTAACCAGCGTTTGTCAGACTACGGTGTTCAGTTACGTGAGAAGCAAAAAGTACGTCGTATTTATGGCGTTCTTGAAGCGCAGTTCCGTAGCTACTACGCTGAAGCGGATCGTCAAAAAGGTATCACAGGTGAAAATCTGCTGCAATTGCTGGAATGCCGTTTGGATAACGTAACTTACAGAATGGGTTTGGGCGGTTCACGCACCGAGGCTCGTCAAATTGTTCGTCATAACAGCATTTTGGTAAATGGCAAACGTGTGAACATTCCTTCATATCAAGTGAAAGCTGGTGATGTTATCAGCGTTGCAGAATCAGCTAAATCACAATTGCGTATTAAAGGCGCATTGGAAGCAGCAGAGCAACGTGGTTTCCCAGAATGGTTAGAAGTGGACGTTAAAGCACTTAAAGGTACTTTCAAAGCTAAGCCACAACGCGACGAGTTGCCACCTACAATCAATGAATCATTGGTTGTTGAGCTGTACTCTAAGTAATTTAGATTTAAATCACCAAGTTAGCAAATCATCACGATTTGCTAACTTAGTTTTTATAGAGTTGATTTTTATTAATCTGAATTCTATAAGTCATTAAAAAATTAAAGGTATAACTATGCAAAACAGTCCTACCGAGTATTTGAAACCACGTGTAGTAGATGTTGAGGTTTTGTCTCCACTACGTGCACGTGTAACGCTTGAGCCTATGGAGCGTGGTTTTGGTTACACTCTGGGTAATGCATTACGTCGTGTTTTATTGTCATCTATCCCTGGCTATGCAATTACAGAAGTTAAAATTGATGGCGTAGTTCATGAATACTCAACACTGGATGGTGTTCAAGAAGATGTTGTAGATATCTTGCTGAACCTTAAAGGTGTTGCTTTAAAGCTGAATACTAAGTCAGAAACAATTCTCAAGTTGAATAAGTCAACTGAAGGTGTTGTCACTGCAGGTGATTTTGAAACAGGTCATGATGCAGAAATCGTGAATCCTAACCACGTGATTGCGCATTTGACTAAAGGTGGCAAACTTAACTTAGAAGTTAAAGTAGAAATGGGTCGTGGTTATCAACCTGTCCCAGCACGCCAAAAAGCCAATGATGAAGACCGTGTATTAGGTTTTATCATGGTAGATGCCTCTTTCAGTCCAATCAACAAAGTGAGTTACTATGTTGATAGCGCTCGTGTTGAACAACGTACCGATTTGGATAAATTGGTGATGGATGTTGAAACAAACGGTGTGATCGAACCAGAGCAGGCAATTCGTGATGCGGCGCGTATTTTGATGGGTCAGTTATCAGTGTTTGCTGACTTGGAAGGCGCACCTAACGAAGTTGAAGTAAAATCAGCACCGCAGGTTGATCCTGTGCTGTTGCGTCCGGTAGATGATTTGGAATTGACTGTGCGCTCAGCAAACTGCTTGAAAGCTGAAAATATATTCTACATTGGTGATTTGATTCAACGTACCGAGAATGAGCTGTTAAAAGCACCTAACTTGGGTCGTAAATCACTGAATGAAATTAAAGATGTTCTGGCAACTCGTGGCTTAACATTAGGCATGAAGCTAGAGAATTGGCCACCAGTTGGTCTGGAAAAAGCTTAGTTTAAGCTTGATATTGAAGTTATAGATACCTTAAGGAATTACTATGCGTCACGGTAATAGCAATCGTAAATTAAATCGTACTAGCAGCCATCGTGCAGCGATGTTCCGTAACATGGCAGCGTCATTGTTGCGTCATGAAATCATTAAAACCACTTTGCCAAAAGCAAAAGAGCTGCGCAAGTTCGCAGAGCCTTTGATTACTTTAGGTAAAACTGCGACTTTAGCTAATCGTCGTTTAGCTTTCGATCGTTTGCGTGACCGTGACATCGTTGGTAAATTGTTCGGTGAATTAGGTCCACGTTACAACGCTCGCAATGGTGGTTATTTGCGTATTTTGAAATGCGGTTTCCGTAATGGTGATAACGCACCTATGGCGCTGGTAGAATTGGTAGATCGCCCGGATACATCAGCAGAGGCTGTTGTAGCGGCTGAGTAGTCATCTACTCTCTAGTTAATAAGGCCAGCTATAAGCTGGCCTTTTGTTTTTCAAGTCTAGGATTTTTGTTATTTAGAAGCGCAATTCAAGGCTGTTCAATAAAATCGATTAATTCTTTTGCGGTGAATGGCCAACCTAAATCAGCTGATTTATCCTTTATTTTAATAACGGGTATGCGCGTGCCATACGCGAATAATAGCCCATCATCGTTAGCAATTTCTATGGTCTGCCACTGCAGTTGAAGGCTTCCAGCAAGTTGAGTCAGTAGTGCCTCTGCCTGTTCGCATAAATGGCAATGCGAAGTGGAATAGAGAATTAATTCAGTCATTGGTAGAGTTTAAAGGACTAGTCGATGTTTGATTTTTTGTTGGAATTAGGACATAAATTTCTACTTTTCAACAAAAATAAATCATAATGTCGGACTAGTATATAACAAACAATCATGCATTAGCGCGGGTCATTATGGCAGAAAATCAAGACACCAAAGAAAGTTTGAGTGAGAGCCTACAGCAGGTGATTACTCTGCTGCATAAACAACGCCTGGTCGAGAACGTAGTGCATAACCAAGATATGCCTAATCATGATTTGGTTGAATCACTTGTACATAAGCAGCATCTGCAAGAGCTGCAAAGCAAGCTCGATGAACTTCACCCTGCCGACGTGGCTTACATTCTTGAGGCCTTGCCACTAGAAGAGCGTTTGGATGTTTGGGAGCTGGTTAAAGCAGAACGTGACGGTGAAATCCTGCTTGAGGTCTCTGATGCAGTGCGGCAGACGCTTATTGCAGACATGGATTCTGAAGAGCTGCTGGCTGCTGCTGAACAGCTTGATACTGACGAACTGGCTGACCTTGCACCGGATCTTCCAAAAGATGTATTCCAAGATTTGCTGGATAGCCTGGATGCACAGAATCGTGCTCGTCTCCAATCAGCACTTTCGTATTCAGACGATGCTGTTGGCTCTATTATGGATTTTGATATTGTCACAATCCGTGAAGATATTACCTTGGAGGTTGCGCTCAGATATATGCGCAGAATAGGTAGTCTGCCAGACCATACCGATAAGTTGTTTGTTGTTGACCGTAACGATATTTTAAGAGGTGTTTTGCCGTTAAAGCGGCTGGTAGTCAGCGATCTGGATGCAATGGTTGCTGATGTCATGTCAGAAGACGCGGTAGTGTTTCATCCGGAGGATATCGCTGATGACGCTGCTAAGGCGTTTGAACGATATGATTTGGTTACCGCCCCGGTGGTAGATGATCATAACAAATTAGTTGGTCGTGTGACCGTTGATGCTGTCATGGATTTCATTCGGGATGAGGCTGAAAGCGATATGCTGTCTATGGCAGGTTTACGTGAAGAGGAGGACTTCTTTGCCTCTGTATGGAAATCAGTGCAAAACCGCTGGGCATGGTTGGCCGTCAATCTAGTCACGGCTCTAGTTGCCTCGCGTGTGATTGGATTGTTTGAAGGATCGATTGAAAAGATAGTGGCTTTGGCAGCGCTGATGCCTATCGTGGCTGGGATTGGGGGTAATTCGGGCAACCAGACAACCACAATGATTGTGCGTGGTTTGGCGCTGGGTCAGGTCTCTTCGCATAATATGCAGTCGCTTATTACAAAAGAAATGGGTGTTTCACTGCTGAATGGGCTGATATGGGGTGGCGTGCTCGGAGCAGTTGCCTATGCACTTTATGACAGTTATCAGCTTGGGTTGGTAATGATGGCGGCAATGACGCTGAATCTTTTGTTGGCAGCGCTCATGGGCGTGATGATTCCATTGGTCATGAGTAAGTTTGGACGTGACCCTGCAGTTGGTTCCAGCGTGCTGATTACGGCGATGACTGACAGTGGTGGTTTTTTTATCTTTCTAGGACTGGCCACCATCTTTTTACTTTAATAAATGGCGATTTCATTAGGGGCGCGCTCAAATTTGAAGTGCAACATTTTTCGAGGGAAAATGTTGCATGGGAAA
>VFQO010001627.1_pt1 | contig 16335 bp, 21 predicted proteins | sample 3512331 | NCBI WGS metagenome assembly VFQO01 (sample SAMN10412371, study PRJNA504923) | tailings metagenome | isolation source: Replicate 3 from Balatoc abandoned mine | place: Philippines: Itogon, Benguet | collected 2017-08-28
TGCCGAACTTCTCGGCCTGCTGGCCTTCGTGATCGCCGTTCTGCTGATCTTCAGCAACTAAGACGACACGCTGACCGGGTGGAGTGCATGCGCTCCGCCCGGCCACCAAACGGCGTTACGGCTAAAGGTCCATCATGCCTCAGATCGATCAAATCTCCGACTTCTGGTCGAGCCAGGTGTTCTGGCTGCTGGTGTTCTTCGGTATCACTTTCGTGGTCGTTGGCCTCGGAATGGTGCCCAAGATCCTCGGCACGGTAGAGGTGCGTGACAACCAGATCGCTGGCGATCTCGCCGCCGCTCAGGCTGCGCGTGATGCGGCGACGGATGCCGAAGAGGCATGGCGCCAGCGTGAAAACGCCAATCGCGCCGCAGCACAGGCGCTCATCGGTGAGGCCAAGGCCAAGGCGGCTGCCGCCAACGCTGCCAAGCTCGCCGAAACGCAAGCCAAGCTCGATGCGCGTCTGGTCGATGCCGAAAGCGCCATTGCCGCTGCGCGCACCAGTGCATTGGCCGAAATTGAAGGCGTTGCCGCCGACGCCGCGCGTGACATCGTCGCCCGCGTCGCCGGTGCGCAGGTCGAGGCTGCCGCCGCCGAGGCTGCGGTCAAGGAGGTGATGGCGCATGGCTGATATCTTGATGCTGCTTGCCAGCGGGGCAGATGGTCACGCCGAACCGGGCGTTCTGGGCCTCGATTCTTACCAGTGGGTGGCGCTCGCCATGAGCGTGCTGATCGCTGTGTTCATCTGGAAGAAGGTCCCCGGTATTATCACCGGCGGGCTCGATGCGAAGATTGCCGCGATCCGCGCCGCGCTTGATGAAGCCAAGACCCTGCGCGCCGAAGCTGAAGCCCTGCGCGCTGAATATGCAGCCAGGATCGCCTCGGCCGAAAAGGACGCCGAAGCGATGCTGGCCGGCGCCCGCGAAGAAGCTGATGCGATCCTCGCCAAGGCGGAAGCTGACAGCGAAGTGATGGTCGCCCGCCGCCAGAAGATGGCCGAAGACAAGATCGCCGCTGCCGAACGCGCAGCGATTGCCGAGGTCAAGGCCCGAGCTGTCACGGCCGCTGCTGCTGCCTCCAAGGTGCTGATCGCCAGGGCGCATGACGGCAGCGCCGACAAGAAGCTTGCCGACGAGGTGATTGCCTCGCTCTGAGCCTTTTGCGGTTCTCGCGAAATGATTATAGGGCGGTCCTGCGTGGCCGCCCTTTTTCTTTTGCGGGCGGGCGTTTATCGGTCGGTGATCGAGGAGAACAGGATGCGCGATCTGACAGGCTTCCGCTGGTTGATGGTTCCCGCCATGCTGGCCGCTATGCCGCTTGCGGCGCAGGAGGGGGCTCCCGTCATGCTGTGGGGCCTGTTCACCACCGCCACGACCAAGGCCGAGGCAAAGCAGTTCCGCGCAAGCCTGCCCAAGGCTCGGCTTGAAGTGATCCCGGGTTGTCTCGCGCCCTTTGGCTATCGCACCGTCAAGGACAGGCTCGTCACCATCACCTTCATGGCGCAGGACGGTGATGCCGATTGCCATGCGCGTCTGCTGCGCCAGTTTCGCGCCGATCTGGGTGAGCCGGAGGTCGACAGTGTCACCTTCGGCAGCGTGATCGGATATGGCGGCGGCGGGGTGCTGGACACGACCTCGCCGGGCGTGGCGTTGATCTGGCGCGAGGGCGAGAAGAAGACCAAGCTGATCAAGACGCCGGGCAATGGCTACAACCTGATCTTCACCGTGCGCGAGGACAAATACCTCTACTGATCCGCGTCACGCTCCTGGCACGAACACGACCTTGCCCACCAGCTCCCGCCCGGCCATTGCCTCGAAGCCTTCCCGCCAGCGGGAGAGCGGCAGGATGCGGTCAATCGCCGGGGTGATGCGGCCTTCCTCGGCCAGCGCGTTGATCGCGGCATGAATGGCGCGGCCCCGCTCGGGGAAACGGCGCGCATATTCTCCGGCCCGCAGGCCGACAATGCTGAAGCCCTTGATCAGTGGGATATTGGTCGAAATCTCGGCGATCCGGCCAGAGGTGAAGCCGACCACGATCAGCTTGCCCCCGAAGGCGACACAGCGGGTCGATTCGTCGAACACGTCGCCGCCGACGGGGTCGAACACGATGTCGGCGAGGCGGCCCCCGGTGATTGCGGCCACGGCCTCGCGAAAGCGCCCCTCGGCCGTTATCACGGCCTCGGGGCGGGCGAGGACGGCGATGCGTTCGGCCTTGGCGGGTGAGCCGGTGGTGGCGATGACCCTTGCTCCCAGCGTGCGGGCAAGATCGCAGGCGGCAAGGCCCACGCCGCCGCTGGCGCCGTGGACAAGCACCCATTGGCCTTCCTGCAATCCGCCCAATTCGACCAGCCCGGTGAAGGCGGTTGAATAGGCTGCACCTATTGCGGCAGCGGCGGGGAAATCGATTCCTGCGGGCATGGGGGAGAGCTTGCCCGCCGGCACACTGGCATATTCGGCGAAGGCGCCGGTCTTGTTGCCGCCCATCACCCGGTCGCCGGGGGCAAAGCCGCTGGACGGGTCAGCCTCCAGCACCTCTCCCGCGAATTCGAGGCCGCTGGTAAAGGGCGGCTCCGGCTTGAACTGGTATTCCCCACGCGTCATCAGCAGATCTGGGAAGTTGAGCGAGGCCGCGCGCACCTGCACCAGCACTTCGCCAGGTGCGAGGACGGGGGCAGGGATATCGGCAAGGCGCACGCCCGACAGGTCGCCTGACAGACGCTCTACCCGCAGTGCCTGCATCAGCCGAAGATCGACAGGTCGAGGGGTTCGGACGGACCGAACCACAGGATGTAGCGTGTGTGATCGGCAAGGTCGTCACCCGACAGGCCGTGGGCAAAGATCGTCAGGTCTCCGCGCGCCTGCATCGCCCACACGGCGAAGGCTGCGAAGGTTTCGGGCGACATGGATAACTGGCACGAACCGCGCGGATGAGGACCGATCGGCGCGAGGTGAAAATGCCCGACGGCCAGCTTGAACTGTGCCCGCGCCCGCTCGGCAAAGTCCTGCGCGGCGGCGACCTCGTCGGGATGGTAATAGACATGCGCATGGAAGCCCCGGATCTCGGGGCTGTGCCGGCTCATTTCAGAAATTGTCCTTGGCCGCCCTCAGGGCCGCGAACGTCTCGTGCGGGACACTGCCGCCCCAGCGGGCCATCATGTCGGGATCGTCAGCGCGCAGGAACGGATTGGTGGCCAGTTCGCGGCGCAAGGTCGTGGGGACGGTCGGCGCGTTCGCGGCGCGCTTGGCGGTGATTTCGTCGGCGTATTCCCGCAGCGCGACATTGTCCGGATCGGCATGCAGCGCGAACTTCGCGTTGGACGCAGTATATTCGTGCGCACAATAGAGCAGGGTTTCGCCTGGCAGCGCCTTGATACGCGAAAGGCTCGCCCAGAACTGCTTGGGCTCGCCCTCGAACATCCGCCCGCAGCCCAGCGCGAAGACCGAATCGCCGACAAAGGCGATGCCCGCATCCGGCAGGTGGAAGGCGATGTGGCCGTTGGTGTGGCCCGAGACGTCGATCACTTGCGCCAGCGTGTCACCGAGCGTCACCGTGTCGCCGTGGCCCACGATACGGTCGATCGGAAACTTGCCTTCGACTTCGGCCGGGCCGGTGATGGTGCAGCCGGTCGCTTCCTTGATCGTCGCATTGCCGCCCGCATGGTCGGGGTGCCAGTGGGTGTTCCAGATCTGAGTGATCTTCCAGCCCTTCAATTCCGCCTCAAGCAGATATTGCTTGGCGTCGGGCGTATCGATGGCGACCGTTTCGTGGCTGTCCGTGTCGTGGATCAGATAGCCGTAATTGTCGCTGAGGCAGGGGAACTGGTGAATGTGGATCATGCCTGCGACCTTACGCTTGCAGGTGCGAATAGAAAAGGCCCGCCTGCTCGGTTGAGCGGGCGGGCCCTTCACTTTGTGCCGTGCGCCGCCCGTACAGGGCGGGCAGCGCAGGCTATGCTTACTCGCTGCCCTTCTTGAGCGCGGCGCCAAGGATGTCGCCGAGCGAGGCGCCTGAATCCGACGAACCGAACTGTGCAACCGCTTCCTTCTCTTCGGCGATCTGACGCGCCTTGATCGAGAAGTTCGGCTTCTTCGAACGGTCGAAACCGATCACCATCGCGTCGACCTTGCTGCCGACCTGGAAGCGGTCGGGGCGCTGCTCGTCGCGGTCGCGGCCGAGATCCGAACGCTTGATGAAGCCGGTCGCGCCGTCTTCGCCGACCTGCACTTCGAGGCCGCCGTCGCGCACTTCGAGCACGGTGACGGTGACGGTCTGGTTCTTGCGCAGGCTCGAACCGCTGGTTGCGGCTTCAGCCGAGGGCGCGCCCTTTTCGAGCTGCTTCATGCCGAGGCTGATGCGCTCCTTCTCGACGTCCACATCGAGCACGACGGCCTTGACCATCTCGCCCTTGCGGTGGAGCGCCAGCGCGTCTTCGCCCGAAATGCCCCAGGCGATGTCCGACATGTGGACCATGCCGTCCACATCGCCATCGAGGCCGACGAACAGACCGAATTCGGTCGCGTTCTTGACTTCGCCTTCGACGACGCTGCCAACCGGGTGCTTCTCGGCGAACTCGTCCCACGGGTTGCGCTGGGCCTGCTTGAGGCCGAGGCTGATGCGGCGCTTGTCGCTGTCGACTTCGAGCACCATCACATCGACTTCCTGCGAGGTCGAGACGATCTTGCCCGGGTGGACGTTCTTCTTGGTCCAGCTCATTTCCGAAACGTGGACGAGGCCTTCGATGCCCGGCTCCAGTTCGACGAAGGCGCCGTATTCGGTGATGTTGGTCACCTGGCCCGACAGCTTCATGCCGACCGGATACTTGGCCGCCACGCCATCCCACGGATCGCTTTCGAGCTGCTTCATGCCGAGGCTGATGCGCTGCGTTTCGGCGTTGATGCGCACGATCTGCACGGTCACGGTGTCGCCGATGGCGATCACTTCGCTCGGGTGGTTGACGCGCTTGTAGCTCATGTCGGTGACGTGCAGCAGGCCGTCAATGCCGCCGAGATCCACGAACGCACCGTAATCGGTGATGTTCTTCACGACGCCGTCGATGATCTGGCCTTCGACCAGGTCATTGATCAACTCGCTGCGCTGTTCGGCGCGGGTTTCTTCGAGGACCGCACGACGCGAGACGACGATGTTGCCGCGACGGCGATCCATCTTGAGGATCTGGAAGGGCTGCGGCACGTCCATCAGCGGGGTGACATCGCGCACGGGGCGGATATCGACCTGCGAGCCGGGGAGGAACGCCACGGCGCCATCGAGGTCGACGGTGAAGCCGCCCTTGACGCGGCCGAAGATGCGGCCTTCGACGCGCTTGCCTTCGCCGAATTCGCTTTCCAGCTTGTCCCACGCGGCTTCGCGGCGGGCGCGGTCACGCGAGAGCATGGCTTCGCCATCGGCGTTCTCGACGCGGTCGACGAAGACTTCGACTTCGCCGCCGACGGTCAGGCCGTGGTCGTCCTCGCCACGCGAGAATTCCTTGAGGGAGATGCGGCCTTCGCTCTTGAGGCCGACGTCGATCACGGCAAAGCCGTTTTCGATTGCGGTGACGGTGCCCTTGACGACGCGGCCTTCGAAGCCTTCATCGCCGGCGCCGCCGAGCTGTTCGTTGAGGAGCGCCTCGAAATCGGCGCGGGTGGGCATTTGGCTTGCCATAGTGGATCCAGGTCCTGTTTCGTTGTGCTACCGGCCACCGGTTTTTCCGGGGTCTTTCACCGCTTCCCGTGCACCATTGCGCGGGCTGGCGGGGCAAGAGGCAGACTTCTCCGCAAGGCCCCATGCCTGTGCGAAGGTTCCTTCAACCGATGGAGATTGCGAGAACGGGGCGGCGCCTAGGCGAAGATGCACCTGAAAGCAAGGAAAACCGCCCTCAGCCGACGCGCATCAGCACTGCCTCTATCGCGGCCTCTATCGCGGCGTCGCGGCCGAAGTGAGTGGTATCCAGCACCAGCGCATCATGCGCGGGCTTCAGGGGCGCGTCAGCTCGGCCCATGTCCCGCGCGTCGCGGGCGGCGATATCGCGTTCGATATCGGCAAGGGCGACGTCGATTCCGCGCCCGGTCATTTCCAGCCAGCGGCGGCGGGCGCGCTCGGCAACGCTGGCGGTGACGAACAGCTTTATGCCCGCTTCCGGCGCGATCACCGTGCCGATATCGCGCCCATCGAGCACCGCGCCGCCTTCCTGCATGGCAAAGGCGCGCTGGCGTTCATAGAGCGCACGGCGCACCGCGGGGTGGACAGAGACGCGGCTTGCGAAGCCGCCCACTTCCTCAGATCGGAGGTTTTCTTCATCGAGCAGGTTGTCGGCAAAGGCGCAGGCAGCAAGGGCTGCGTGGGGATCATCAGGATCGCCCCCGTCAAGCTGCACCTGCCGACCGACCGCGCGGTAAAGCAGGCCGGTATCGAGATGCGGCAGGCCGAAATGTGCCGCCAACGCCTTGGCAATCGTGCCTTTGCCGCTGGCGGTGGGGCCGTCGACAGCGATGATCATGGGCCGGCGCGCTCCCGCGCATCGATGCGCGCCATCCAGTCGCGCAGGACCGCCTCGGCGACCTCGGGGCGCTCGGACATGAAGGCATGGCTGCCGCCCGGGATCACCGCCAGTTCCGCGCCGCGAGTGCGAGCGGCATAGGCCTGGACAGTGTCGATCCGCGCCTCGTCATACTGGCCGACGACGAATAGCACCCGGCTCCCGTCGACTTTGGCAAGCAGCGGCGTGGCATCGTAATCTGCCAGCGTGCCGGTGGAGCGGAACTCGCTCGGCCCCCACATGGCGTTGTAAACCTTGGCGTTGAAGCCGCGCCCGCCGTAACGCGCCATATAGGCGCGCATTTCGGGCGAGGGGTCGGGGCGGTCGGCGCGGCCATTATAGGCGGCATAGAAAGCGCGGGTGGCCGCTTCGCAGATCGTCGGGCCGGGAGGGGCAGCGCCCTCGCAGGCGCGGATGGTGGCGGCGGTTTCCCGCGGGAGCTCGTCGATCAGCAGATTGGTCCCGGCGATCCATTGCCGGGTCGAAAGGAAGGTGCCTGCAAGCACGGCCGAAGCCGTGTGCTGCGGATAGGCCGCTGCATATTCGAGCGCGAGCGCCGATCCCCAGCTGTGGCCCACGATATGCCAGCGTTCCACCCCCAGATCTTCGCGGATCGCTTCGAGTTCGGCGACAAAGCGTTCGACCTTCCAGTTGGCCGGGTCTTCGGGATGGTCCGACAAGCCGCTGTCGAGCTGGTCGTAAAGAATCACCGGGCGCTGGTCATCGAGGCTGAGCATGCCGCCAAAGCCGATATGGGTTCCGCCCGGACCGCCATGAATGAAGATCACCGGCGGCGCGCTGCCGGGGCCGATCGTGCCGTTGACCCGCACCCAGATGATGCCCCCCGGCACCGCGACCCCGCGTTCGGCGGCGGGCGGCGACCAGTCGCTGTTGGCGGGCGCTGTGGCCGCCGGCGTGAGCACATCCTCGGCGACAATGGTCTGGGCAAGACCCGGCACGGCGCCCAAACACCCGGCCACCGCCAACAGGATCGCAGGCGCAAGCCCTGTCCTCCAGCCTTCATGAAACATCGCTACTCTCCCCCCTTGAGCGGCTCCGCCATGCGCGCACCAGTCCGAAAATCGCGATTCCGGCCCAGAAGCCCTCCAGCACCAGACTCGCCCAATTGGTGTGGTAGATCAAGGAAACAGTGAGCAGCGCAGCGCCCATCAGATTGGTGCCGTGCAGCAGGAAAGGGTTGGTCCGGCTCGCCAGCGTCAGATAGGCATAAGCGCCGATGATGCAGGCGGTGCCGCCAAGGCCGATGACGCTCGGCCAGTCGAAAGGCGTGTTCACGTGCCGTCTCCATCGTGCCCGCGCCGTTCGACCTCGCCTTGCCGCTTGGCGGTGGCCCAATCCCAGCGCAGCCAGACAACGGCGCCCAGCACGGGCGCGATCACGAAGATCATCGGCAGCCGCTCCAGCAAGATCGGCTCGCCATGGACAAGATGATCGTAGATCGTGCTGCCCAGCGCCAGAATCCCGATAGCCAGACAATAGAGCGCGATTCGCCCCTTCATTCGGTTGCTTCGGAGAGCAGTCCCATGAAGGTCGGGAAGCTGGTGTTGATCGGGGCGGTCTCGTCGACGCTCACGCCCTTGCGGCTGACGAGGCCGGCGACCGCCATGCTCATGGCGATACGGTGGTCGAGCCGCGTGGCGACATCGGCGCCTTCGGGCGTGCCAGCGAGGGGTTCGCCGCCGGTGCCGTGGATGGTGAGGCCGTCTTCCTGCTCATCCACCCGCACGCCCGCCAGTCTGAGCGCGGCGGCCATGGTTGCGAGCCGGTCGCTTTCCTTGACGCGCAACTCCTCCAGCCCCGTGGTGCAGGTGGTGCCTTGGGCCAGCGCGGCGGCGACGAACAGCACCGGAAATTCGTCAATCATGGCAGGCGCGATGGCCGGGTCCACATCGATGCCGGTCAGCGGCGCATGGCGCACGCGCAGGTCGGCAACAGGCTCCCCGCCGACTTCGCGGGGATTCACCTCTGCGATATCTGCGCCCATCTGGCGCAGCACGTGCAGCAATCCGGCGCGGGTCGGGTTGAGGCCGACGTTCATGATCGTGAGATCGCTGCCAGGCACCAGCGTGGCGGCCACCATGAAGAACGCTGCCGACGAAGGATCGCCGGGGACGATGACTTCCATCGGGCGCAATTCCGCTTCGCCGTGGACCGCAATCACGGTTTCGCCGCTCTCTTCGCCGACTTCAAGTGTCGCGCCGAAGCCGGTCAGCATCCGCTCGGTATGGTCGCGGGTGGGGATGGGTTCGATCACGCGGGTGATGCCGGGCGTGTTGAGGCCCGCCAGCAGGACCGCGCTCTTGACCTGTGCGCTTGCGACGGGAAGGCGGTAGGTGATTGGCACGGCCGGCGATGCGCCGCGCAGCATCAGGGGCAGGGTGCCCCCGGCGCTCGCCTCGAAACTTGCGCCCATTTGGGAAAGCGGATCGATCACGCGCTTCATCGGGCGGCTCGAAAGGCTCGCATCGCCGATAAAAGTGGCGGTGATGGCGTGGCTGGCGACAAGGCCCATCAGCAGGCGGGTCGACGTGCCCGAATTGCCCATGTCGAGCGCCGTCTTCGGCTCAAGCAGGCTGCCAAGCCCCACACCCTCGACGCTCCACACCCCATCATCGCCGCGTGTGATGTGGGCCCCGAATGCGCGCATTGCCGCTGCCGTTGCCAGCACGTCTTCGCCTTCGAGCAACCCGGTAATCCGGCTGCGGCCCACGGCAAGCCCTGCGAACATCAGCGATCGGTGGCTGATCGACTTGTCGCCGGGGACACGGATGCTGCCCGTGAGCGGGCCGAGGGGCGCAAAACGATGAGAGGTCATAAGGCAGCGGTCTTTGACAGCGCCCCGCGCTTCTGGCAAGGCGCGCCGCGATTGTCGGCCGGGCCCCTTGATAAAGGGCTTGCCGCAGCCCAATTTTTGCGATCAAGCACCCTTCGAACTTCACGAAACTGCCAAGGCCCGCCCTTTGCCAAGGGTCGGCCCGAATTGAGGAATACACATGGCCAAGCCCGAATGGGGTACCAAGCGTACCTGCCCGAAATGCGGGACCCGTTTCTACGATCTCGGCAAGGAAGACCCGGTCTCCTGCATCGAATGCGGCGAGACTTGGACCCCTGAGCCGGTGCTCAAGTCCAAGCAGCCGATTCCCTTTGAGGAAGTCGAAAAGAAGGTCGATGCCGAAGCGGACGCCGATCTGGGCGGTGACGATGATCTCGGCGATCTGGAAGACATCGAGGACATCGACGAGGATGGCGATTCGCCCGATAACGACGTCGACCTTGGCGGTGATGACGATCTGGGCGTTGCCACCGGCACCGGTGACGACGACGAGGACGATTCTTAAAGCTTTTCGCTCGCCCCTCAGGGCGAGCGTCCTCGGTGCTGATCCCGGCGCTCTGCGCCGGGGCACCTGCGGCTCGCGCGCTTGCGTTTGCGGCCGCCAACGCAACCGGATCGACACTTCGGCTGTGAAGTCGGGATTTTCACCCGGTTCGAAAAATTTACGCTTGCCAAGGGAAAGCGGCCCTACTAATGGCCGCCTCCCGCAAGCAGGGCACACGCTCTGCTTTGCATGATGACTGGCTCGGGGCCTTAGCTCAGCTGGGAGAGCGCAACACTGGCAGTGTTGAGGTCAGCGGTTCGATCCCGCTAGGCTCCACCAGTCATCCTGATCAAAGTCGAAAAAGTCGATCCCCTCAGGGGACGTTTTTCGCAACGCTGGCCGACGAGGTTTCGTCCGCCGGCGTTTTTCGCATGATGCGGGCTGCTGTGCGGTGCGCGAGGAGAAGTTGGCGATGTTCGACACGCTGTCCGACCGTCTTGGCGGTGTATTCGACAAGCTGAAAGGTCGCGGCGCCCTGCGTGAGCAGGATGTGCGCGATGCCATGCGTGAAGTGCGCATCGCCTTGCTCGAAGCCGATGTCGCGCTGCCGGTCGCCCGCCGCTTCATCGATGCCGTCACCGAAAAGGCGATCGGCCAGGATGTCCTGCGTTCGGTCACGCCCGGCCAGATGGTCATCAAGATCGTCCATGACGAACTGGTCGAGACACTGGGCGGCATGGAGGTCGAGGGCCTCAAGCTCGACGCCAAGCCGCCGGTCGTGATCATGATGGTCGGCCTTCAGGGCTCGGGGAAAACCACCACCACCGCCAAGCTCGCCAAGCTGATCCGCGAACGCCACGGCAAGAAGGCGCTGATGGCCTCGCTCGACGTGAACCGTCCGGCGGCGCAGGAGCAGCTGGCGGTGCTGGGCAAGCAGGTCGAGGTGGCGACCCTGCCGATCATCGCCGGCCAGCAGCCCGTCGATATCGCCCGCCGCGCGATGGAAGCCGCGCGGCTCCAGAACTTCGATGTGCTGCTGCTCGATACCGCGGGCCGCCTCCACGTTGATGATGCGCTGATGGCCGAAATGAAGGCTGTCGCCGGCGTTTCGGCCCCCAATGAAGTGCTGCTGGTGGTCGATTCGCTCACCGGTCAGGACGCGGTCAACGTCGCGCAGTCCTTCACCAATGAAGTGCCGCTGACCGGTGTTGTCCTCACCCGCATGGACGGCGATGCCCGCGGCGGTGCGGCGCTGTCGATGCGCGCGGTCACCGGCAAGCCGATCAAGTTTGCCGGCACCGGCGAAAAGCTAGATGCGATCGAGCCGTTCCGGCCCGGCTCGGTCGCGGACCGCATCCTCGGCATGGGCGACGTCGTCAGCCTCGTCGAGAAGGCGGCAGCAACCATCAAGGAAGAGGACGCCGAAAAGCTCGCGCGCAACCTCGAAAAGGGCAAGTTCGACCTCGACGATCTCGCCATGCAGCTGCGCCAGATGCGCAACATGGGCGGGCTCGGGATGCTGGCGGGCATGATGCCGGGCATGAAGAAGGCCAAGGCCGCGATGCAGGCCAGCGGCATGGACGACAAGGTGCTGATCCACATGGAGGCGATCATCTCCTCGATGACCGCCAAGGAACGCGCCAACCCCGATCTGATGAACGCCAAGCGCAAGAAGCGCGTCGCGGCGGGCAGCGGGACCGACGTGCAGACGGTCAACAAGGTGCTCAAGATGCACCAGGAAATGGCCCGCGCGATGAAGCAGATCAAGAAGATGGGCGGCCTCAAGGGGCTGGCCGCGATGTTCAGTGGCGGGGGCGGCATGGGCGGTTTGCCCGGCATGGGCGGTGGTGGCGGCGGTCTCCCCGGCCTCGGCGGCCCCGGTGGGCCGATGGGCGGATTGCCTGGCCTTGGTGGCCCGCCCCGCAAGAAATAGTTTCAAGTCAGTCGTTTCAATTTCAAAGTTCAATTCACTCGAAAGGTAACATCACATGTCGATTTCCATCCGGCTTTCGCGCGGCGGTGCCAAGAAGCGTCCGTATTACCGCATCGTCGTCGCCAACAGCCGTTCGCCTCGCGACGGCAAGTATCTTGAGCAGATCGGGACCTACAACCCGCTGCTCGCCAAGGATTCGGCCGACCGCGTGAAGCTGATTGAAGACCGTGCCCGCTATTGGCTGGGTGTCGGCGCGCAGCCGACCGACCGCGTTGCCCGCTTCCTCGATGCTGCCGGCATCAAGGAGCGCGCGGCCCGCGTGAACCCCAAGAAGGGCGAACCGGGCGAGAAGGCCAAGGAGCGCGCCGAAGAGCGTGCCGCCAAGATCGCCGAGGCTGAAGAAGCCGCCCGCGCTGCGGAAGAAGAAGCCAAGGCCGCTGCCGCTGCCCCGGCTGCTGAAGAAGCTGCCGCTGAAGAAGCTCCGGCTGCGGAAGAAGCTGCGACCGAAGAGCAGGCCGAAGGCTGATGCCAAACCTCCCCTCCCGCTCGCGGGAGGGGCCGGGGGTGGGCGCGCAACGCAATGCCGCGCCCGGCCAGGCCCACCCCAAACCCCTCCCGCAAGCGGGAGGGGCTTATGTCTGATCGTGCCCCGATCACTCTCGCCGCCATAGCCGGCGCGCATGGGGTGGCGGGCGAGGTGCGCCTGAAGCTGTTCGGCGAGGGCATTGCCACGCTGACCCGGCAGAAGAGCTTCAATGACGGCGCGCTCACTCTCGTGAAAGTGCGCGAGGACGGGAAGGGCGGCGCGATTGCCCGTCTTGCCGAAAGCACTTCCCGCGCTGATGCCGAGAAATTGCGCGGCACAGTCCTGACCGTTCCGCGTGAGGCGCTTGCGCCGCTTGGTCCGGGCGAATTCTATCACGCTGACCTGCTCGGCCTGACGGTGGTTACCGATGCGGGCGAAGCGGTTGGCATCGTCGCCGCCATCGAGAATTTCGGCGCGACCGACATCGTCGAGATCACCCGCGATCCGCTCCCCGAAAAGGGCCCCAAGACCTTCATGGTCCCGATGATCCCCGCCGCTGTGCTCGGGTGGGATGACAAGCAGCTTGTGATTGCCGCGGACTTCGCCGATACCTGAAGGGGTGAATTTGCCCCGCGACGAGGCCCTCTGGCAACGCATCGCCGATCATCACATCGGCCCCCCTGACGCATCGTTGTCCTTCGCCGCCCGGCTCGCCCGCGAGAACCGGTGGAGCCGCGCCCATGCCGAGCGCGTGATCGGCGAGTACCAGCGCTTCTGCTACCTCGCGATGACAGCGGGTCACGCGGTAACGCCTTCGGACGCAGTCGATCAGGCGTGGCATCTGCATCTGACCTACAGCCGCGATTACTGGGAAGTGTTCTGCCCGCAGGTGCTTGGCGGCGATCTCCACCACGGACCGACCAGCGGCGGCACGGCAGAGCGGGCGCGCTATTACCGGCAATATGCCGATACGCTTGCGGCCTATGAAGCGGCCTTCGGTGTGCTTGCGCCGGCAGATATCTGGCCCGGTGCCCATCAACGCTTTACCGTCGATCCGCGGGGAGTTCGCGTTAACCTTTCCGATGGTATGATCATCAACCGCCGGGTCGCGCTGGCGCTGGGTCTGCTTTTGCTGTGCGGAGGCTGGCTCGCGGGAAGGATGATGTGATGGAGCTGTTCTCGTCCTGGACGGGCAGCGATTTCCTGCTGTTTTACAGCATGCTGCTGGCCTTTTCGGTGGCTGCGGCATGGTGGATCCCGGCCAATCTGCGAGACCCCGGACGACGCGGGGCCGCCGATGATCTTGAAAGTGTCGCCATGCTGGCAGGCGGGCGGGCACGGCTTGCGGATTGCCTGCTGGCCGAACTTTTCGTGCAAGGCGCCCTGACAGAGGGCGAAAGGGGCAAGCTGCACATTGCTCGCAGCGCCCCCGGCGCTTCGCCCGGCGGACAGGCGCTGCTGGCGATCGATGCGCCGGTCAGCCTCGCCGATGCGCGCCGGGTGCTTGCCGTCCACGCCGACAGAGCGGCGGCCCGCCTTCAGCGCGCAGGCCTGCTGATGCGGCCCGAGGCGCATGCCCGGCTGCGCTGGCTGTCGATCACGCCTTTTGCAGCCCTGTTCCTGCTGGGCCTCTATCGCCAGCGGGCGGGCGATGCTGTGGGAGAGCCGACCGCCTTTCTGGTCATTCTGCTGGTGCTTACGGTGGTGCTGGCGATCATCCGTTTCGCCCGAAGCGATCCGCGCACGGCAGCGGGGATTGCGGCGGTGCAGGATCTGCGGGCCCGCAACGGCCGCTTTTCTCGCGCCCCGCGGCCTGAGGAGGCCGCCACCGCGGTCGCGCTGTTCGGCACCGGGGTGCTGATCGGCACGCCGTGGGAGCCGGTGCACGCCATGCGCCAACAAGGCAGCAGCGATGGCGGCGGGGCTGACGGAAGCAGCGATAGCGGCTCGGGCGACAGTGGCTGCGGCGGCGGTGGCTGCGGCGGTTGCGGGGGCTGATTTCCCGGCGTAAGCGCTCAGGCATGACCAAGCTTTCTGTCGCCCTAGTCCAGGCCGCGCCGATCCCGCTCGATTTCGCGGCGGGGATCGATAAGGCCGTGGGCCTTGCAAAGGAGGCCGTGGAGAACGGTGCCAGAGTTGTCGCTTTCGGTGAAACCTTTTTGGGGGGCTATCCGCTGTGGCTCGACGAAGCGCCCGGCGCGGCCTTGTGGGATCACCCCGGGACAGGCGCGCTGCACCGGATCATGCTGGAACAGGCCGTGGTCGCGAATGACGAGCGGCTCTTGCCCTTGCAGGAACTCGCCGATGCGAGCGGGGCGATCATCTCGATCGGCGCGCATGAGCGGGTGCGGCGGAGCCTCGTCAACAACCAGCTGACGTTCCGCCCCGGCCTGCCTGTGCTCGATCACCGCAAACTGGTGCCGACCCATGGCGAGCGCCTGATCTGGGCGAGGGGCGATGGCTCGACGTTAGGCGTCCATCAGGCCGAATGGGGCAGCCTCGGCACGCTGATCTGCTGGGAGCACTGGATGCCGCTCGCCCGCGCGGCGATGCACAATCTGGGCGAGGATGTGCACATCGCCGCATGGCCGACGGTGCGCGAGAGCCACCAGATCGCCTCAAGGCACTATGCGATGGAGGGGCGCTGCTTTGTGCTCGCGGCGGGGCTGGTGCAGGTGAAGGATGATCTGTTTGAGGGGCTGGAGCGGGTGGCCCGCGCTCAAGTAGCCGAAGGCGGTAGCGCAGCAAGGAATTATGCTGCCGCGCGCGAGCTGTTCGAAGCGATCCCCGCCGAGGTGCTCAACCGCGGCGGCTCCCTGATCGCCGCGCCCGACATCCGCGTGATCGTGCAGGCGGGTGAGGGGGAGGAGACGCTCTTCGCCGAACTTGATCTTGCCGAGGTGGCCGAGGGGTTGGCCAACCTCGACACTGACGGGCATTATGCACGGCCGGATGTGTTCGAGCTGTCGGTTGATACGCGGGTGAAGGAGGGGGTTAATTGGCAGAATTGATCATCCATCATTTGATGGCCTTTGCTCGAACTTCAGCTCGGGATGTGCCCGTCAACGAGTTTTCTTGCCTTCATGGTTGCAGCAGGCCTGTTGAGGTGCCGACCTTGGAAGTGGCCACGCTACTGTTTTTTCTTGTTCCCATTGCCTTTGCAGTTGCGTGGCTATTGTTTCGAATGCCCAAGATAAGCCCGAAGTCGAGAGACGACGATACCGAATGACCTTCGCCGCCACCATCCTTACGCTCTACCCGGAGATGTTCCCCGGGCCGCTCGGGCATTCCATTGCGGGGCGCGCGCTGGCCGAGGCCAAGTGGGCCTGCGAGACGGTGCAGATCCGCGATTTTGCCACCGACAAGCACCGCACCGTCGATGATACCCCCGCAGGCGGCGGGGCGGGGATGGTGCTGAAGTGTGACGTTTTGGCGCGGGCGCTCGACAGCGCTCCGGCCGCCGGACGCCCCATCCTCGCCATGACGCCCCGGGGCAGGCCCATCAGCCAACAGCGCATCCGCGAGCTTGCGGCTGGCCCCGGCGTGATCATCCTGTGCGGCCGGTTCGAAGGCTTCGATGAACGCCTGTTCGAGGCCCGGCCCGAGATCGAGCAGGTGAGCCTCGCCGACATCGTCCTCTCCGGCGGCGAGATGGCGGCGCTCACCATCCTTGACGCTTGCATTCGGCTGCTTCCCGGCGTAATGGGCGCGCCTTCGAGCGGGACCGAGGAGTCGTACGAAAACGGCCTCCTCGAATACCCGCACTATACCCGACCTGTTGAATGGGAAGGGCGCACGATCCCCGAAGTGCTGCGATCGGGGGATCATGCGAAGATCGCGGCGTGGCGCAAGCTGCAAAGCGAGAACGACACACGGTCACGCAGGCCGGACTTGTGGGAGCGCCATGAGGGCGCTCGGGTCCAGTCTGCCTCTGGCGCGCGGCGAAAACGAAGGAACCGGACCAGTGAACCTGATCCAGCAGATTGAAGCCGAAGAAATCGCCAA
>VFQO010001628.1_pt1 | contig 16328 bp, 10 predicted proteins | sample 3512331 | NCBI WGS metagenome assembly VFQO01 (sample SAMN10412371, study PRJNA504923) | tailings metagenome | isolation source: Replicate 3 from Balatoc abandoned mine | place: Philippines: Itogon, Benguet | collected 2017-08-28
TCTGAGGTAAAGTTAAAATTTAAAAATTCATATTTTTGTAATTTTTTTACTCAAAAATAGGTTAAAAAAATTACAAAATGGCCGAAAATAATGTTCAGGAGACGTGTAGAAACAGGTCCAAGTTGGTCAAAAAATGACCAATTACTGTTATCATTAAAATCAGTTATTCATGACGTTTTTTTAGAATTTTCTCTTTAAAAATTCATATTTTTTCGATTAAAAAAATATAAAAATATATAAAATTAATATGTAAAAGTCAAGTGTAAAAAATTAGTAATTGTCGTTACAACAATTTAAATTGGTTATTTAGAGACATTTTTTGAGAATTTTTGACATTCTTTAAAATAAACGTACAAATTTAATAATCTTCATATGACAATTCTAGATATAATGTTTCTTCGTTAAAAATGTCACATTCGATAATCGGATGTGTAGCACCTTCACCATAATAAAATGTAAGATTTTCTCTATGCTTTGAAAGTGCATAACCAGGGCAGTTAAGATTGACTTCATCAATGAATGGAATCATTTTTTCCTTCTTGTATCGAATCAAGTACTTCTTGAGTTCACAAAGGAATGAGAAACAAACTTTTCCAATGGTATGAATATGATCATTTTCATCAATTAAAAAATTGGAGATATCGATATCAACATCGATATGTTTAACGATTTGTTCAAGAAGTTGCAAACCACGAAGCTTTGATATTGTTCCTCTATTTTTGAAACATTCAAATACGTATTGAAATGCAACTTCATGTGCCTTACTCTTGTCTCGAAAAACAGAGAATCCATTTTTCATAACCAATGGAAAAGCAATCAACTCATATCCATAATTCATTTTATATAAAATAGGATTCATTTTTGCAATCGCAACAAGAACACAATCATATAAAAAAATTTTATCCATAATTACTCCAAAATCAAAATCTGAATATTCAAGTGAATGAAATTTATCAGCGATTATTGAAAACCATTTTTCGTTCACTTGTATTTTTGAATTTGCCAAGTAAAGATAGAAGAATTGTACTGCATCTTGATCAAAATCATCCATTAAAAAACGAGTAAGAAGATCACGATATTCACCATCAAAACAAATCTGTCGATCAAAGTTGAACCCTGCAATCTTCATTTTATAATAAAGATTCACAGAAAGCTCCAATTTAACTGAGTAGTTATCGATAAGATTTCTGCCATGAGAGAATATGTACTCTCGTTCGACAATGTAATCCGCGTTAGCATCTTCATACACAGCAACGCGTTCATAACCAGTTCCAGTATTGTAATTTCTATAGTAACTTGGAACAACAATTGTATCGACAACTTTACGATCTCTCAAATTGATTTGAAACATAGCAAAGATACGAATCAAAGCATCAGCTAATGGATTCTTTGAGCAAAGTATTGAGTAAATAATAAATCGATGATTGAAAGGATCACCGCTGTAATTCAAACCAATCCAATTCTCATAAACACTCAACGAGAGAATATTGGCAAAATTTGTCGACAGAAGCTTCCTCGCCTTTTCTTTGAATGATTTCGATGATAGATTTGAATCAAAGCTATGACCGGAAAGACCCAAATAATTAACGACTAATGATGTTACCTCTTCATTGAAAGTTTCATCTCTATCGATAGAATGGAAATGACGAAGAAAATTACGAAAATGAAGCTTATGGGAAAGCATTTTCTCGAAAGCTTCTAATGTTGTGGTAGATGATAAAGTAGATGATAAAAGTGAGGTTTCACTTTGAAGGCTCATTTTCTTACTTCAGAAAATTTGTTAAATTTTTTCATTTTTGTTGTTTTTTTACATTATTACATTTTTTCTATGAATAATTGATGATATAACTTTTAAATTCGAATATTTAAAAATATAGGTAAATGATCGCTTCCTTCAATTTGTGAATTTATCCATGTTCCTAATACATACGGTAATAAGTTATGATTTAACATAAAGTAATCAAGTCGACAACCTTTAGTTGAACCTTTTGAACGTAAACTTCTCCATGTATAACAATTTCTTTCATTTGGATACATCATACGATAGACATCAGCAAAATAAGGAAGAAATCTTGAAAATGAATATCTTTCTTCTGGTGTTGCACCTGGTATTACACCTAATCCTGGATGTACATCGAGCTCTGTAATACAAATGTTTAAATCACCAGTCATTATGATTGGTTTATTTGTTAGAGTAGAAATTTCAGAAAGACAATGATACAATTTTGGATCCCATTCATTTACACGATAGTTTAACTTTTCTGAACCAGAGTTAGGAACGTATAAATTAACGAGAACATAATATCGAAATTCTAATGCAATCATTCGACCTTCTGCTTTTGCTTCATATGGAGCAGATCTTATAGTATCTAAATCAATTTGTCTACAAAAGAAGTTAATCTTTTCATTAGTTAGATTGTTTACATCTGGTAGTTCAAGTGAATGGTCTGGTGTATTATAGTAACCATTCATTATTTCATTTCTTACAAAAATAGCAGTTCCAGAATAACCTTTTTTAAGAACTGATGAACACCAAAATGAAGTATAACCTGGTATACTATTCCTAAAATCATCTTCATGCACCGTTTGTAGTTTAGTCTCTTGTAGACATATAATATCTAAATTGAAATATGAAGCGAGTGATGGTAGAATATTAGGAAAATTCTTTACAGTTGCACGTAAACCATTAACATTCCAAGAACATATTGATCTATTGTTCAATATACTAGGTGTTGGATTTGACATTTTAATTTATATTTTTTCTAATTTTTTCATTTTAATTACTTAATAAGCTATCAACTATATCACGAATGAACGTTGAATTTGTTTTAATCTTATGACCTTTTTCATGTTCAAAGAATAGACTTTTAGAATAGTTATTATGTAATTTATCCATTGGTACAATTTCATCATTCTTTGATGTAACAATTATACAAAGTTCAACATTTGGTATTAAACCTCTATATCTTGGAAATGTGTAACCATTAAGAATTATAACTCTTTTTATTCTAAAATCTAAATTACGCAATCTTAAATATGTATCAATTAAATTTCCACCCTGAGAAAAACCAATTAGAATATCAATATCATGAAGTTCAATTTCTTTTTGTAGATAATCTAAAGTAAAATTAATTTGATCATGAGGAACATCATCAAGACCAATGTTTTCCAATCTTAGACGAGTTTCAAACCACATTTTTTGATTAGTCATAATTTGCTGATCTACGTCATCATCAAGTTCACCATTGTAATCAAATGGACCATCTAATCCATAAACTTTAGACCCTGATTTCATTATCTTCTTGATATAATTGTCCATGATCTTCATATAAATTTGAGAATTCTGACGACATCCATGTAGAAATATAATATTCATTTTTAAGTTATTCTCTTTTTATAATTTTTTCCTTTTTTAAGTTATTCTCTTTTTTCATCTTTTTATAATTTTTTCATCTTTTCCATTTTTGATATTACTTTAATTTTTATAGTTAACAGTATATCGACTTAAAATTGCAGTTGATGAAACTCGTAATTTAATACAAGAATCATAACCAAATTCAGAACTAAATGAAGTTTTAATAATATAGTAGTCTTCATTCTTATCTTTACCATATCCAACAATTAGACCATAGTAATTAGCTTGATTAGAAAGACGATTTAAATGTAATACAGAACCATCATAAAACTGAATGTAAGTTGGATCTAAAGAAAGTTCAACAACAATTGGCCCAGCATAAATATTAAAATTGTCAGTTTTAAGTTCTAATCTACCACTTTCTGTATCAGATAAAGTAAATTGTTTTAGAAAATCATCATGTCCTAGCATATACTCAATGTAATGAATTGGAGAACTGAAATGATCACCATCTTGATTACGTTGTTTTTCGATTATTTCAGCTACTTCGATAATCTTATCTGATGAGTTGATATCTACATTATACTTAATCTTCAATATTGATGATACAAGACTAACTGCAACATGAGCTGCAAGAAACTTTGTATGAAACTTATATTCTTTAAATGAAGGAAATACACCCTTCTCATTCCAATTAAAATAGAAACCATTCTTTAATTTCGAGAAAAATTCTTTCTCAGAGTTAGATAAACCAAAATATTCACCAGCTTTGATATAATATTTAACAGAATGTAAGAAATTCAAAGAAAACACTGTTCTATCATAGTGGAAATAAGGTGTAACACCAAGATTCGAATTGTAATACTTATTATTCTTTTGAACAAAGTCAATATTATCTCTAAAGTTAGAATAAGAAGAAGAATTTAAATCGAGGTTAGAAAAACTTGCTATATACATTGACCAATTAATATTATCAACTGACAAAAAATTTGTTGAACTAACAAATAAATTTAATAACAAGGCAATTAATATAAATAAACTTGATGAGTACATTTGTTTAGAAATTTATATCAATTTTTTCAGTTCCGAAAATAATTTATTTTATGATGTCATGAAAAGCAAATAATTTTTATATTTTTTAATTTCAAATAAAATGATATTGACTTGTCAAGGTAATTCAATTAAAGTTGATGATGAAACCGTCGGAAAATACAAAACTTTAGAAAATTTAAAAAGAAATGGAGATCAATATGAAGTTCCAAGATCTATATTTGAAGCAACAATTAAAGTAATGTCAATGGATGAAGTAAACTTATATACGTCTTTTGTAAGAGAAGATGTACGTGATATTCTTCTCTTGGGTGGAAAACCTGAATATGATTCTGAATATACATCAATTTATTTGAAAGAAAAACAAAGTACAAATCTTGTTGGATTTGAAGGTTGCGAAAGAATTGAAAGGGATATGGAGTTATATAAATATCAACCAAATCAACCATCAATTGAATCTGAATATGAAGACATATTATATGGAAGAGAAAACTCTATCAATCTTAAAAAAATTTCACAATTTTTTCCAAAAAGATTTAGACCATATATTTCAATTTGTGGTGGTTCTATTTCAAGTACTCTTTTAAATTCTACGTATGACGATCTTGACTTTTTTATTCATTCATGTAATGAACAAAAAGCTAATGAAATTATTCAATTCTTTTCCCAAAAATTACATGAATTTGAGGAAGAAATGTTTGAGAGCTATAAAATACCATATGAACTAGGAGGTAAATCTATAATAAATTTTAAAACTACATTTTTTGATGTAGAAAATTATGAAAAATTTACAGAGAAATTTGAAAATGAACTGCAAAGAATTGCAGAAGGTCATGATTATGAACCAACAGTATTTAAACCTGGAAATAATAAATATGGATTTACTGCTAGTATTCATCCTCAAATTTTTCGATATTCAATTGATAAGTTTAGCGACGAAATGATTGATCACATTATTGAAAATCATAAAAATGAGCTTAAAAGCATTGGAGTTAAAAGTTTTGTCACCAATGAACATGTAACTTTTTTTGTTCCAAATCTAATGGTTTCAACTGTAAATATGAAATGTTTTGGTAGAAATACAAAGTTTCAATTTATGAGAAGACTATACACATCACCTTCACAAATTATTCATGGCTTCGACACTGAATCAAGTTCATTTCTTTTTGATTTAAACTCAGGAGATGTTTTTACAACTAAAAGAGGATTATATGCACTTCGAAAAAGGTTAAATACTGTCAACTTTGAAAAATTATCACCTTCATATGAATATCGTCTATCTAAATATTTTAAACGAGGATTTTCTATTAAAATTCCTTTTGAAGATAAAATCTATCAATATCCACTTGGTGAACTTGGATCTGAAAATGGGTTAGCTACTATTATAAGAGAGATTCTAATAGGAGATATCAAATATGAATCAAATTATAATAAAAATAATTTAAATATCATACAAACTGATTATTCATCAGTAGATTTATCATCAAAAATTGAAAAATATGAAGGTCAATATGTCACATTTAAAGTTAAAGATCCTGAAGAACAGTCAATTGGTACATTCCATCAAATTGTAATGTCAGATAGAAATGAATGGTATCAACCACGTAAATTACTATCTCTCCGTCAAAATGATGATAACTTTAGAATTAAAACAACTGAGAGACCATCAAAAGAAGAAGTTGAAGAAAGATGTCCATATCGATTCTTGAATGATTTAAAAGATGAAGATTTCGTGACTGAAATTATGAAATCTTTTGATTCAAATGTTGTTGCATCAGGGGCAGTAGTTACTTCAAGTTTTCTCAGGAAGAAAGTTTACGCTAGATCATATCTTACAGGAAATAAACAATATGATACTATTTTTAAAATAAAAGATTTTGATTCGGATAGACAAGGTTTAAGAAAATTATTCTCAATGTATATATCTGAACATATTACACCTGGTGATAAAGAATTTGAAATGAATTTATTATTGTATCCAAAATATCTAAGTAATTCAGTTTTGAGGTTACATTTATTGAAAGCTAGAAAATTTGAAGATTATAGACAAGTTGCAATTAAATATTATAAATATGCAATTAAAAGAAAAGCAAGTCAATTATTAAGTAAAAAATTACAAAGAGAGTTAAATATTATGTTACAAAATGATGATTTGTTTACTTTCCATCTTCATGATCCACTTGATAAAATTTGGGCAGTTATTCCAGATAAAAGTTTTAAAACTTTTATGTCGACATACCAAATTAAAAATATTCCAATGATTGAAATTGATCTATCAAGATATCAATCATATGAATCTATACTTCGAAATTTTTACGAAGAATCATTTATTGAAGAATCTAAAAGAAAGGTTTTGAACTTTCAAAGTATAGTTTTGACATCAGATGGATTATATCATTATCCAGAGGATTTTGAAGAAAACATTTACTCTTTATCTCACACATCTACTCCAGTTGATTATGAAATTTATAGTAGTTTATATAAAGTTATTTTAAATGATGATTCTGTTATCGATTTATATAATTTCATTGATTTGTTAAATAAACAAAGAGCTATTAAATCTCAAAAAATGAACCAAAATCCTATTTCGAATATTTATTCAGATATAAAAGAAGTAGGTCGACGAATGGGACGAATACTAGGAATGGGACGAATGTTTGGTCAAATGGGAGGAATGGGAGGAATACCAGGAATGGGAGAAATTCCAGGAATGGGACAAATGCCAGGAATGGGAGAAATGCCAGGAATGGGAGGAATGGGACAAATGCAACCAATGCCAGAAATGCCAGGAATGATTCCTCAAATGCAACCAATTCCCGGGATGCAACCAATGCAACAAATTCAACAAATGCCAGGAATTCCACAAATGCAACAAATTCCACAAATGCAACAAATTCCACAAATGCAACAAATGCAACAAATTCCAGGAATGCAACAAGGAATTAATGATGCAGAGCTTGAAGAACTTGAGAGACAACAGTTTCAAGAATATATAAGAAATTTAGGAGATGAAGATAATCATGAAATGGAAATTTAATAAAGTTAAAAAAATTATTAAATCATAAATTTAAGTAATTACTTAAATTTTTATATGTTAGATATTTATCTCATATTAGCTTGTCTCATTCTAATTTCTTCGATACGTCTTTCTCTTTCTTCTTCTTTTTTCTCATTCTCTAGTGCTTTTAAACGTCTATCTTCAATTCTTTGTTTAACTTCTGGATTTGCTTCAAGGAAATTGTGAATATCTTTTTTAATCATTATTGAGTTTTTATAATCAGTTAAATTTAATATACCTGAATATGTAGAAATAATAGAATTTTCAGGATCAATCATAATTCCATCCATGCTATCAACAATATTGTAAATCGCGTATGTAACATAAATTGGATCCATCAAAACACCAATTTTTGCTTTATCACAAGTGTAAATATAAAGATTCATAAGTAAATCCTCCGTATTTGTAACTTGTTTTTGCTCCAAAGAAGCGAAGAAATCATTTAAATTTAGATATATTTCATTGATATTTTTGATATATTCATCATCAGCTCTATCTTCAATTTCTTGAGTAAGTGTATCAGTACCAGTTCCATCAATATCAAGAATTTTTCCATCTACTGAAAATCTTCCATTGATAGTTGCAACAATTATTCTTTGTAACTTTCCAGGGTTACATACAACATGATCTTTATGAATTCCATTACCATCTACACCATCATCTTGAACACAACTAATAATTCCCCTTAAAAGTCCTTCTTTAATCATTTCTCTTTCTTTTTCATTTTGTTCTTCTGTCATTCCATCTTCTTTATATGTATTTGCGAACTTCCAAAGTTTTGCCAAGAAAGAAGTTGAATTAAGAATACCATAATTTTCTCTATTGACCGTTAAATATATATCTTGAGCAAGTAAACCACCAAAATCATTCATATTTCTAACAGGGTTTAAATCTTGATCTACACCTAGAACACGCAAAAACTTTACCATATCAGCTTCATTCAATTTATCCTTGAATTCCCAAAATTCTCTAAAGTTTAACTGTATTTCTTCAGCTGTCATCTCAATTGAATTATAAAAACTACTTGCATATCGATATGTTATTTCATCTCTATCGTGAACATCAATTCCAATTTCATATATATTCATAGGAATATTTATATTCATATTATTTAAATTTAAATTAATATTTCCTTTTTGTATGAGAATATTTATGACAGTTTCTTTGATGTCAATTTCAAAAGCTTCAAAATTAACTCTTTCGTAATTTTCAAATTCTTGAAAAACAGCTACTAAAGTAGCATATTTAAAAAACAATGGTTTATTCTTATATTCACCAATATTTTCAATAAAATGTTTACATACAAGAAGGGCTATTGCAATTTTTTGAAACTGATTTCTCGATGGTTTTAATTTTTTATAATGTGAATGAATTTGTGTGTGATATGTGCTATGATCTCCTTCAAATATATTTTCAACGTAAAATTTAGTATTAAAAATAGCACAAATAAATCTAAACATGTCAAATATAATGTTATTAATATTTTCATTAACTTGATCATTAATAATAATCTTCCAATTTTCACCAACAAAATATTTTAAACATAGTAATGGAAGTTCTAAACCTGGATTTTTGTAAATTACAAGAAGTAATTTTTTATAATTAAAGATATTTGCATATTGAATATATTGTCTTAAAGATTTAGCATTCATGTTATTTTCACGAATTACAGTTTTGAAAACTTCGTATTCATCATCAATATCATCTTCATTCAGAGTTAAGATATATTTCTTAATTTCTCTTAATGAAAAATCTTTACAACCTTGAAGACATTCATAAATATTTCTATCTAATTTAGTAAAATTAGCTGAAGCAAATTCATAAAACTCGTAGTCCTTGTCATCAAATGTATGACTAAAAATTTGATCAATTTTATATAAATCAAGAAAATACTTATAATATTCTGGATTTATTGTTACAAGTTTAGCGATGATTTCTTCTCTTGTATAAATTTGAGATTTGTATGCATTTGTTACATCAATTAGTAATCTTTCTAAAAATCCATCTCCTTTATTATATGGAGAATTTGAAATTAAAAATCTTTCAGTTTCTGTAAAATCATCACCAATAAGTTTTGCCTTATCTCCATCCATTTTAATTATAAAATCATTGATATCAGGAATCCCATTTTCATTCTTTTCTGGAAATCCAATTCTTTTAAGTAAATTGTAATGTGAAAGAAGTGTAATTAGACGACTATAATAATCATCATCTTCTTTAAATTTACCTTTAATATTTTCGATTGATTCATAATAATAGGTATAATAATGATCAAAAACACAATCGATAAAATCTTGATCCATTTCAAAAATATCAGATATATCAAATATAGGTCTTAATTTAATTATAAAATCAAAAAAGTTATCTGGAAAACGTTTAATTTTTTCTTCATGAGGAACATCATTATCGTAATCTTCTCTTTCATATAAATATATACTTAGAGATTCATAAAGTTGATTTGTATTTCCTTTTTGTGGAAATAATTTACAAATAATTTTTTCATAAGGTTTAAGACTTTTAGAATTAGCAGTGATATCTTTCAATAAATTTTTATATAATGTTACAATATCGTCTTTTGTATTAATTTCCCTAAGTTTAGAACTTAATATCATCCTTTTCCAACAATCTACAAGTGTCATTTTTAATATGTAAAAAATTTTTAGAAATTTTAAAAGTACAAAACATGAAAATTTGAAACAAAATTAAAATTTAATGTAAAGACTTCAAAAAATCAAATAATCAAAAACATGAAAAAAATCAAAAATCAAAAATTTAATGGAAAGACTTCAAAAAATAATAAAAAATAATGGAAAGAATTCAAAAACTGAAAAAAATTAAAAATCAAAAATAAAAAATGTCAAATCGTCCTCCATATCCGATTGATGACTCAGATTTTCCATTAGGAGAAGAAGAGACGATATATATAAAACCTTTCCATTATGAAGAAGAAGACAATTTTGAGAACTCAAAACGTTTAAATATACATTTTTGGGCTCATAATCGTGATTCTGATACATGTTTGGCAAGAATAACTAACTTCCGTGTTTATTGTTGTTTAGAAGTACCAATGTTTACAAAACGTAAAATTCCATCTCCTGACGGAGATTGGAAGAAAGATACATATGTAGAAGATAAATTTATTTCTTGGGACAATGAAATGGCAGAGAAAATATACAATGCTATCTGTTGGAAACAGAGAAATTCAAACTCATATCGAGGTAATTCTTCAAAGGAGGAACCATTCGATTACCATCCTGCTAAATTCCGTGATATTTACTATTACACTGGTAAAAAGAAAAATTATTTATATGTATTCTTTGATACTATTAAAGGACGTAACGAACTACTTGATACATTGAAATATCCACTTTTTGTTCCAAATGAAGGTTATATGGAATTAGTTATGCATGAGAATAAAATTAGCACTACAAGAAGATTAATGTCAAGACAAAATTGTAAATATACTAAGTGGTTAAAATGTAAGGCTAGAAAAGTACCATTTGGTTCTAAACATCGTGTTTCAAAAGAATCAATAACTGAATATATAATAGACTATCAAACGATGGAACAAGTTGATGATAAAGAATGTAAAGAGTGGTTTGTTTTTCCTAAAATTATTTCATGGGACGGTGAAATGTATTCTAAAAATCATAAACAGATTCCTAATCATACAAGATTGTATGACGAAATTTATATGATTGCTGTAACATTTCAGTATATGTCTCATCCAGGTACAATGAAAAAATATTGTTTTATACATGGTGATTGTGATGAAAACCACCCTTCATTGAAAGGTGCAGAAGTTTTAAAATATGAAACTGAAAGAGACTTACTTATCGGTTTTTGTCGTATTTTTGATTATCTTGACCCTGATATGGTAATGGGTTATAATACTTCTTCTTTCGATTATCCATATCTAATTGGTAGATTTGAAAGAAATGAAATATTGGTTGAAGATATTCCAAATACAGGGCGTCTTCTAAGAGACAAATCATCTATATTTGAATTGAACTGGTCATCTTCAGGTGCTGGTAAAAACAACATTACATTTTTGAGACATAAGGGACGTATTCCATTTGATCTTTTACCTAACATTCGAAGACTTTATAAGCTTCGTAAATACACCATGGATTTTGTTTGTAGATCATGGTTAAAAGATAAAGATGGTAATTCAATTACTAAGCATGATATGCCTGTTAAGGAAATGTTCGAAACTTACGAAGCTATGCAAAGAAAAGATCCCGGTGCATTGGAAAAAATGACAAAGGTAGCAGCTTATTGCGTTCAAGACTCTGTTTTACCTATTATGTTATTTGATAATCGTAAGTTATGGTTTCATTTGTCATCTCTATCAAGTGCTGCAGGTGTATCTATTTTGGAACTCTTTACAAGAGGTGAACAAATTCGTTGTTATTCAAATATTGCTCACGTTTGTTATCAAAGAGGTATGGTTTTATCAAATCCTCAATACTTCGACTACTACTACATGGGTGGTTATGTTGGTAAACCAAAACCTGGTGTATATCGATATGTTTTTACATTGGATTTCAGTTCACTTTATCCATCGATTATGCAGGCATATAATCTATCGATTGATTCAATTATTAAGATTGAAGATTGGCCAAAATTTCCACCTGAAATGGTTGAAGTTATTGAATTTGATCAAGAAGAACCAGTTGAAGCTTTATCTGCATCTTATCGTAAGGATTTGCAAGATAAGTATAAACTTTATATGAAGTATCTTGAAACAAGAGATCCAAAATATTTCGTTAAGTTTACACAAGATGATTTAAGTACACTTCATTCATTAAGTCATGCCGAGATTAAGAAATATAACTTTACACCAGAAAAATCTAATGAAGAAATTGATTTTGATCCTGAAGATTTAACAATGAGACAAACTGTTATTCGAAGATATGAAGTTCGTGTTATTAAGAAAGTCTTTGATGATGGTACACCTGGTTATGAAGGTATTATGCCTCTACTTGAGAGAAATTGGGTTGGTGAACGTAAAATTGTTAAGAAGGATATGAAGAAATGTGAAACTACAGACAAATATAAGAATATGACAAAGGAAGAATTTGATGCACTTCCAGCTCAAATTGAAGAAATAAAAGCACAAATTAATCAAATCGAGACAGAATATGGTAAACCAACAACATATATCAATTCAAATGGCGTTGAAGAATCAAAAATATTATATACAAAGAAAATTGGAGATAAACTTGAGAAACTACATAAGACTCTCACAGATAAACTTTTTGCTTATGAACTTCGCGATTTCACTAAAGAAGACTTTGAAAAGAATAAGTCTCTTATTTATGTTTATGACGCAAGTCAAAAAGCAGTTAAGGTTATGGCAAACTCTGGATATGGTTTCAATGGTGTTGCAAATGGTATGTTACCAGCTTTACCAGTTGCTATTTGTACTACTGCTTTAGGTCGTAAATTGATTGGTATTGCAAATGATGTTCTTACTGAGAAATTCAAACAATATGGTGCTAAAGTTGTATATAATGACACTGATAGTTCAATGGTTTGTTTAGATATTAATGATGAAGATGTTCTTTCTGGTAAAGTTGATCTTGAAGCAATTGCTGAACAAATGGAAGATACTATCAATGGTCGTGATGAGAAAGTTATTCTAAATGAAGATGGTACAGTTACAATTATTCCAAAGATTGAAGCTGTTTTTAGAAAACCACTTACAATGGAATGTGAAAACTGTTGTCAAATGTGTCCACTGAAACCAAAGTATTATATTAAAGCTCATCGTGAATTGAATCTTGAAAAGATTAAGAAGAATGGTCCTTTTAAACTTGACGATGATGGTAAACCAGAGATTACAACTAAGGGTATCTTATCTTCAAAGAAAGGTAATGCTGAATTCTCAAATATTGTATATGATGATCTCGTTGATAAAGTCATCTTCATGAAACATATTGTTGAAATGTTATATTCATTAAGTAAACATATATGTAACTTTATGAGTGATAGATTTGATGTTAAAGATTTATGTCGTGTAACTGAGTTAGGTGCTAACTATTCAAATGAGAATTATTTTATGAATGTCTTTGCAAATAATTTAACTGCTCTTGGAATGCCAGTTAAACCAGGTGAGAGACTTGAATATATCATAGTTAAGACACATACTGAAATTGCAACTGGTAAAGAAGAAAATGTAGGTAAGAAATGTCGTGAATATAGCATGTGGATGAATGATCCAAATCGCGAACAAATTGATTATACATACTACATCGAGAAAGGTCTTGAAACACAATATGATACATTATTTTTCGTTGGTAATATGAATATTATTCAAGATCCAAGATTAGCAACTGTAGGTTATAAACCTGAATTTTCAAGATGTCATGGTGTACACTTTGGATCACCAATTAAGATGATCACTGCTTTCATTAATGATTATATGAAATTGACAGATCAACAATTTTATGAATATTGTTATAAAATTTATGGTATTCAATTTGATATGCGTAAACCTCGAAATCAGAATATTGCAGTTTTAATTGATATTAGAATTCGTCATATTTGTGATATCATATTACAATTATATCCAATGGCTTCAATTTAAAAAATATCTAATAGCTTATATTTAGAAATATTTAATGGCTTATATTTAGAAATATTTAATGGCTTATATTTAGAAATATTTAATGGCTTATATTTAGAAATATTAATTGTTCAATTGAACAATTAAATTAAAGTAAAAAATTAAACATTTAAATTTTCACATTCTATCTTCCTTTTTATTTATTATATTCTTTGTATTCTTTGTATATCATTTGAATTTTGAATATCACTAAATATTTGAAGTGTATTCATTAATGGTAAATATTCAATATGGTTCTCCATTTGTCCTATTAAAAATCTTTCAATTTCAAATTCTCGTTCTTCTTCAAATTCAATTTGTCTTCTTAAAAATCTTTCAATTTCCATTTCAAATTCACGTTCTTCTTCAATTTCTATTTCCATTTCTTCTTCAAAAATATTGAATGAAATCTCTATATTTTCAAATTCTTGATCGTTAAAAATATCAGTAATATCAATTAATGCTGAGTTATTTCTAATAAAATTTTGATCTTCATTTCGAATTATATGAAAATCTCTTGTATTCTGGATACACATTTTATTTAATTTATAATTAATTTATATTTAAATTTTTCAAATTATAAAAATGTATTTATTAAACTTTTATATCATATAACTAATAATATAAGTAAGTAATGGAAATAATTGAAAACAATGGAAAATAACGGAAATAATGGAAATAATGGAAATAATGGAAATAATGGAAATAATGGAAATAATGGAAATAATTGAAATTTTTAAAAATAAAAAATAAAAAATGAAGTGTGCAACAATTGAAAAAATTGAAAGCTTATCTGAAATTCCAGGTTCCGACAACATTTTACTTGCAAGAGTTCTTGGTTGGGATATTGTAGTTAAGAAATACTTAGATGAAGAAAAGAGACAGTTTCAAGTTGGTGATTATTGTGTTTATATTCCAATTGACACTGTTGTTGATTTATCTAAACCATGGTTTAAATTTCTCTTCAAAAACAAAAACATCAAAACAAGGCAAATTCGAGGTATATTTTCTCAAGGTTTAGTATTACCTTTAAGTGACTTTAAGGATTACCCTGAATATGAAAAATTAATTGAAGAAGAAGGTTATGATGTCTCAGAAATTGTATGTGTATCAAAGTATGAAAAACCTGAGATTTCATCTAAAATTCAAGGTAAATCTATTACTTCATTCTCTGGTATTAAATTTCCAGGTTTCCCTTTAGATGTTATATCAAAGACTGATGAAGATAATTTAAGAACAAAGAATAAAGCACTTAAGGAACTAATTGGAAAAGAAGTCTCAGTAACACAAAAACAAGATGGATCAAGTATGACATGTATTTGGAGAATTAAACCTCAACCTGATGGTACGAACAAATATGAATTTGAACTTGCAAAGAGGAATATTTCTATTTGGAAAGTTGTTGATGGTGTTACAGTTCATGAATTTGAAGATAGAATGGTCGACTATGCAAAAAATCAAGATTTGATCTCTCTATTTTCAAGGAACATTGCAATTCAAGGTGAATTTTGTGGTCCAACAATTGGTGGAAATCACCTCGACTTACAAGACTATCATTGGTTTGTTTTTAATGTTAAGGATTTAGATACTGGATTATATCTTGGTAAGGATGAAATTGATGATCTTTGTAATGAAAAATGGTTAGAACCTGTACCTGAAATTCACAGAATGATTGTAACAGACGAAACTACAATTGAATACTTCCAAGAATTAGCGAATCAAATCAAATATTTAAATCGTAAAGGTGTACGTGTAGAAGGTGAAGGAATTGTTATTCGCCCAGTTAAACCTTTCTATTCTTCAGTTCTTGGTAAGAGCTTTAGTGTTAAGGTTATCAATCAGAAATATAAAGATTAAATGACAATTGTTATTTTAAAAAATCTTCATTGTTTATACTTTGTTTTTAATGTACGAACAATGAAAATATGTGTATATGTATTTCCAATTTTTACGAATAAACTCTTCATCAATTAAAGGTTCTAAACCTGGAATTTTATATTTCAATTCGTCGATTTTAAACATTTCTTTGAAAGAAGTAAACTTTTTTAATATTAAGTTAACATTAAGTGTATACCATCATTAATTTTATATACACTAAATTTACAAACAAAACATTTAAAATATGAAAATTGATCATAAAGAGTTTAATAAAAATTTTAGACAATCTTGTAACTTTTAAATTATATCAACATGTTTGTGGTTTTTAATGAAATGAACGTAGACCATCATAAGATTGATAGTCTTAAGTAAATGAA
>VFQO010001629.1_pt1 | contig 16326 bp, 9 predicted proteins | sample 3512331 | NCBI WGS metagenome assembly VFQO01 (sample SAMN10412371, study PRJNA504923) | tailings metagenome | isolation source: Replicate 3 from Balatoc abandoned mine | place: Philippines: Itogon, Benguet | collected 2017-08-28
GCCGCCTTCGTCGGGCTGGTGGACGGCCTGGTGCGCCGGGACATCCGCCGCTTCGGCGCGGGACGCGAATCGGGGTTCATCTATCACCGCGCCAGGGCCAGCCTGATCCCGCTGGCCGTGCTGCCGTGGGTGACTTACCTGGCGCTGCCGGTCAGCGTAAACCCGCTGCTGATCCTGCTGCCCAGCGCCGCACTGCTCGGCGTGGCGGTGTGCATCGCGGCGGCGACGTTCAAGAAGTATCTGTGACCTGGGCACTTGGTTGCGATTGAGTATGCGCCGTCAAGTCGTAAGCTCCCCCGTCAAGTAGACAGCCCAGAACTAGAGACTTCCTGGTTGAACACCCTGGGCTTGAACACGGCCGGCGGTACGCTGCCCAGGGAATCGTGGGGCCTGCATTCGTTGTAGTCGGTGAGCCAATCGTCAGCAGCGGTCTGCACCTCGCTGACGGCATTGAACAGCCAGGCATCGAGCACCTCCTGGCGGAAGCTGCGGTTGAAGCGTTCAATGAACGCATTCTGGTTGGGCTTGCCTGGCTGGATGAACAGCAGCTTGATGCCGTGGCGCTCAGCCCATTCGACGAAGACCTCGGCCGTAAGCTCCGGCCCATTGTCCAGGCGGATCGCCTCAGGCTTGCCGTAGACCTCGATCAATTGGTTCATCACGCGCACCACCCGCGCCGAGGGGATCGAGGTGCCACACTCGATGCGCAGTGCCTCGCGGTTGCCTTCGTCAATCACGTTCAGCGTGCGGAACACACGCCCGTCGTAAAGCGTGTCGCGCATGAAGTCCAGAGCCCAGACCCGATTGAGCTGCGTGCTGGCCAGCAGCGGCTGGCGTTCTCGCGTGAGCGCTCGCCGCCGCACCTTGCGCTTGAGGTTCAGCCGCATCGCGCAGTACACCCTGTACACCCGCTTGTGATTCCAGACGTGGCCATCGCGGCGCAATAGGTCGAAGCACTTCCAGAAGCCCCAGCGCGGCCGCTTGTGAAGCACCGCATTGATCGCCTCGATGACCGGTGCATCCTTGCCCGCCCGGTCCGTCGTGGGCTTGTACAACGCCGACCGCGGCAGACCCACGGCCATGCAGGCGCGCACGCGGGAGACATGGTGTTCGTCGACCATGATCTGCACCGCAGCTCGCCTGGCGATCGGCGTCACAACTTTCGCGACAGCACGTCCTTGATGGCCGCATTCTCCAGCGCCAGATCGGCGTACATCCGCTTGAGCCGTGCGTTCTCGGCCTCCAGCTCCTTGACCCGCTTGAGCTCGTTGACCGACATGCCCGCGTACTTGCTCTTCCACTGGTAGTACGTTGCTGAGCTGATGCCGTGCTGGCGGCACACCTGCGCCACCGGCAACCCCGCCTCGCCTTCGCCCAGGATCGCCAGGATCTGAGCCTCCGTGAACCTCGACTTCCTCATCACTCTTCCTTGAAGATGCGGAAGTCTCCATTTTCAAGCTGTCCCTTAAAGGGGGAGCTTACGAAGTGCGTAGCGACATGTGGATCAGTTTGAACATGTCTCTGCTGTGCGTAGCAGCCACTCAATCTGCCGCCGCGCAGTGGAAATGACTTGACCAAAAATCCGAGCCTCGACATGCGGTTCACGATTGTCTGTAGGAAAGTCGGGAGATCGACTGCCGCCGACGAGCAGAACCTGAATCGGAGAACCGAGATACTTTGCCAGTTCGTGCCTGTAGCCAATCGCCTGCACGTAATCATCATGATTCAGTGCATGGCTAGGCCGTTTGAACTCGATCAACAGGTACTGTCCGCCGAGGTTCTCGTTGAGAAGCAGGTCGGGGCGCTTGTCCGCCTTGTCACCTGTGTAGGTCTTGCCGAGGACATCTTCCACTTGTCGCCGCAACGTACTGTTCGAGCTGAATAGCGAGTATTCGGGGCCAAATACCCACAAGTTTCGCTCCAGAGCTTTGTGCAAGACGGCTTCCGTCGTGGCGGCATCACGGGCGAGGGCGTCCAGTTGATCAAGGAAGACCTGACGAGCCGTCGCTTGCTGTACAAGGAAGGCCATCTCCGCCAAGCCAAATTCATCCAGGCGCTCAGCTACCCCTGCGACATCGCCCGGCGTTGCTTCCGCGATATGCTCCAGGAGGATACGGTAGTCGGAACGCTCCATCGCTTCCAACAGTACATTTACGACCGGTTCGACTTTGCTCTCCGGCTCGCCGTAATACTTGTCGAGAATCTTCTTGATCGCGCGGTCGGCGAATACGCGCTTGTGCTCTGGCAGAGCCGACAAGCGCGTGAGGATCGCTCTCTGCAAGCGAGCCTGCGCCAACTGAATTTCGCGCCGGTACTGCTGCTCATAGGCTTCTCGCAAGATGGGTTGGACGTAGCCTTCAACCTCTTTCAGAAGCTCGCTGTTCTCGACCGCCGCATCCCAGCCCGCCGTGATGTGGTCGCGCAGTCCATCTGCTTCGATCTCGCCGTAGAGCTTTCGCAGCAGCTTGGATGGAAAGTCATCTCGTTGATCCAGGCCGAAGAACCCAGGCCGCCCAACGGCCTTGCCGTCCACACGCAGAGTGATGCCTGGCTGACGCAACCCGGACTTGCCGTCGCTGATGGAGAAACGCAGCTTTACCTTGCCGGCACTTGGAAGCTCCTCTTCCTGCTCCGAGTAGCTGCCGGATACATCATCGACGTCGAGCCGCTTGCCGTCGATCGTGATTGCAAAGTCATCCTGTCGCCCGTAGTCCTGCAAAAGGATCTGGCGCAGCCGACTGGCATCCGGATAAGCTAGGCCCTGATGCAGATCGCTCAGCGTAATTGTCGTGCCATGCAGTTCCGGCCCACAAGGCTCGCTCTGCAGGCCAATATTCAACTGTTCAATGTCTTCGACTTGGGACAGATCGTCCAGCCGCAAGGTGATACGGCACAATCGACCGCGCGCGCGGGTTTCGAGCGTCATCACCGCTGCGGCCATGAGCCCGGCGAACTTGCCGATACCCTTGCGCCCCTTGACCAAACGATTCTTTCCGCTTGTGCGCTCGCCGCGCCGCGAACGCCGGTCTGATGCGATGGACAAGTAGTGACGGCGCAGCTCCTCCTCCGTCATGCCGGTGCCGTCATCCTGGATGACTATTGGGTCACCACTCAGGGGTTTCGGGAGCGCGATGGCTACCCGCTCCGCGTCGGCATCCCATGCGTTGTCCACGAGTTCCTTCAGCGCTCGCTCGGACGAGGAGTACTCCTGACTCAACAACGTCGCGAGACGGGAATCGACCTGGAAGCGCAGATGAGCACGGCTCATATCGGAATCTCCATCTGGCAACAGCGGGAACTCAATTACGCCTTGACCTCAAAGCGCAGGTAGTCCGCGAGCCGTTTCGACTCGCTGACTTCGTCATGGGGCACCAGTAGGTACTTCCAGGGCTTGGTGCCTACGCTCGAAGCGTGATCGGATGCGTGCTTGCACCAGCGCATGGCGGCAGCGGCCTTGGCCTGAACCTCCTGCGTGTTGATGTCGGCGCGTGCCTTGGTCTCCACCATGAAGATGATCGCGTCCGTCTCGGCGACAAAGTCGGGGATGTATTCCGGCTGCTCGGTGCCAAGCTTGTAATAGATCTGGAACTGCCCCTTCGCGGGCTTGAACCACTTCAGGGCATCGCGCTCCAGAATGATGGCGAAGCGCCGCTCCGTGTCCGAATCGAACTTCTGCAGCGGGTACAGGCAACGCGCGAAGCCGCCGAAGAGCATCTGCTTGATGCGACTGGTCTCGGTCACGGTCTCCCGGAAGTGGTGAGCCGTCTGGCCTGCCGTGGCGGTGTAGTTGCACGGCTTGAGTTCGGTGAAGCCGCGACTGACCTGCACCTCGTACTCGGTCGCCTCCTCCCAGAAGTGAGCCATCATCTGCGCGTGGATTTCCCGTGCGATCAGGCGGCGGTCACGATCGAGGACGCTGATGGCCTCGTCCTCGGACAAATAGCCGCGCAGGTGCTGCACCATCTGGCCCGCGAGGTCGTAGAGCAGATCGGCGTGGGTGAAGTAGTCAATGTCGTCGAAGTCCACCAGCGCGTGGACGATGTAGTCCTCCGGGCGCTGCTCCTTGAGCCCGACCTCGGCGGCCAGGGTGAACTGCTCGTTGGTGCGCAGCATCTGCCCGACGATCTCGCGCTGGCCCGGCTGGAGATGGAGCTGGCTCACATCCAGCTTGAAGGCGTGGAAGCCCGTCGTGACCTCGCCGGTCGGCACCACCGCGATGCGCGGGATGTCGATGGTCTGCTGCACCACGATCTCCGTGGTCTTCGCCACCACGGCGGACAAGTCAAGTGCGGGGACTGATTCATCCACGCCCGCCAGCAGTTCACCTTGGAGGGGCTTCAACCGCTCCGCCACCTCCGCGAGGATTTCCTTCTGCACTTCTGGTTTCAGCAGCGCGCTGCTGGTGGGCACTAGATCGCGCTTGACCTCGTACTTGCCGATCACGTCCATGACCACGCGCGCGGCCTGCTTCTCCGCCTCCGTGGTGAACACCGGTTTGGGCGCGGGGACTTCCGCTCCACTGTCAGTGGCTGAAGCCCCTGTGATCACGACCGGTGCTTCCGTCAAGCCGAGACGCGCCGCCGCCCCGGACTCGACCTGCACGCTGACCTTCTTGTCGTCGGCGCTGGGCGCGTCGAGGATGACTTGCTTCAGGCGAATCGGCGAGTCGCCGCGGTTGGCCTCGTCGATGATCTCCTGGAACTTGTCGTGCGCGACGATGTTCAAGCGGTCCACCGACGCGACACCCGTGCGCTTGCCGTAAGGCAGACGCAGGCCGCGCCCGATGGACTGCTCGATCAGCGTACGGGCGTTGGCCGCGCGCAGCGGCACGATGGTGTAGAGGTTGGTCACGTCCCAGCCTTCCTTCAGCATGTTGACGTGAATCACGATCTCAGTCGGCTCGTCCACGCTTTCCACGGCCAACAGGCGCGTGATCATCTCCTCTTCTTCCGCGCCGGTACGGCTGGAATCGACCTGAATCACCTTGCCCTGGTAGCGCCCCTCGTAGAAGGCTTCCGACTCCAGAAGGGCCAAGAGTTGCCCCGCGTGCGTGGTATCGCGCGCGATGACGAGCATGAAGGGCTTGACTGGCTTGACGCCGTTCTCGCGGGCATAAGTGAGCAGCTCGACCTTGGTCGTCTCGTGCAGGCGCACGCCATCTTCCAGCTTCGTCTTCTCGATCTCCTCGGGCGTGTGCGCCTTGGCGTCGAAGTTGCGCTGGGTGACCACGGCAGGCTCCTTGACGAAGCCATCCTCCATCGCCCGCGCCAGCGGGTAGTCCATCACCACGTTCTTGAACGGCACCGGCCCACGGCTGGACTCGACGAACGGCGTCGCCGTCACTTCCAGACCGAATAGCGGCTTGAGTTCGTTGATGGCGCGCACGCCGGCGCTGGCCCGGTAGCGGTGCGACTCGTCCATCAGCAGCACCAGGTCAGAAAGACTAGCCAGGTGGTTGAAGTAGCTGTCACCCAGGACTTCCTTCATCCGCTTGATGCGCGGCTCCTTGCCGCCGCGCACCTCGGAGTTGATCTTGGAGATATTGAAGATGTTGATGCGCACGTCGTGAGCAAAGCCCATTGACTGCTCATCTACCGCCGCACCGGTCTGGTCGTAGTTGTCGCCGGTGATGATCAGCGGCGGTTGCTGCGCGAATTCGGCGATGCCCTTGAACACGTACTTCGGCATGTTGCGCGTGAAGTCCGTGATGAGCTTGTTGTAGATCGTCAGGTTGGGCGCGAGCACGAAGAAGTTGTTGATGCCGTGCGCCAGATGCAGGTAGGCGATGAAGGCTCCCATCAGGCGGGTCTTGCCCACGCCCGTGGCCAGCGCGAAGCACAGCGATGGAAATTCGCGCTCGAAGTCCTCCAGTGTGCTGAACTCGGCCTTCAATGTGGAAAGAATGGCCGAGACATCACGCTCGTGACCCAATAGCTCGGGTGCAGCATCGAGCGCGCGAGCGAGCTTGATAAGGGACTCGGCCTGGGGCGGGCGGAGAGACAGACGGCCGGTAACGGCGTGCAGGACGCGGGTGCTCATCATTCGTTCTCCCCAAAGAGGCCGCCCTGTCCCGCGTTGGCGAGGGCCGCATTCTTGTTCTTGATCGTCTTGCTGCTATCGACCGCGGCCGCAAGCTCGGTCTTCTCAATCTCCGCCATTGGCAGGTTGATCACATTCAGGCTGTAGTCGTCACGGCCCCAGTGGCAGCGGGCCAGCACCATCTTCGGGATCTTCTTCAACGTTAGGTTCGGCCAGCGCTCCGCCGCTTTGGTCGCCGTGACGCCGTGGAAAGCGGCACAGCACACCAGCAGGCTCCGCTCCGGGCCGACTTCATCGGCCAGGGCTTGCAGTTGCTCACCGGACAGGTTCTGCGTGGTGACATAGATGAAATCGCGCTCGCTGGAGTGGCCGTGCTGCCACCAGTGCGCTTCTGACGGCGCGTAGTTGAAGCCTTCCAGCTTGGCCAGCGCCTCGGCCAGCATCGCGGCGTTGAACTCCGGGTTGATGACGGGGTTGCCCCAGCGGTCGTTGACGATCAGGCTGGGGGCAAGGCGGTAATAGCGGAAGCCGCCGCCGCCTTCCCAGCCCATGCTTTCGGAGATGCCGCCCTTGTCTTCGCCGTCAATTACCTTCTTCAGGCGCGGAATGATGTGCGTATGGCAGTGCTCGCCCAACTCGACCATGATCCAGCGGCGGCCCATCTTGTGCGCGACCGCACCGGTGGTGCCAGAACCAGCGAAGGAATCCAGTACGAGGTCGCCAGGATCGCTAGCGAGAGAGATGACCTTGGAAATCAACTTCTCAGGCTTAGGGGTAGGAAAGTCCCCAATCCCCAATGCTCTCAGCTCTCGAATGCCGTCTTGGTTGTGCCCGAACTCTGCTCCATCGGCCCATAGCGTCGTTGGGATGACTCCCTCCGCCGCTTCGCTCAGGTACATCTTCAACCTGGGGGCGCTTTCCCCCGATGGACCCCAGTAGATTCGCCCTTCGGCATCAAGCTTTCTAAATCCGCTTGGGTTGCGACTCCAGCATCGATTCGGTGGTGGCAAGAATACCTTTCCGCTTGGAGACGTAACCTCAAAAATGTTCTCGGAGACGCCCGTCTTCGCATACTGCCTACCACGCGCCCCGCCAACAAGGCTGATTGTCATAGTGACGGATTGCCACGGCCCTCTCGGATCGTTGTCAGGATTGCTATACCGCTCGTTCTGCTTCTCCGAGCGGCCGAATTGATTCAAACGCAGGCGCGTCTTGTCCTTTGCATACACCAAGATATGCTCATGGGCCGATGAGAAAAATTGAGCATTGCTGCGAACTGCGTAGGACTTGTTCCATATGACGTTGGCAATGAAGTTCTCGCGGCCAAATATCTCGTCTGCCAGCGCCTTGCAGTAATGAGCTTCATTGTCGTCAAGCTGAATCCAGCAACTTCCCTCGTCTACGAGTAAGTTCCGTAGAAGGATCAGACGCTCACGAATCAGACCCAGCCAAATCGAATGCTCCAACCCATCTTCGTATTGCGCAAAGGCTGATCCGGTGTTGTATGGCGGATCAATGTAGATGCACTTGACCTTCCCAGTGAACTCCTGCTCCAGTGCTTTCAGCGCAAGCAGGTTGTCCCCGAAGATCAGCCGATTGTCGAAGATGTCGTTGTCGGAGACGCGATGCTTGGCGTGATAGGACTTCTCAGGGTCTTCGAGCAGGATGCGCGGCTCCAACTTGGGCCGCTTCTCCTTCCCGATCCAGGTAAGTTCTAGTTTTTGTTTGCTCATGGCATCGCTCTCATAGTTGTGGCGCGCGGCTCGACAAGTAGTCGATCAGGCGCTTGCGCGGATACGCGTCCGCTGCATTCTGAATATTGCGTAGTGGCGCTATGGCCGGATCGGCACTCAGCGCAAAGTGTGTTTCCATCAGGTCGGCCAGGAAGGCGGCGACGTTGCCCTGGTTGCGGAAGTAAGCCAGCGGCCCCTCAAGAATGAGTCGTTGTTGGCCGAGGTCGAAAGCCTGCTGCCGGAGCTGATCGAGCGGCTGGCTGATCAGCGCGGGAATCGCTGCCGGGTCGATGACGGCCGCCGTGCCGATGCGGCTGCGCAGGCGCTTCATCATGACGGCTGTGATGACGTGTACGCCGTGACGGTAGATCAGGCGTTCCTGGCTGCGCGCTGGGGCCGTCTGCTCGTAATCCACCACCAGGGCGCGGATGGCGCGGTGGCACAGGACCGCATTGACTAGCGTCACGCCCGGTAGCGCGGCAGTGAACAGCGCCTGGTACTCGGTGGAGTCGGGGTTGGCGAGCCGCACCGGTTCGCTCTTGAGCCACACGGCGTAGCGTGGGTCGTTCTGTTGCGAGGCCATTGCCCGCAGAGCCTCATCGAGCGTGATGGCCTTGGGGCCGGTCGCGAGGGCCTCGGGGCGATAGTGGTAATCGAAGCTGAGGTGGGCGATCTCTTGCCGTAGCCGCTCCTGGTTCTCGTCCAGCGAGGCGAAGTTCGCGGTCTGCACCGGGTTCTGGTGGTTGCGAGCCTTGGTCACGCTCTTCCCAAACTGGCCGTCCGCCGATGCCTTGATCAAAGTGAGCATCACCTTGGCGTCATCGATGCTCTTGCCCGGATGCTGGCGCACGAACTCGGCAGCCGACGCCACCGTCTGCGCGCCGTTGATGATGGACAAGCCGCGCACCTTGAACTTCTTGACGCCATTCTTGTTAGCCTTCGGCTCGATCAGGTCGCAGACGGCTGTGACGCCATTGTTCAGGTAGAAGAAGTCCGCCGGGGCGTCATGCAAGGTCGTCTTGATGGCCTTGTTAACATCAGACTTGCTGCTGCCAAGGAAGTAGCGGATGTTGCGCTCGTACAGGGCCTTGCCGTGCGTCTGATGCAGGGCCACCAAGTCCGCCAGCCGCGCGACACCGTAGTACGTGGCTCGCGGGCTTTCGACTTTCGCGTGCTTCTGCAACGCGACATCCGTGTGCACCGGTTGGTAGGCCTGTTCCGCCAGCAGGTCGCGGGCGATCTCGGTCGCCGTGTAGTACTCCACCTGCTTGACCAGCCGCTCTTCGTCCAGGTCTTCGTCGTCGAGCAGCGCCTGCAAGGCGTCGCGGGCCGTTTGCGATACACCATCGCCGGTGTAGGGCACGACCAGCTTGATGTGGCTGCACGCATCGAGTGCGCCCTCGATATCAGCCTTCCGATTCAGGACGTTCCCGTTGAACGCGGTGAAGTCCTGTTTGAGCAACAGGCGAATGCCCTCGCAGAACGGCAGCGCATCCTCCTGCTTGAACTGCTCGGATTCCTTCAGCTTGGTTTGCAGAAGGTACAGCGTCTCCGACGGCGCGTGATAGTGGATCGCGTCGATGCCCTTGTCGTTGAAGTCGTCCACGACCGAGGCGGCGGCGGCCTGCGGCGTGATGTCGAGCAGCTTGTGCAGGGCGAAGGCGCTGAAGGCCCGTGAAAGCTGCTTCGCCGCCTGATCGGTGGGATTGGCGTTGCCGAGCAACGGCGGCAGGAACGGCACGAAGCGGGCGGCGAGCACCTTCTTCAAGATGGTCATGTACTGAGGTTCGAGCGCCGGCATGTCAATGGTACTTCCCGGATCGGTTTTCGAATGCGGGCTTCGTACCTTCAAGTACGGTCACGACGGCGCCGTTGAGCCCCGTGTTTTCGATCGCCCCCGAGTCATAGTCGATGGTGGAGTCCGATGCTCGATCGAACCTCGCATGGATGATCTGCTCTGCATCACACACAACCGCCAAATTGGGGTTATGTGTGACCATGATGATCTGCCGCTGCTTCTTGGCTTCCGACAGAACGGGCACGAGCAGGCGGAACACCGTCTCGTTGTCAAGGTTCTCTTCCGGCTGGTCCAGGATGATGGGCGTCTTTCCCTTGTCCACCAGCAAGTAGAAAATCAACAATAGTGCACCACGCTGCCCGGGAGAGAGTTGCTCGATCTGCGTGTCTTGGAACAGCAAGGAGTATCGCGGCTCAAGGAAGTTCAGCCCGAAAATCAGGTCATACACTGCCGCTGCGGACTGTCCCTTCTTCACCAAGTTGAAGATCCCAGCAGGCGACCCGGAAGCTCTAGCGGCTTCCACGATCTTCTCCTGCAAGGCGCCAACGAAGGCCAACGCCCCGTCTCTGGTGTTCAAGTCATGACGGTCGAACAGCTTTCGGATTGTCGAAGGAGCCTCGTCCTGCCCACGAAATTCACCCCAGGTCTGCTTTATCAGCGCGAACAACTGATCCGAGATGGCATCCGCTGACGCCGCAAGAGTCGCCTGGAACTGCAACCTGTAGTCTTCCCGTATCAGGCCGTTCTTCTGGATCAAGTCCTGGACAGGTTTGAACAGTTCCGCACGCGCTGTTCGCTGGGCATCGAGGGTGTCGAATATTTCACCCGACAACTGCAATCGCTTTGCTTCCAACTCCTTGAGTTGGTCAGGCAGCGCTTCGATCTGCGTAATACGGGTCTCTAGGCCAACCTTCGACTCCGGCTCAGTGGGTGAGCCGATCAGTTCATCCCGCTTCCTGTTCCATCCGGCAAGCTGACGCTGGTAAGACTCGAACTGTTGCTGAGGCGCGTTCAGTTTCGAGGTGAACCCTTGCTGCGTCTCCGTGTAGGTCTTCAGGTTTTCAGCCAGCTGCTCGGACTCGGCCTTCAACTCCCCCTGCTTCGTCGTGAGTTCAGCTGATCTCTTGTCGAGAGCACTTGTCTTGATATCGATGGCTGCAAGATCGGACCAGGCGAACCCAAGCAGCTTGAGGTCATCGGACACTGTATTCTGTGCTTGGTCAAAGGTCCGCTGGAGCAATCTCAACTGCTCACGAATGTTGGTTATCGCCTTCTGCCGCTTGGCTAGTTCGGTGGTCTCCCCGGCGATCTCTAGCGTGCGCTTTTTCGCAGCTTCTATCTGCTGACTCGCCGCTGCCAAGCCCTCCGCAGCCTGCTTTTGCTCGGGGCCCAACGCTTCTGTGGGCGCAGCAACCTCCGCTGGCTTTAGCTTGTCGTGTTCTTCAATCTGCTTGCCCTTCAGCAGAAGTAGGTCGGTGAGCTTCTTCAGCTCTATGGGCTGAAGCTGCTCCTCGATACGCACGATTGATGCGTTGGCCGAGGCCAGTTCCTTGCGATACTCACCCAAGCGGTTCCTGAGCGACTGCTCCTGCTGCTCCGTCAGTTGATCGAAGTCGAGTGCGCCCAACCTCATGTCTTCACTCGCGTGAGAGAAGATCACTGACCGCAGTTCCTTCTCGAAAGCATCCGACTTGCCCGACACATGCTCGTTGCAAAGCTCCTCGAAGTAGTGCTGTGGAATGTAGCGAACAAGCTCTGCCTTCTCTTCGGATGGAGGCTCATTGAGAGGTCGGGCTTCGGTACTCTCGTCGCACCAGGTCAGCGTCCCGGTGAAGTGTCGTGCGGGTTCGCCGGTCTTCCCTAGGAAGCGGTCCCGCCGGAGAAAGCTGAAGTGCTTGGACTGTCTGGAATTACCAAGCGTCGCGATAACATCGGCCAACGCGCTTTTCCCGCTTCCCTTATTCCCGATGATGGCAACAAGGTCGGGGTTCAAGGGGATGTCGCAGCCGTGGAGCCATTGCCCTACGCCGGCCTTGTCGCCTGTCTTGGTGATCTCAATGGATTCGATGTAGTAGGTCTTGTTGGACTCGACTTCCAGCACCTTGGGTGGTTTGTCACCAATGTAGGAGCGTTTCGCCGGCTCAAGAATGGCTTGTTTGAGGCCACGGAACGTTGGGTCGGCCTTGATCCACGTCTTCTTGCCAGAGGGGAAGTCGCCATAGCCCCGCTTGTCGTCGTTGCCTGCGACTCCAACAAAACAATGTGCATCACTTCCAGCAACCACCAGCCTAGGGATGCCTTTCAATCCATGCTTGAAGTTGTCGATCCATGCATGGTTCGTCGGAGTCCTCTCACATAAGAAGGCCGTTCTCAGTTCCAGATTCCGCGACTCGAAGATAGGTGAGGATTCGAATAGCCCGAGGAAGTACGAGTAATGTTGTTCCCACTTCACCTCGGTGAGTCCGTCGCTCGTATCGTAAGGCATGAACCCAATTGCCAGTCCATCCGGGACGCTTGAGATGGCTTGCTTGTAGGTCTCGGTCTTTACTTCCGCCAACTTGTAGCCGACCAACAGTGCATCTGCGTAGTCGCTATCAACTACATCCTTCTTGTGCCCCTTCTTTGCCAACATATCGGCGGCAGTTGCGCGCGCCAGATCGACAAGGGCATCTTTGGAAATAGACCGATCCAGGCGCTCAATCTTGAGGTTTGCTAGGAAGTCCTTTAGATGCTGATCGGAGATTTCGTCTGAGAAAATGACATGGGCGTTGAGCCGTCTTTCAGTGGGCGCGGACAGTCGCAACTCAATTCCGGGAAAGACCTTCTTTGTTAGCTTCGGCGCATCCGCCTCAGAGAGACGCTGTTTCAGTGCAAACCAGCCATCGAAGGTCCAGTAGTCCATGATGGCGAACACAGCGGGTTCAGCCTTGTTCATGGCTTCGATCATTTCATCGACCAGCCCCGTGGTTTGGGCAGATGACAGATCGCCGTCAAACTTCTGTCCTTGCCAGTGGAATGAGGCAGGCGTGTGGACATGCAGGTCCCATTGCCGCCAAAGTGCTCCTCTCGCAAGTTCTCTCTTGGTCGTCATGTCAACTCCCACTCGACAGTGAACAGCGTGCGCTCCTCGACCTGCTGTTGGAGTTGTACCTCCAGCTGACTGATGAGGTCATTGCGCTGCGCTTCAACTTCGTCCTGCCGGGCAAACAGCTCGCGGCGCAGCTTGCTGCGCTTGCCTTCCAGTTCGCGCTGCTTCTTCTGCCATGACAGCTTCTCTTCCAGCGTCGGCGAGGTCGCGGCGGTTCGGCGCACCTCCTTGATCTCGCGGTCGATCTCCTTGATCTCCTGCTCCAGACCCAGCTTCAGGTCGTCCGCCCAGGCATCCAGCTTCTGGACTTCCTGCTCGAAGTAGCCGAGGTTGCGCTCGTTGACGTCGCGCAGGAGTGCGGTCTTGCGGGCTTCCACGTCGGCCAGCAGGGTGGCATCAGGGGCGTTGAACAGGCCCGCTGCCTGCGTGGTCGCGGGCAGGCGCAGCAGTTTTTCCGGGTCTTCTTCCGCAAGCACGACGCCGTCGGTCGTGCCCGCGGCAACCAGCAGATGTTGCTCCTGGTTGCCCAGTGTCTCGACCGTGACCAGCTTCACGGTGAGCCATCCGGCCTTGCCGCGATAGGCTTCAAGGGTGCTGACCTTTGAACCATAGGCGTTGTAGTCGAAGACGAGACGAGCCCCGTCGAGTGCGCGAGCCTTGGCCTGCTCAATTCCCCACCGCGCCAGCGGATGATTGATGCGGTATAGGTGCGCGTCGCCGGATCGGCGGGGCAGTTCGTAGCGCCCCGGCTCGATGCCCGCGTGGCCGTTGTGCTCGATTCCAGTCGGTATGTGGCGGAGATCGAAGCCGTCGTCATCGAACGCGGCGTAATGGACCAGTTCGGCGCGGGTCAAGTCCATCAGCATCCGCTCGAAGCGGTTGCGCGCGTTGCGGCTGTCGTCGGCGCGCATACGCAGCTTCTCCTGCACCTCCTCATCAAAGTTCTCAAGCAATACCTGGCGCGTCTTGACCATCGCCTCGTTGATCTCGCCGGAGAGGTCGAGCTGGAGTTGTTCGAAGCTGGACTTGATTTCTTCGGGCTCTCGGCAGTTCTGGTAGATCTCGGCGATACGCCGCTCGAAATCGACGCCCGAACCGATGGCACCCAGCACTTCGTCGCTAGCCCCAAACACGCCCTCGAAGAGCTGGAACTTCTGCGACAGCAGCTCATACACCCGTGCATCGGCCTCATTGCTGCGGTCGACGAAGTTGACCACCACCACGTCGTGCTTCTGACCGTAGCGGTGGCAGCGCCCGATGCGCTGCTCGATGCGCTGCGGGTTCCACGGCAGGTCGTAGTTGATGACGAGCGAGCAGAACTGGAGGTTGATGCCTTCGGCTCCAGCCTCGGTGGCAATCATGACCTTGCCACGCTCCTTGAAGTGCTCGACCAGTGCCGCACGGGTGTCGGCAGTCTTGGAGCCGGTGATGCGGTCGGTGCCTTCGTGGCGCTTCAGCCAGTCCTTGTAGATCGCCTGCGCACGCTGGTCGCTATTGGTGCCGTTGAAGAGCACGATGCCGTCGCCGTATGGCGTGTCGGCCAGCAAGTTGAGGAGGTATTCCTGCGTGCGCTTGGACTCGGTGAAGATGATGGCCTTCCGGGCCGCGCCCAACCGATCCAGTTCGGCGAAGGCGCGATCCAGAGCGGTGAGTAGGGCCTTGCCCTTGGCGTTGTCACGGATGTTGGTTGCCAGCGCTTTGAAGTGGCGCAGCTCGTCGATCTCCTGCGCGATGGCATCGCGTTCCGTTCGGCTCGATGCTTCGACATCTGAGTCTTGGTCGCTCCACTCATCGGCGGTTTCGTCGAGCGACTCGTAATCCTCGTCGAGTTCATCGACCAGATCGGGAGCCTCGGTGACTTCGTCGAGCACACCCTGGAGACGCTTGGCCATCGTCTCCAACGCACCCGCAATCGCATGCGTGCTTGAGGCGAGCAGCTTCCATAGTACGAGCGAAATCAGTTGGCGCTGCCCCTCGGGCAGGGCCTTGAGGTTAGGGCGGCGCAGGTAATCGGCGACGAGCCTGGAAAGTTCCTGCTCTTCGCTCGACGGCGTGAACTCCTCGACGATGGCCTTGCGCGCTGTGTACGACACGTAGGGCTGAACCTGTTTGCGCAGGGTGCGCTTGCAGATGGGGGCCAGCCGGTCACGCAGGCTGCTGAAGGATTGCTCTCTGCCAGTGAATTGCGAGCGGAAGCTATCAAGGTCTCCGAACACGCGGTCATCGATGAAGCTGACCAGCCCATAGAGTTCGAGCAGGGAGTTCTGCAACGGCGTCGCGGTCAGGAGCGCTTTGGAGTGAACGCGCGACAGCGCCTCCTTGAGGGTCTTGGCGATGACGTTGCTGGTTTTGTAGACGTTGCGCAGGCGATGCGCTTCGTCGAGGACGACCAAGTCCCAGTCGATGCCCTTGACATCGTCAGCCTTGGCCTTCGCGAACTGGTAGGAACAGATGATCGGACCGGAGGCGAACAGGAACGGGTTCCGCTGCTCCTGCTTGCGGATCGCGTTGTAGCTTTTGGCTTCGAGGATCAGCCCTTGCAGGCCGAACTTGTCCTGCAGCTCCTGATGCCATTGCTTGCGCAGGTTCGCCGGAACGATGATGAGCACCTTCCGCCGCCGTTCCGCCCAGCGTTGGGAGATGACCAAGCCGGCTTCGATGGTCTTGCCCAGACCAACCTCGTCGGCGAGGATCACGCCGCGTGAGAGGGGGTTGCGGCAAGCGAAGAGCGCGGCCTCGACCTGATGGGGATTCAGATCGACCTGCGAATCGACCAAGGTCGAAGCCAGCGACTCCACCGAGTCGCCTGCTGCACGCCTGGTCAGCAGCCAAGCAAAGTACTGGCTCTGGTGCGGCGTCAGAAGCTGCTGTGTCGTCAACGGCGATCCTCCCCTTGTTCATCCCCGAGCGTGTTTCGGCGGCTGGCATGGTCCGCGCTCACTCGGCCTCCGGCTTCTTCTTGTTGATGCTTTCGGCGATCCACCGATCCAGCTCCGAGCGGCGAAAGCGCCAGGTTCCCCCAAGCTTGAACGCCGGAATCTCTCCTTTCTGGGCAAGGCGATAGACCGTCCGTTTGCCGGCTTTGAGGTAGGCCGCGACTTCCTCCAGCGTGAGGATCTCGCTTTCGACTTCACTCATCTGAAAACCATCTGGTTTGGTCTTTCGTGACTTTGGATTGCCAAGTTTGCTCAATTCTACCAAAGGATGGTAGGCGCTAGCCAACAAGAAATCCACAGGCATTGGGCGAATGTCGGCCAGCGCGACCAACAAATCCGGTCATGCCGTAGTTCCCATTCCCTGCGGCGCAAAGCGAGAGCGCGCCACAGCATCTGGCCATCCGCTTCAACGGGGAATGGCACGATGGGACAGACCAACCGCCGCACATCCGCAAGGCCTTCGCTGGCCGTGCTGTTGGCTGTGTCGTTCTCGGCGCTGCAGCCTGCCGCCGCTGCCGACAGCCTCGCCTCGGAGCGTGAGCAGCTCGCCGCGCTCGCCCGCCAACTCGACCTGATCGACCGCCTCGCGGAGCACGCCGCCAATACCGCTCCGCAGGAACGTGCCCGCTACCACTTCGACTACGCCCGACTGCGCGCGGACTTGAAGCGCGTTCGCGCCGGCCTGCAGGACTACCTCGTGCCCCAGCGCGCCCAGCCGCGCGATCCCGTCCC
>VFQO010001630.1_pt1 | contig 16315 bp, 14 predicted proteins | sample 3512331 | NCBI WGS metagenome assembly VFQO01 (sample SAMN10412371, study PRJNA504923) | tailings metagenome | isolation source: Replicate 3 from Balatoc abandoned mine | place: Philippines: Itogon, Benguet | collected 2017-08-28
ACGCCTGGTCAAAATTCAACGCGCACAGGTGGTCATTTTTAAACGCGCGCCAACAATATACGATTGATAAAAGCTTTTTTCATTGCTTGATTTCTTTTAATAAGCTCTGTGCTAGCAGGTTTATTAAAAACATAATCATTTAAGTACATATCAGCAAAATAACCAAAGGTATAAGTTTGTTTATTCTCTCTTTGTAATTCTAACTTTTGATTTAATCTTTCTTCCTCAGTAATTGAGTAAATGAGTTCTTTACCTTTTACATTTTTAGAAAGCTGCAAAAAGCTCTTAGCTTCTTGTAGGTCATCAAAGTAGTTATTTCGCTTACCTTTGAAATCTTTTCTGCTAATTCTTACTCTATACTTTGTTGTAGTAGATTTATCAACATTAGTCCAAGTGATTATTTGAATGCCTCTTGGTGGTTTCATTTTTTGCCTCTATATTTTGGGTTAATCCCTGGGCAAATTTTAAACCAAATAACCCGAAAATACTAATTTTAGGTGAATTTTAATTTTAATAAGTTTTTAACTAAATTATTTAAAAACATATAGATAGGTTAAATTATGAATGAAAGTATAGCAATTTTCGCAGGCGGTTGTTTTTGGTGTACCGAACCCGTATTCAGCCAGCTTAAAGGCGTTAACAAGGTGGTTTCAGGTTATATTGGCGGCCATACCAGTAACCCGACTTACAAGGAAATCTGCAACGGTGACACTGGCCATGCAGAAGCCATAAAAATTAGTTTTGATGCTGATGTGGTGAGCTTTGAAACCCTGCTGGAAATATTTTTCGTGAGTCACGACCCAACCACTCTGAACCGTCAGGGTAATGATGTAGGCACACAATACCGCTCTGCCGTATTCTGCCAGAACGAAACACAGAAAACGGCAACGCTGCAGATGATAGAACAACTGAACAAGCAAGGCATCTGGCCTGACCCCATCGTAACGCAGGTGAATGACGCTGCAACTTTTTATGCGGCTGAGGATTATCATCAACATTATTTTGATAAAAACCCTTTACAGCCCTATTGCCTGGCAGTCGCAGCGCCTAAAGCCGCCAAAATTCGCAATTACTATGCCGCCTTGATTAAAGCTCAGGATTAAGCGCAAGCAATTTTATAATCAATAATGTTTTACATTTGATTGAGTAATTGAATATTTTCAATATGTTAGTATTGATTGCATCAAATCTACAATCATGATTATCAGATAGCGGCTTAACCAAAGCTTATGGCTAAAATTGCAATATTCAATCAAAAAGGTGGCGTTGGAAAAACCACGACTGCACTGAATCTGGCAGGGGCATTATATCGTCGCAACACGAGGCCGCTATTAGTTGACATGGATCCACAGGGACACCTGACACAGACACACCCCAACCCCGCGTTTGATACCAGCAAAAGTTTATTTAATTTTTATCAGGATAATAAACCCCTGCATGAACTGATGGTGCATTGGGAGAGCTTGGGCGATTTGATACCATCCAACAAACAGCTCATCAAAGTGGATTCAATTTTTGGCAGGGGCCCCGCTATTCTCAATCGCTTTGGTGTAGGCTTGTCTGCCCTTGAAAAAGAGCACCCGCAGCGCGACGTGCTCATTGACTGCTGTCCATATATTGGGGTGCTGTCGTTGGGAGCAATTTTCACGGCAGATGTGGTGATTGTGCCGATTGCTTCAGATTTTCTGTCTTTTGAAGGCGCAAAAAAAGTGGAAAAAACACTCACTGCACTTGAGCCATTTTTAAAAAGACGTATTCCCAGACGCTATTTAATGACGCGTTATGACAAGAGACGCAATATGACCAAGCATGTGCATGAGATGGCATTGAGCGCGTTTGGCGCAGATGTACTGACAACCATGATTGCTGAAAACGTCACGGTGGCAGAAAGCCCCAGCAACAAACAAGATATTTTCAGCTATAACAGCAACAGCGTTGGCGCCATCAATTACAACAGCCTGCTGGACGAACTGCTGGCGCAAGACCTGATTCATTTAAATGGCAATGTAGTTTAGGTCGCTATTTATTTTGAATTGCTGTGATTTTCTGAATTATTCGACTTTTCTATTACTCATCCTTTGAATTATTCATCTTTGGTAATCACATCCAGTACTTCTTCATAATTGGAGCTGGCGTAATGCTCGGCTACCATATTGCAGGCCAGAATCTCACAGTGATGATACATCTGCATCAGCTTTTCACGCGCCTCTTCTTCTGTGCGGCCGTAAATCTGCAAATTATTTACCACCACACCATTGCGGCTGCGGATTTGATACACATATTTAAGTGGTTTAGTCATGATTCAAATCTACCTTTGATGCGTCATACTTAAAGTTGGGTCTTGCTGCTAAGCCATTGTCTACGCCAGAATATCATCAACATCAGCAGTGCGATAGCCGCCATTAGCGAAAGTGCCCACCAAAATCCATGCGCTGCATGTATCCAAGGCATCTCAGTAAAGTTCATGCCAAAAATACCGGCAATCAATGTAGCCGGCATAAACAACATCGCAACCACCGTCAGCGCCCGCACTTCTAGGTTTACCCGGTTGCTGACGCTGGTCATGTAAATATCCATCAGACCGGACAGGCTGTCACGAATAGACTCCAGCGACTCGATAAAACTGACCGTATGGTCATAAATATCACGCAGATAAGGAATGGTTGCCGCATTGAAAAACCCATGCTCGTTACGCGTCAGGTGATTAATCACTTCACGCAAGGGCCAAACCACTCGGCGCAGCTCAATCGTCACACGCTTGAGCTGATGAATATTGTGCAACTCGCGATACTGGGTTTTGCCAGCAGTGCGTCTTCCAGCGCTTCGCTGTCATCATCCATCTGCTCAAGCACCTGAAAATATTTATCCACAATACTATCCAACAAGGAATAAGCCAGATAATCCACCCCCAAGCCACGCATAGGAGAATGCTCAGAACGCAAACGCTCGCGAACAGCCGTGAATGCGCCGGTAGAGCGCTCTTGGAAAGTCAGGATAAAATCTCGCCCCAGCACTAAGCTTATCTGCTCTGAGCTCACAGCGAGCGCTGCTTTGTCATAATAGAAACAGCGTGTTTCAAGCACTAGATAATGATCATACTCATCAATTTTCGGGCGCTGCTCTGTATTTAAAATGTCTTCAAGCACCAGCGGATGCAAGTCAAAACGCTGTCCAATCTGCTTAATCAAATCAGCATCATGAATGCCATGCACATTGAGCCAGAGCTTGTGGTTGGGCTTGGGTTTGAGTGTCGCCAGCGCGTCTGGTGTGATGGTAATTTCTTCGAAAAACTGACTGTTAAAGCTGATAAGGGTAAGCTTGGGTTTCTCAAGCCGACTGAGGTCGTCATCACTCCTGCCTACATACACCAATGCGCCAGGCGGCAAACCGCTTTTCTTGGCATGGCTGCGTTTGCGGCGATGTACATGGGATTTTTTCATGAATAAGCACCTCAGCAAAGAATATGCTTAACGTAACAAAAATTAGGCGCTATGACCAGCCTGATACACCTTGCCTGCAGCAAAGAAGCTGCCACCCGCCACATGATGAATGGTGCGCAGGGTGTCATGGCCTTCAAAATACCAGCGTCCATTTGAAAACACGCGCTCATCCGCATAAGCCGCCGCCACTTCTGCAATGAATAAATCGTAAGTGTTTTGATGATGTGGTTCAGGGATAACTTTGCATTCCAGCCATCCCACACAGCCTTGTACCATAGGGGCGTTAATTTCTTTTGCGGCAAACGTTTCCAAACCATACACCGCAAACTTATCCGTCTCAGGCAAATCACGGCCGGAACTGTTGCCTACCTGCTGCACCATATCAATCTGTGCCACACAAGGAATGTTGATAGCAAATGTTCCAGAAGCCTCAATCAATTCGCGGGTATAAGTATTTTTATCAATCACGACAATGACTTTAGGTGGGTCAAAATCCAGCGGCACATTCCAAGCGGCCGCCATAATATTGCGCCTGTCGCCATGGGCAGAAGTCACCAAAATAGTGGGGCCGTGATTCAGCAATCGATAAGCCTGAGGCAAGGCAACCGATTGGATATGCGCTATTTCCGCCATACGTCACGTAATGTCACGGTACGGTTAAACACCGGCTTACCAGCTACGCTGTCTTTTCTGTCAGCCACGAAATAGCCGTGGCGCTCAAACTGGAAGCTGTCTTCCGATTTGGCATTCTGCAGACTTTGCTCCAGCTGCGCGGTAATCACTTGCACTGAATCTGGGTTAATGTCTTCTAGAAAATCACGGTCGCCACTACCTGGATTGGCTTCTTTAAACAGGCGGTCATACAAACGCACTTCGCAATCATAAGCATGTGCAGCAGATACCCAGTGAATATTGCCTTTGACTTTAACGCTATCTGACCCCGGGGTTCCGGATTTGGTATCTGGCAGATATTCACAATGCACCACAGTGACATTGCCGTTGCTATCTTTTTCGCAACCGGTACATTTCACGACATAACCGTAGCGCAGGCGCACCATGTTGCCGGGGAATAGTCGGAAGTAGCCTTTTGCCGGTTCCTCCATAAAGTCTTCGCGCTCAATCCAGAGCTCTTTGGAAAGCTGAACAGTGCGCTTGCCTAGTTCAGGCTTTAAGGGATGATTCGGTGCAAAACAGTCTTCACTTTGACCATCAGGGTAGTTATCAATCACCAGTTTAATCGGATCCAATACCGCGATGCGACGCTCAGCGTCGATGTTCAGCACTTCGCGCATGCAATCTTCAAGAATAGAGTACTCAATCCAGGAATCTGCTTTACTCACACCAATACGATCCGTGAATAGCTTGAAGCCTGCAGGGGTATAACCGCGACGACGCGCACCGGCCAATGTGGGCAGTCGCGGGTCATCCCAACCGCTGACATGTTTTTCTTCTACCAACTGAATGAGCTTGCGCTTCGAAAGCACCACATAAGTCAGATTTAGACGTGCGAACTCATATTGTTTTGGCAGCGGATGTGCCAGCAAACCTGCCTCAGCCAAACGTTCCAACAGCCAATCGTAGAATGGGCGTTGGTCTTCAAACTCCAGTGTGCAGATAGAATGCGTAATACGCTCCAGCGCATCTTCAATCGGGTGCGCAAAAGTATACATTGGATAAATGCACCATTTGTCGCCAGTGTTGTGATGATGCGCGCGACGAACACGGTAAATGGCCGGGTCACGCATATTGATATTAGGCGAAGCCATATCAATTTTGGCACGCAGTACCATGCTGCCATCAGCGTGCTTGCCATCGCGCATTTCACGGAAACGCACAAGGTTGTCTGCCACACTGCGATTACGGAACGGTGAATCTTTACCAGGCTCGGTCAGCGTGCCGCGATTGATACGCATCTCATCCGCTGTCTGCTCATCCACATAAGCATGGCCGTGTTCAATCAGGCACTCTGCTGCCTGATACATAAAATCAAAATAATCACTGGCAAAATACAGATTGTTTTCATTACCGTTATGCCAGCCGAAACCAAGCCATTTCACGTTGTCGGAAATGCTATCTACATACTCCTGACTTTCTTTTTCCGGGTTGGTGTCATCAAAGCGCAAATGACAAACGCCATTAAAGTCCTGTGCTAAGCCGAAGTTGAGAAAAATAGATTTGGCATGGCCGATGTGGAGATAACCGTTTGGCTCCGGCGGAAAGCGGGTACGGATTTTTGCAAAATCCACCTGTCCGACATCATGATGTTTTGCATCACCTGGACTGCCTGCCCACTTTTTGCTTACATATTTATCCTGACTCAAATCTTTTTCGATAATGGCGCGAATAAAATTAGAAGCAGGTACAGGCGTTTGATTTGGATTTTTTTCTGATGACATGGCGATATGTGGTATTTGAATTTTTCAGTATTTTACACCAGCTTGATGAGTGGCTTTCAAAAATTGACAGCGCGTTCAGCGCGAGTGCTGTGCTAAACTTTCTTCATTATGAACGCACTGACGTTTCCCATTCTAAGATTGCTGTCCGATGGAAAGTTCCATTCCGGTGAAGCAATCGCCCAACATTTTGGCATCAGCCGCGCCAGCGTCTGGAACGCGCTGCAGCATGCCGAATCACTCGGCATAGAGGTTTTTTCTGTGCGAGGGCGTGGCTACAAATTGCCCAGTGCGATTCAACTGCTGGATGAAACTGCGGTATTGAAAACGATAGGAATTGAGCACCCTGATTTACGCTTGGAAGTGCATGATCATCTGCCTTCAACCAATAGTTATTTAATGCAGAATATGCACACATATGCGCATGGCACTTGTGTTGCCACCAATCTGCAAAGCCAGGGGCGTGGGCGACGCGGTCGCAGCTGGCAGGCAAGTCTGGGCGCGAGCCTCACTTTCTCAATGTTGTGGCGCTTTCAGCGTGGTGCTTCTGCACTATCAGGTTTGAGTTTAGTGGTGGGCATCGCACTGATGCGCAGTTTGCATGCACTGGGCATTGATAGCGCCAAACTCAAATGGCCGAATGATGTGCTCATTCACGGTGAAAAACTTGCCGGCATTTTGATTGAACTGCAGGGTGACATGGAAGGTGCGAGCACCGCAGTGATTGGCGTGGGTATTAATCTAAAACTGCCAGACAGCATCAAGCAGCAAATTGACCAGCCAGCGACCGATTTACACAGCATTGCGCCACAAACGATAGACCCTAACCTACTGCTAGCTTCGCTGCTCAAACATTTGCACCAGGTGTTGACCATGTTTGAGCAATCCGGATTTTCGGTTTTCAGGCAAGAATGGATGCAGCAGCACGCTTATCAGCAACAACAAGTGCGCATGCTCATGCCGGATGGCAAAGAAAATCATGGTGTAGTCACTGGCATCGCTGAAGACGGTAGCCTGCTGCTTACCACCGCACATGGCGAGCAGCGTTTTATTTCTGGCGAAGTCAGCCTGCGCGCCTATTAGAGAGAATTCATCACATGTTTCTAGCGATTGATGCAGGCAATACCAGAACAAAATGGGCGACATTTGATGCGCAGGGTGAAATTACACAAACTGGTGCATGCATCAATGCTGCCTTCAAAAATCTATCGCTACCACTTGAAACAGTCTCTTCTGTGCTTATTTCAAACGTAGCCGGTGATGCCCATGCCAATACTATACGCAACATGTTGAGCGGCCATCATGTACACGCAGATTGGTTAAAAAGCAGCGACGAATGCTGCAATGTATTGAATCACTACGCACAGCCACAGACCTTGGGTACTGACCGCTGGGCATCTTTAATCGCAGCGTGGCAGATGCAGCGCATGACTTGTGTCGTGGTTAACGCTGGCACAGCAGTCACGATTGATGCACTGGTGAAGCTGCCGAATCATCATAATCAGGCAGACTTTTTAGGGGGGATGATATTGCCGGGTTTAAACTTGATGCAATCTAGTCTAGGCCAGTCAACCGCCCAATTACAACACGGTGACGCTAATATTAATATCAGCGGCAGCACGCTCAACCTCAACACTGCCGACGCCATGCAAAACGGCGCATTGAATGCAATCTGCGGCGCCATACAGAATATGTTAACGGTCATTAACAAAAGCCATCACACTACAGCGCAGGTCATCATCAGCGGTGGTGATGCCGATGTCATCGCAAAGCACCTCTCCACGGTCGTGACAAACCAAGTGCTCTTCGTTGATAATCTGGTTTTAAAGGGCTTACATTGCATTTATCGTGCTCAAAATCAACCAAACAGCAAGCCATGAAACGTTTATTTTTCTTATTACTCATCATTAATTTACTGCTAATGGCAGGCTTTAATGCTGCCAAACTTTTACCTAGCAAGCCTGAAATAAGGCTAGCCGAAATCGAACCTGAAAAAGTTAAAATTTTATCTCAGGCAGATATTGACGCATTACCGTTAAAAACAACAGCGTCTGTACCTGAAATCGAAAACGAAAATTGTTACGAATGGGGTACATTCTCCGATGCGAATCTGGACAATGCAATCAAGATGCTTACTACTCTCAATATCCAGGCAAACTCAAAAACCTTAGACTCGGAACAGTCTAAACGTTACTGGGTTTATCGGGCGCCACTCAAAACTACTGCGGATGCACAAAAAAAAGCAGCTGAATTAAGAGCGCTTGGCATTAAGGATTTATTTGTAGTGCAGGAAGAAAAGTGGAAGAACGCCATCTCTTTTGGCATCTTTGAAGATGAACAGCTCGCCACAAAACTCATGCAGGAATTGCGTGCAAAAGGCATTAAAAATATCGAGAAAAGCTTGCGCAGCAACGGTCAGGGGCAACACAGCCTGCTGCTCAACGCACTCAGTGAAAATCAAATTGCTGAAATTAATCAACTAAAACCCAATTTTCCAGCGGCAGAACTGAAACAAGTCAGCTGTAATTAAACCCATCAATTGAAATTAAAAAGCGGAGTTGGCAAATGCCAACCCCGCTTTTTTATATCACTTAACAATGCTAGGCCTAATACTGCTAGGCCTAACACTGCTAGACCAAGTACTCCTGAATCAAATAATACTAGACCAAGCGCACCTAACGTTTCTTAATATAGAGGTCAGTGATAGTTCCCTCTTTCATCTCGGCGGCAAAACAGACCGTTTCTGAAAGTGTGGGATGCGCGTGAATGGTTAAACCCAAATCATGAGCATCTGCGCCCATCTCAATGGCCAGCACAGCTTCAGCCAGTAGTTCACCGGCATTAGTGCCCACAATACCCGCACCAATCAAACGATGCGTTTCCTTATCAAAAATCAGTTTAGTCGCGCCTTCAGTACGAGCAATGGAAAGGGCACGTCCGCTGGCAGCCCACGGGAAGCTGGCCTTTTCAATTGCAATCCCTTTAGCTTTAGCTTCAATTTCTGTGACGCCTGCCCAAGCCACCTCTGGGTCAGTGTATGCAACAGACGGAATGACTGAAGCGATAAACTCTACTTTGTGGCCTGCGATCACCTCTGCCGCCACTTTGCCTTCATGGGTCGCTTTATGCGCCAGCATAGGCTGACCAACGATGTCGCCAATCGCAAAAATATGAGCTACGTTGGTACGCATCTGCTTATCAACTTTGATAAACCCATAATCATCCACCGCAACGCCGGCATTTTCTGCGCCAATATTCTTACCGTTCGGGCGACGGCCAATTGAAACCAGCACACGGTCATATACTTGCACGTCTTTAGGCGCGTCGGCATTGCCATTCACCCCTTCAAACGTGACGTATATGCCATCTTTCTTGGCTTCCATACTCGCAACCTTGGTATTAAGCATAATCGCCTCGAAGCGCTTTTCCATGCGTTTCTGCAATGGGCGCACCAAGTCTCGATCACAGCCCTGAATTAAGCCATCAGTAAACTCAACCACGCTCACTTTAGAGCCAAGCGCATCATACACGGTGCCCATTTCCAAGCCGATAATGCCGCCACCAATAACCAGTAAGCGCTTAGGAATATCTGCCAGCGCCAGTGCGCCAGTGGAGTCCATAATCCGCTCGTCAACAGGTGCACCAGGGAATTTAGTCGCCTGTGATCCTGCTGCGATAATCGCGTTATCAAAACCAATAGTCGTGACTTTGCCATCTGCCGCAGTTACCGCAATTTGATGAGAACTTGTGAATTGGCCAACGCCATTCACAACCGTAACGCCACGCTGTTTAGCCATCTGCGCCAAACCACCGGTAAGCTTGCCAACGACATCGGTCGCTTTCCAATTGCGCAACTGTTCCAGATCCACTTTTGGCGCGCCGAAACTGACACCGTGATGACTGGTTTCCTCTGCCTCTGTAATCACTTTGGCTGTGTGCAATAGCGCTTTAGAAGGGATACAGCCTACATTAAGGCAAACACCACCGAGCGTGGAATAACGCTCAACCAGCACCACTTGCAGACCTAAATCCGCAGCGCGAAAAGCTGCGGTATAGCCGCCAGGGCCAGAACCTAAAACAACCACTTGGGTGTTAATGTCGTTATTGCCAGCAGCAGGTTTGGCCGCAGCTGGCGCAACGGGGGTTTCTGATTTAACTGATGTAACTGGCGCTGCGGTTTCAACTTTTGCAGCTGCGGCTATCGGTGTTTCAGCCGCTGCACTCTCCGCTTCTACTAACAATATAAGAGAGCCTTTGGCAACTTTATCACCGACTTTGATTTTGACTTCTTTTACTGTGCCGGCATGTGAAGATGGAATATCCATAGACGCTTTGTCAGACTCTACCGTAATCAGTGAATCTTCTTTGGCTATCACGTCACCGGCTTTTACCAACACCTCAATCACATCCACACTATCAAAATTGCCGATATCCGGGACCAATACTTCGACTAAATTACTCATGCAAACCCTTTGCTAATGCCTAAATGATTTGTGGCGATTTTAACATTAAACCTATAGCTTTCATGCCGATTTGATAGTAAATCTCTCGTCAGCTGCATATATTCACTTCATAAAAAAAGGCGCGTAATGCGCCCTTTTTTATAATTTAAACCAAAAATTACAGCAGCAATCTACGTACATCAGACAGCATCATACGCATATGGCTGGTGAACCTGGCGCCATCTGCACCATCAATCACACGATGGTCATATGACAATGACATTGGCAATATCAGGCGTGGTTCAAAGGTCTTGGTTTTGGCGTCATATACTGGCTGCATAGATGAACGAGATACGCCTAAAATCGCCACTTCTGGGCAGTTGATAATTGGCGTGAACATCGTGCCTCCAATACCGCCAAGACTGGAAATCGTAAAGCAGCCGCCTTGCATCTCTTCCACCTTCAACTTGCGCTCACGCGCTTTGGCTGAGAGCTCACCTAGATCACGCGCAATATCCAGCACATCTTTCTGATGCACATCACGCACCACCGGCACTACCAAGCCATCGGGCGTATCGCAAGCAAACCCGATATTGTAGTAATTTTTCAAAATCAAGCTATCACCATCAGGTGACAATGATGCGTTAAAGTTAGGATAGGCTTTCAATGCGTTTACAGAGGCTTTAATCAAAAACGCTAACATGGTCAGTTTAACGCCGCGCTTTTCAGCTTCTGCCTGCATTGATTTACGGAAGTCTTCAAGGTCAGTAATGTCCGCTTCATCAAACTGGGTAACGTGCGGAGCAGTAACCCAATTGCGGTGCAAGTTTGCACCTGAAAGCTTTTTGATACGCGACAGGGCTTTGGTTTCAATCGCACCAAACTGACTAAAATCAATCACCGGCATTGGTAATGCAGCCAAACTGCTGACGCCTGCGCCCATGTTTTCGGTGCGCGGTTTTGCCAATTCACCTTTCACATAGGCCTGCACATCACTTTCCAAAATACGGTTTTTCGGGCCTGTACCTTTTACAAAAGCCAGGTTCACACCCAGTTCTCTGGCAAAACGGCGAACGGATGGACTCGCATGTGACAGTTTTCCACCAGCGACTACCACACTCTCGCCAACGGGCGCAGGTTGATTCGCAGGCGCAATCGGTTTCGGTGGTTCAGGCGCAGGGCGCGTTGGCTCAGGAATTGCAATTTTCGGTGAATCTGCAACTGCTTTAGTTACTTCGGCTTTAGGCGCTTCAGTTTTATCTGGTTCAACTGCAGCTGTCGCCGCAGGTTGTGCCGCATCTGAAACTTCCATTGTCAACATCAGCGTACCCTGAGACGCCTTATCACCCACTTTAATTTTCACTTCCTTGACCACACCAGCGACTGGCGCAGGAATATCCATAGAGGCTTTGTCAGACTCCACAGTCATGATTGAATCATCTTTGGCAAGACTGTCACCAGCCTTCACCAACACCTCAATCACATCCACACTATCAAAGTTGCCGATGTCCGGAACTAAAATTTCTTGAACTGCCATCTGTGTTTGTCCTTAAACTGTCGTAGGGTTAGGCTTGTTAGCATCTAACTTGTATTTTTTAATCGCCTCGGCAACTTTAGCCACTGGCAGCTTGCCGTCATCGCTCAAAGCTTTGAGCGATGCAACCACAACGTAATATCTATTTACTTCAAAGAAGTCACGCAATGCTTCGCGGCTGTCTGAGCGACCAAAACCATCTGTACCCAGTGCCACAAAACGTGTAGGCACAAAACGTTGGATTTGTTCAGCAAAGCTCTTCATATAATCTGTAGAAGCAATCACCGGGCCTTTCGCGTCTTTCAGGCATTCAGCCACATAGCTGATTCGCTGCGGTTTTTCCGGATTAAGCATATTCCAACGCTCGCAATCCAAACCTTCACGACGCAGCTCAGTAAAGCTAGGTACGCTCCAGACATCCGCGCCGACACCCCAGTCTTTTTCCAACAACTCTGCTGCAGCAATGACTTCACGCAAAATTACACCACTACCCATGAGCTGAACTTTATCGCCTTTGGCTTTAGATTTACTGAAGCTGTACATGCCTTTCAGAATGCCCGCCTCAGCACCTTTCGGCATTTCAGGGTGTGTGTAATTTTCGTTCATTAAAGTGATGTAGTAGTACACATCTTCTTGGTTTTGCACCATGCGGCGCAAACCATCTTGAATAATTACAGCCAGTTCATAAGCAAAGGTTGGGTCGTAAGAGACGCAATTAGGAATGGTGGCAGACATCAAATGGCTGTGACCATCTTCATGCTGCAAACCTTCACCGTTCAACGTGGTACGGCCTGCGGTTGCGCCAAGCAAAAATCCACGCGCACGTGAATCACCAGCCAGCCATGCCAAATCGCCAATGCGTTGGAAACCAAACATGGAGTAGTAAATGTAGAATGGAATCATCTGTTTGCCGGTAACAGAATACGATGTAGCCGCAGCCAACCAGCTTGAGAATGCACCGGCCTCGTTAATCCCCTCTTCCAGAATCTGACCGTCTTTGGATTCTTTGTAGAACATGACCTGATCAGAGTCCTGTGGCTCATAAAGCTGGCCTTGACTGGCGTAGATGCCCAACTGGCGAAACATCCCTTCCATACCGAAGGTACGTGCTTCATCAGGCACAATTGGCACCACATATTTACCGATTTCTTTATCGCGCACTAGGGTAGACAGGATACGCACAAATGCCATGGTGGTTGAAATTTCACGTTCACCCGTAGAAACCAGCATGTTTTCAAATGCTGAAAGCTGTGGCACTGTGAGTTCGTTACCCTTGCGACGACGCTGTGGTACAAAACCACCCATTGCCGCACGCCGCTCTGCCATGTATTTCATTTCAGGCGAATCTTCTGCTGGTTTGTAATAACTCAAACTCTCAACTTGCGCATCCGTAAGCGGCAAATCAAAGCGGTCACGGAATTTTTTCAGTGACTCAATATCCATGCTCTTTTGCTGGTGGGTGGTGTTCTGACCCTCACCAGCCTCGCCCATGCCGTAACCTTTAACGGTTTTGGCCAAGATCACAGAAGGCTGACCTTTGTGATTCACCGCAACATGATAAGCAGCAAAAACCTTGTGCGGATCATGACCGCCACGGTTCAGGCGCCAGATATCCTGGTCGCTCATTGCGGCGACCATTTCTTTCAATTCAGGATATTTACCGAAGAAATGCTCACGCGTGTAAGCGCCGCCCTTCTGTTTAAAGTTTTGATACTCGCCATCCACGCACTCTTCCATGCGTTTTCTGAGCAAGCCATCTTTATCCATCGCCAGCAGCGGATCCCAGTATGAACCCCAGATCACTTTCAACACATTCCAGCCGGACCCTCTAAAATCAGATTCAAGCTCTTGAATGATTTTGCCGTTGCCGCGTACCGGGCCATCCAGACGCTGCAAGTTACAGTTAATCACGAAAATCAGGTTGTCGAGTTTCTCACGGCTCGCCAGAGAAATAGCACCCAATGACTCAGGCTCATCCATTTCACCATCGCCACAGAATACCCAAACCTTGCGGTCGCTCGTATCAGCGATACCGCGATCGTGCAGATATTTCAGGAAACGTGCTTGATAAATGCCGGCAAGTGGGCCTAAACCCATTGACACCGTCGGGAACTGCCAAAAATCCGGCATCAGCCAAGGATGCGGATAGCTTGGCAAGCCATTGCCGCCTGTTTCCTGGCGGAAGTTATCCATTTGTTCTTCAGTGATACGGCCTTCCAAATAGGCACGCGCATACACCCCGGGTGAAGAGTGACCTTGGAAATACACACAATCGCCGCCAAAGTTTTCATTCGGTGCACGGAAGAAGTAATTAAAACCAGTATCGTAGAGCGTTGCAGCTGATTGGAAGCTTGCAATGTGGCCACCCACGCCTGGGGATTTTTCATTGGCACGCAGCACTGTCATAATCGCATTCCAACGCACGAGTGCGCGAATACGACGCTCCATTTCAGGGTCACCAGGCAATTTGGCCTGCAAGTGTGTAGGAATGGTATTTAAATATGCAGTGGTTGCGTTGTAAGGCAAATTGGCACCGGTACGGCGCGCTTTATCAATCACTGCCTCCAACAAATAATGAGCGCGCTCATGGCCTTCATTTTCAATCACTGACATCAGCGCATCAAGCCACTCTTGAGTTTCTTGACTATCGATATCGTGGATATTGGTGTTCGTGTTCGATGACATTCAGTTAGGACTCCATGTAACTATATTTGTGTATTGAATCAGCATGCTTGACTAGACCTGTAGGTATAATCAACTTCAAATAAATTTAAGTAACTTAATCAAATATAGTGTGTCTGAATACAGTGCACTGTTTTAGGCGCACTGCGGGGTAATTTTTATAAAACCGTAGTGTGTCTTTTTTAGCAGTTTTGGTCAAGTTTAGCGCTATTTTTACACGCTATACTGACCGTTATAGCAACCATTTAACGTGAAATTTAATTTCTCTATCGAGTGACAAAATGAACATAAAACTATTACAAAATGCTGACAATTTTAACGAAAATATATCTAAAAGTGCACATCATGTAATTTTTATCTTAACTGATGACGAGACATCATCAGTCCCTTATCAAGAATTTTTTAAAGCGAAATTATCGCGCAGCAAAAAATCTTACAAAGACCTTGCAAAGTCACCGATGACACTAGATTTACCCACCGGTGGACTAGCAAGTTTTGTAGTACTGGATGAGAAATTAAACACGTTTCAACGTCACCAACTACTTCGTAAGGCGGCTAAACCATTACTGGATGAGCAACCGTCCGAAATTGTCATCGATATCCGCGGGCAAACTGAACAACGTCAAATCAATGCATGTGCCGCTTATTATGTAGTGTCAGCTAATGCACAAAAAATGCCCGCACTAAAAAGAACGGAGACAGAATATCATCTCCAGACAGTGCATATTTACGGATTTAAAGCGGAGCATGACTATGATTACATCAATGCACGTGTTGCCGGCAACGCCTTGTGCAGACAACTGACGATGCTCCCTCCAAACCAGTTAACTCCGGGTTTGTATCGTACAAAAATCGCAGATCTAGCCAAACATAACAACTGGGAACTGCACGAGTATGACATGGAGGCACTTAGGAAAATGGGTGCTGGGGCCTTTGTTGCAGTAGGGCAAGGTTCACACCCTCAAGATGCTGCCATCGTACATTTAAGCTACCAAGGAAATGAAGTTAAAAAACATTTTGCGATTGTCGGCAAAGGCATTTGCTTTGACACCGGTGGTCACAATTTGAAACCGGCTAAATATATGCTGGGCATGCATGAAGACATGAATGGATCTGCAGTTGCCCTGGGCTTATTGCTTGCTGCATCCCGACTTCAATTACCGATCAAAATTGATTGCTGGTTAGCCATCGCCCAAAACCATATCAGTCCGGCAGCTTATAAACAAAATGATGTGGTAACTGCATTAAATGGCACTCATATTGAAATCGTGCACACAGATGCCGAAGGGCGCATGGTGCTGGCTGACACACTCACCTTAGCTTCACGCGAAAAACCTGATTACATCATGGATTTTGCAACACTGACTGGCAGCATGATCAGCGCGCTCGGTGATCGAATGAGCGGTATCATCACCAACAGCCCTGCTCTGGCATGTAAAGCTGTGAGTGCTGGTTACAAAGCAGGTGAACGTGTAGTGGCTTTTCCACTAGAGGAAGATTACGACACCGACCTTGAAAGCGATATTGCGGATATCAAGCAATGCACGCTGGAAGGTGGCGCTGACCATATTCACGCTGCCAGATTTTTAAGTAAATTTATTGAAGGAGATATTCCATGGTTGCATACCGACCTCTCATCTGCAAACCGTAAAGGAGGTCTTGGTGCCATAGATACTGATACCAATGGATTCGGAGTTGGCTTTGGTCTGGAAATGATAAAACAGCTTATAGACGAACCGTTAGTAACTTAAGAAATATTCTCGCATACCTTCAGCCCCCGCTTTCATTTTGAGTGATTCGAACCCACCCTGTTCTGGTGGGTTT
>VFQO010001631.1_pt1 | contig 16306 bp, 14 predicted proteins | sample 3512331 | NCBI WGS metagenome assembly VFQO01 (sample SAMN10412371, study PRJNA504923) | tailings metagenome | isolation source: Replicate 3 from Balatoc abandoned mine | place: Philippines: Itogon, Benguet | collected 2017-08-28
CATGACCCGCCTCTACGTGCCCCTCCCTCTCGTCACCGGTGATCACCTTGACCTGCCGGAGGATGCCGCGCATCACTGGACACGCGTGCTGCGTGCCCGCATCGGCGACACTGCCGTGCTCTTCGACGGCAGCGGCAGCGAAGCCGATGCCACGCTCGACGAGGTCAGCAAGCGTGGCGCCCGCGTGCTGATCGGCGCGGTGCGGCGACCGGCCATCGAGTCACCGCTGCACACGCACCTGGGCCAGGTCATGTCCAAGGGTGACCGTCTCGATTACGCGTTGCAGAAGGCGGTGGAGCTGGGCGTCAGCGAGATCACGCTGCTGACCAGCGAGCGCTGCGAGCTGCGCCTGCGCGGCGAGGAGCGCGCCGACAAGAAGCTGTCGCACTGGCAGCGCGTGCTGATCAGTGCCTGCGAGCAGTGCGGGCGCAACACCCTGCCGCTGCTGCACGGCCCGATGGACATCGCCGACTGGCAGCGCCAGGTGCAGGCTGGACAGAAATGGGTACTGGCGCCTGCCGTGAGCGGCGGACCGTCAGCGGGCGAGCCCTCGCCAGGCTCGGTGGCGCTGCTGATCGGTCCCGAAGGCGGACTCAGCGCGGCCGAGATCGCCAGCGCGGAGGCTGCCGGCTTCCGGCCCTGGCAGCTCGGTCCGCGCGTGCTGCGCACCGAGACCGCGCCGGTGGCGGCGCTGGCCGTGCTGCAATGGCTGCATGGCGACGGCCGACCAGCGGACATGGCCCCCGGCTGAGTTCAGTAGGTGTAGCTCATGCCCAGCGTGAGCTCGTACTGCTTCATGTCCAGCGTCAGCATCTGGTCCTTCTCGTCCAGCCCGGCATCCACGGCCTGGCCATTCTGCAGCACGCCGACACGGCTGAGCGGGTTGCGACCCTTCACTGGATTGCTGGGGGCATACATCAGGCTGAGATCGAAGCCCAGGCGCTTGCTGGCCTGCCAGGACGATCCCAGGGTGTAGTGCTTCTCGACCACGCCCGGTGCCAGCAGGTTGAACAGCGTCTCGCTGGACGGAATCGGCTGGCGGGTCTGGCTGTAGCCGGCACGCCAGGCCCAGTTGCCCTGGCGCAGCTGGTAGCCGACCTTGTAGACATCGATGTCCTGCCAGCCGAAGCCGGGGCCGTTCTTCGCGCCCAGGCAGGCCGTGTTCTCGCTGTTGTCACCGAGCAGACGCGGCAGCGCGCAGTTGCTGACAAAGGACTCGGGATTCAGGCGGCCGCCCACCGACGCGATGTCGTTGAAGTCGATGCGCTGGTAGTCGAACAGGATCTTCTGGTTGACGGTGGGCTTGAGCGCAATGCCGACATTCCAGTTGGACGGCACGTCAAAGTCGCCACGTTCCGCGAACAGGCCCTCGTACTCGCGGAAGCGCGACATGTAGACGCGCGACTGCCAGGAGGCACCGACATCCAGCCAGGACAGCGGACTGCCGAACACGCCGAGACGGGCGCCGGCACCGTAGGAGAAATCGAAGCCCTTGTCGGAGACCCGGTCTGGTGAATTGGAGAACGCGGCAAAGGCGTTCAGGCCCTTGGCCTCGAAGCGTTGCACGGCGAGCAGCGGCGACACGCCGACCGACCAGGTCGGGGTGAGTGCGTAGGACAGGTTGGGCGCCACGAAGAGCTGGATCAGGTCAACCGACGCGGTGCCGTTGCCGTTGCCGCAAAAACCCAGCAGGTCGGCATTGCCGGCTTCCGGGGCACCACCGCCGAACAGTCCCCGGCAGCGGCTTTCGGTGGGTGCCGCGCCGAGCAGGGTGCCGAGCAGCGGGACCGAAGACGCTGCGCCGGCAAACGTCGCGGTCGATTCCTTTTCCTTGTACACGGTGTTGAGGCCGCCATTGCCGTACACCGCGATGCCGGCATGCACGCGATCGCTGACCGGCGCCACCCAGGCGAAGCCCGGAATGGCGAACAGGTTGTGCTGGCTCTCGACCTTGCCTTCCTCGATCTCGAGGATGCCGAACTCGCCGACACCGGTGCCCGACGGGCCGGCCTCGACCTCGCGCAAAGGTGCGAACAGGCTGAGGTTTGCGTCCCAGCGCGTGCCCAGGCGCGCCGACGCGGCCGGGTTGAGGGTGATGGCCAGGGCGTCCTCCGCCATGGCGGAGCCAGCGCCGCCAAGGGCACGCTGGGTGGCGCTGTAGCCATGCGCGAAATAGCCGTTGGTGGCCTGGGCCGCCAGCGGCAGCAGCGCCAGGGACAACAGGCCGGCGCGCAGGGCATGGCGGTGGATGACGGGCGTGGCGGTCGGTCGTGTCACGTCGGTTCTCGCAGAGGTCTCTGGCGCGCAAGCCTATCCAAGCTTGCGCCTAGCGCTAAATACGATTCGGTTATGGCCCTATGCCATTCGGCTATAATGCCGGTCAGCCTGCACTGGCGAAGACATGCGCCTTGCGCGGGTGCAGCCAGAGCGTGTGCCCGGGCACCAGATCGGCATCACCGAGCTCGTCTCGCGACGACAGCTCCACCTCCAGCAGACGGTCGCCACGCACCAGGTCAAGCTGCCAGCGCGGCCCCACGGCACGGATGTCGCGCAAGGTCGCCGGCTGACTGCCGGCGATGTCCTGATGCGACAGGCTCCAGTCACTGGGACGCACATAGGCCACGCCACCGCCATCCTGCAGATGCCCTGCCGGCAGCTGCCAGCCCAGCAGGTCGGCACGGCCACCGGCGATCTGCGCGGGCAGCTTGTTGGCCTGACCGAGGAACTCGACCACGAACGGCGTCGCCGGCTGGTGGTAGACCTCGGCCGGCGTGCCGACCTGTTCGATGCGGCCCTTGTTCAGGACCACCACGCGGTCGGCCACTTCCAGCGCCTCCTCCTGGTCATGGGTGACGAACACCGAGGTCACGTGCAGTTCGTCATGGAGACGCCGCAGCCAGCGCCGCAGCTCCTTGCGCACCTGGGCGTCGAGCGCGCCGAAGGGCTCGTCGAGCAGCAGCACGCGCGGCTCCACGGCCAGCGCACGGGCCAGCGCGATGCGCTGGCGCTGGCCACCGGAGAGCTGGCTGGGGTAGCGGTCGGCGAGCCAGTCGAGCTGCACCAGCTGCAGCAGCTCATGGACCTTGGTCCGGATCACGGCGTCGCTGGGGCGCTGCTTGCGCGGGCGCACGCGCAGACCGAAGGCGACGTTCTCGAACACGGTCAGGTGACGGAACAGCGCGTAATGCTGGAACACGAAGCCGACCTGGCGTTCGCGCACCGGGGTATCGGTGGTGTCCTCGCCGTGGAAGGCGAGACGACCGCTGTCCGGCGTTTCGAGGCCGGCGATGATGCGCAGCAGTGTGGTCTTGCCACAGCCCGACGGGCCCAGCAGCGCGACCAGCTCGCCGCTGGCGATGTCGAGATTGACGGCATCCAGGGCCTGGAAGACACCGAACTGCTTGGTGATGGACTCGATGGCAATGCTCATGCCTGTTTCTCCTGAATCGTCGGGGTGAGGGCCAGGGGACCGCTCTCCTGGTAACCGCTGGCCTGGGCCGCCAGCTCGGCCTGCATGCGCCACTCCACCCAGGACTTCACGGCCAGGGTCACCAGTGCCAGCAGGGCCAGCAGCGTCGAGACCGCAAAGGCCGCCACGAACTGGTACTCGTTGTAGAGAATCTCGATATGCAGCGGCATGGTGTTGGTGAGGCCGCGAATGTGACCGGACACCACCGATACCGCACCAAACTCGCCCATGGCGCGCGCGTTGCAAAGGATCACGCCATAGAGCAGACCCCACTTGATGTTGGGCAGGGTCACGCGCAGGAAGGTCTTGAGGCCGCCGGCGCCGAGCGTGATGGCCGCCTCCTCCTCGTCCGAACCCTGCGCCTGCATGAGCGGAATCAGCTCGCGCGCGACGAAGGGGAAGGTCACGAACAGGGTGGCCAGGACGATGCCCGGCACGGCGAACAGGATCTTGATGTCGTTGTCCATGAGCCAAGCACCAAAGGCACTGTGCACGCCGAACAGCAGCACGAAGACCAGACCGGCGATCACCGGCGACACCGCGAACGGGAGGTCGATCAACGTGATCAGCAGTGACTTGCCGCGGAACTCGAAACGCGCGATGGCCCAGGCGGCGGCAATGCCGAACACCACGTTGACCGGCACCGCGATGGCAGCCGCGAGCAGGGTCAGGCGGATCGCCGACCACGCGTCAGGATCATCAAAGGCCGCCAGGTAGGCACCCCAGCCCTGGCGCAGCGCCTCGGTGAAGACCGCCACCAGCGGCGCGAACAGGAACAGCGCGAGAAACACGAATACGGTCAGCAGCAGCAGCACGCGCACCCACAGCGGATCCTGCAGGGCGGCACTGCGCTTGCCGGGAACAGCAACCAGGGACATCTCAGACTCCTCGTCCGCCGCGCTGGCGAACCCAGGCTTGCAGCGAATTGATCAGCAGCAGCAGCACGAACGAAATCACCAGCATCACGGCGGCGATGGCCGTGGCCCCTTCGTAGTTGTACTGCTCGAGCTGGGTGACGATCAGCAGGGGCGCGATCTCCGACACCAGCGGCATGTTGCCGGCGATGAAGATCACCGACCCGTACTCGCCGATGGCACGCGCGAAGGCCAGCGCGAAGCCGGTGATCAGGGCAGGCAGCACCGCAGGCCAGATCACTGCCCTGAAGGTCTGCCAGCGCCCGGCACCGAGGCTGGCCGCCGCTTCCTCCAGCTCGCTCTCGAGATCGGCCAGCACGGGCTGCACGGTGCGAACCACGAACGGCAGGCTGATGAAGGTCAGCGCCACGACAATGCCGGTGGGCGTGAAGGCGACCTGGATGTCATGCGGCGCCAGCAGGCTGCCGAACCAGCCGTTGGGGGCATACAGCGCGGTCAGGGCGATGCCCGCCACCGCCGTCGGCAAGGCAAATGGCAGATCGACCAGGGCATCGACGAGTCGGCGCCCCGGAAACGGGTAGCGCACCAGCACCCAGGCCACCAGGAAGCCGAAAAAGGCATTCAGCAGCGCCGCGATGAAGGCGGCACCAAAGCTGACCCGATAGGCAGACAGCACGCGCTCCGAAAAGATGATGTCGACAAAAGCCTGCCAGGTCATGCCCGCGGTCTTGAGGAACAGACCGGCGAGCGGAATCAGCACCAGCAGGCTCAGGTAGGCGACGCTGTAACCCAGGGTCAGGCCGAAGCCCGGCAGCACGCGACGGGGCGTGCGCCGGGCCGGGGATGTCACGGACATGGGACGATCCTCGACTGTGCGGGGGCCTTAACGGCCGCCCGCCTTGAAGATCTCGTCGAACACGCCGCCATCGGCGAAGTGCTTCTTCTGCGCCTGCTGCCAGCCGCCGAAGAGACCGATGTCGAAGAGCTTGACCTGGGTGAACTGGCGGGCGTACTTCGCGGCCACCGCCGGATCACGCGGACGGTAGTAGTTCTTTGCCGCGATCTCCTGGCCCTCCGGGCTGTACAGGTACTCGAGATAGGCCTTGGCCACCGCCGTGTTGCCCTTCTTCGCCGCGACGCGGTCCACCACGGCCACCGGCGGCTCGGCGAGAATGCTCACCGACGGCACCACGATATCGAACTTGTCAGGCCCCAGCTCCTTGGTCGCGAGGAAGGCCTCGTTCTCCCAGGACAGGAAGACGTCACCGATGCCACGCTCGGTGAAGGTGGTCAGCGCACCACGGGCACCGGTGTCCAGCACCGGTACGTTCTGGAACAGGCGGGTCACGAACTCGCGCGCCTTGGCCTCGCTGCCACCCGGCTGCTGCTGGGCGTAGCCCCAGGCGGCGAGGTAGTTCCAGCGGGCACCGCCGGAGGTCTTGGGATTCGGCGTGACCACCTTCACGCCCGGCTTCACCAGGTCATTCCAGTCACGGATCTTCTTGGGGTTGCCCTTGCGCACCAGGAACACGATGGTCGAGGTGTAGGGCGAGCTGTTGTGCTTGAACTTCGACTGCCACTTGGGGTCCAGCAGCTTCGCCCGTTCCGAGATGACGTCGATGTCGTAGGCCAGCGCCAGCGTGACCACGTCGGCATTGAGGCCGTCGATCACCGAGCGCGCCTGCTTGCCGGAACCGCCATGCGACTGGCGAATGGTGACCGTGTCACCGGTCTTCTGCGCCCACTGCTTGGCAAAGGCCGCGTTGTATTCCTGGTAGAGCTCGCGGGTCGGGTCATAGGACACGTTGAGCAGCGTGATGTCCTTGGCAAAGGCCGGCACGGCCAGCACGGTGGACAGAAGCGCGGCGGCAAGGCCGGTACGGGTGAACGACATGATGAACTCCAGTGGCATGACTGTCTGAGGTGATGGCGCCATGCTAGCGAGCCTGGAGAAAATCAATAAAGAATATTAATTCATATTGTAATTCTTTAAAGTAATATAAGGATCAGAGATTGCATGCACCTCTTATATTCCATATGGAAATATCATAATGAATTAATAGTATTTTTAATCCTGTAAACGCTGCGTCAGCATCCACTCCGTCACCAGTCATCTGATCACGGAGCATCCACATGTCAGTCATCCATCTCTTCCCTCAGCCGCACCTGAAACGCCATACCCCGCGCCTTCTGGCACTCGCCGTGGCGCTCGCCGCCGTGCCCGCCACGCACGCCAGCGAACCCGTTCTGAGCGCGGCAGAGCAGCGCGTGCAGGAGCTGGAGCAGCGCCTGCTCATCCTCGAGCGCAAGCTGGAAATCCAGAACGAGGAAGTCGCCGCCAAGTCCAAGGAAGCACCGGTGGTATCGGCCGGCGAAAGCGGCTTTGGCATCAAGAAGGGCGACTATGAAATCAAGTTCAGTGCCTTGGCACAGGCCGACCTGCGTACCTTCCTTGGCGATGACCCGGTCACTGCAGGTACCTCAGGCAAGCTTCAGGACGGCTTTCTGTTGAGACGCGTACGTCCGACCATCTCCGGCAATCTCGGCAAGCTGGTGGCATTCCGCTTCACACCGGAACTTGCCGGCTCCGGTCTGGGTGACGTCAGCGGCAGCAACAGCATTGTCGACGCCTATGTCGATCTGAAGTTCTCGCCCAAGGCCTCCGTGCGCGTCGGCAAGCAGAAATCACAGGTTGGCATCGAACGAATTCAGTCCGGTGGCGCCCTGCCCTTCATCGAGCGAGGCCTTACCACCGAGCTGGTCCCCAACCGCAACCTCGGGGTATCGGTGTTCGGCGAACTCGCCAACCAGACCGTCAACTACTCGCTGGGCGTGTTCAACGGCACTGCGGATGGCCGCGAAGTGAACAGCGCCGATGATGCCCGCAAGGAACTGGAAGGCCGCCTCTTCTTCTCGCCGTTCAGGAATGCCTACAGCCCGCTCTCCGGTCTGGGCTTTGGCGTGGCCGCGACGTATGGCAACAAGAAGGCCTCCGATGGCAACACCGCCAGCGCCAACAACACGCTGCCGCGTTACCGCTCGTACGGCCAGAACCAGTTCTTCGGGTATGAAACCGGCGTCATTGCCGATGGCAAGCACACCCGTCTCGCCCCGCAACTCAGCTTCTACAAGGATGCCCTCGGTCTGGTCGGCGAATACGTGATCTCGGAACAGGAAGTGCGTCGCGGCGCGGCCGGCCCTGTCAAGGAGATCCGCAACGATGCCTACACGCTGACCGGCACCTACGTGCTCACGGGCGAGGACGCATCCTTCAGTGGCGTCAAGCCGGGCAGCCCGTTCGTGCTCGGGGGCGATGGCTGGGGTGCTTTCGAGCTGGCAGCACGCATCGGCAATCTCGATGTGGATGATGATGCCTTCACCGGCACCAACGCGACCCGCCTTGCCAACCCCGATGCCAGCGCCAGCGAAGCCCGGCATTACGGCGTCGGCCTGAACTGGTACCTGAACCGCAACGTGAAAATCTCCACGGATTACAACGAAACCCGTTTCGATGGCGGTGCCGCTGCCGGCGCGGATCGCGACAAGGAGCAGGCCCTGTTCACCCGCGTCCAGCTGACCTACTGATCCGTTCACCGGTTCGTTACCAGGCCGCCCGACAGGCGGCCTTTTTTTGCGAGAACACCGATGTCTGCCGCAATCGACTACGACAGCCACCCGCTGCCTCCGCAACGCACATCGGCGCCGCGCAGCAGTGATCATTTGCGCGATCCGCGCTGGTGCCGCTTCCGGCGCCTGGTGGTGCCGGGCTGGAACAATTCCGGGCCCACGCACTGGCAGAGCCGCTGGCAGGACCTGGCGCCCGATCTGGTTCGCGTGGAGCAGGAGGACTGGGTGCGTCCGGACCCCGGCAGCTGGATCGCCAATCTGGACGCTGCCATCTCGGCGTCACCCCAGCCGGTGGTGGTGATCGCGCACAGCCTGGGCTGCATCGCGCTTGCGCACTGGGTGCGGGAGACCGGCGGCCGTGGCGTTGCGGCGGCACTGCTGGTGGCCCCGGCCGATGTCTCGCGACCGGGGGGCAACCCGGCGCTGCTGGGGTTCGCGCCGGTGCCGCTGGACTACCTGCCGTTCGCGAGCCGGGTGGTGGCATCAGACGACGACCCCTGCTGCAGCGTGTCCCGCGCCACCGAATTTGCCGCACGCTGGGGCAGCGATCTGGTGGTGATCCCGCAGGGCGGTCACCTGAACGCGGCCAGCCGGCTTGATGACTGGCCACTGGGCCAGCTGCTGCTGCACGACCTGGTCTGGCGCCAGCGCCTGCAACCGGCATGACGCGACGCATGACCGCGACACGGGGTTGAGGCATGATCATGGCCATCCCCGACCCTGACGCCGCGACGAGACTTTCCATGTGCCAGCTGCTGGGCATGAGCGCCAATGTGCCCACCGACATCTGCTTTTCCTTCACCGGCTTCCGCCAGCGTGGCGGCAGCACCGACCACCACGCTGATGGCTGGGGCATCGGCTTCTTCGAGGATGCCGGCTGCCGGCTCTTCATCGACACCGAGGCCAGCAGCCACTCGCCGATCGCGGCACTGGTGAGCGCCTACCCGATCCGCTCCACGCAGGTCATCGCACACATCCGCAAGGCCACCCGGGGCGTCACGCGCCTGCAGAACACCCACCCGTTCCAGCGCGAGATCGGCGGCCGCTACTGGCTGTTCGCGCACAACGGGGATCTTGCCGACTTCGTGCCGCGACCGGGCCCGGTGACGCCAGTCGGTGACACCGACAGCGAGGCGGCCTTCAGCCATCTGCTCAACGCGCTGCTCGCCGAGTGTCCGGACGGGCGTCCCGACGAGGACACGCTGATGCGGTTGCTGGCGCACGAAGCCGGACGCATCGCCCGGCACGGCACCTTCAACTTTCTGCTCTCGAACGGCGACTGGCTGATCGCGCACTGCTCGACCCTGCTGACCTGGATCCAGCGCCGTGCGCCCTTTTCGGTCGCGCACCTGGCCGACGATGACCTCAGCGTCGACTTCCGCGAACACACGGGAACGGATGACCGGGTGGTGGTGATCGCCACTGCGGCCCTGACCGACAACGAGGCCTGGATGCCGGTGGCGCCAGGCACGCTGCTGCTATTCCGGCAAGGCGAACTGGTCCGTCAGCTCAGCACGGCAGCGGATGCTGACCAGACTGCCACGCCCAGCCTGCGCGCGGAAACGTAGACGGCCATTGGGCAGACGCGCTACCGCGTCAGAGACCGCTCGCACGCCCCAGCCACGGCCGCTGAGCAGGCTGCCGGCCAGGGGCTCGGGGCGGCGCTGACCACGGCCGTCATCGGCCACCCGCAGCTGCAGTCCGTCACCACGCTGGCGGGCATCCACCACCACCTGCAGGCGCTCGGGCTTGCCGGCAGCCAGCCGCAGTGCCGGCAACTCGCCGCCATGCATCAGGGCATTGCTGAGCAGATGCGGCAGCACGTCGATGAGAAAGTCGGTATGCACCAGCCAGCCGGCCTCGATGCGCAGGCTCAGGCTGGCTGCCTGACCCGACTCCCGCATCAGCGCCGAAAAGCCATCGCGCAGGGCCTGACGCAGATCATTGAGGGAGAGCTGGTCCAGACGCTGCTGCTGCTCCGGCGTGGTCGCCAGCCAGGGCCCGACCGCCTCGTGCCAGGCAGCGAAGTCCTGCAGCGAGTGCTCACGGTCATCGCGCAGCACGTCCTCCTCAAGGCGATGCAGCGTGCGCGCCAGCTCCTCGGCCTGCAGGGTCAGCGCAGCGCCCTTGAGCGTATGCAAGGCCAGTTTGAGCGGTGGACGCGCCTGCGCATCACCGGCCAGCCAGCGCGGCCAGAGGCTCTCGATACGTGCCGCCAGCCGGCGTGTCTGCTGCCGGAAGAGAAGTCGCAGGGTGCTGTCCATGATCCGTGTCGCTGCCTGTCGTGGCCGGTCAGAGCGTGGCTGTGCCGAGATGCGGCCAGGCATCCCAGATCAGCTTGCTGCCGACCAGCAGGGTGAGCACCTCGAAACTGCGCTTGACCAGACCGCTGCCGTGCCGGTGCGCCAGATGCGCGCCCAGGTAGCCGCCGAGAAAGGAGCCCAGCAGCAACGCCGGCAGCCAGTCCCAGCGCACCGGTGCCTGCAGCGCCAGAAACCAGGCGCCGGTGCCGTTCCAGAACATGCCGACGAGAATCAGCGTGTAGGTGACCGCCCGGGTGTAGTCGAGGCCGAACCAGCGCACCAGCCAGAGGGTCACGAACAGGCCGGTGCCGGACGTCAGCGAGCCGTTGAGCACGCCGATGACGAACAGCACGACGCCGCCGATCAGCAGACCGAGCCGGTCGGTATGGCGGATGTCACGCTCGCGACCGAGCTGCGGACGACGCCAGGAGTAGGCACCCAGACTCAGGGTCAGCAGCCCCAGCGCCAGCCGCGCCCAGGCATCCGGTACCAGCAGGATGAGCTGGGTGCCGAGCCAGACGCCGGGCAGGCCGGCAGCCAGGATGAAGGCGGCGAAGCGCCACTGGATGGGCTCGGCACGCAGATGCCGCAGGGTGGCACCGACGCCCAGCGCGACACTCGCGATCTTGTGGGTGGCCAGCGCCACCGGGAAGGCCAGACCGAGGAACAGCAGCACCGGCAGCTGCAGCAGTCCGGCACCGCCGCCGGCCAGCGACGACAGGGTGTTGGCAACCAGCGAGAGCAGAAACAGCAGGCCCTGCTCGCCCCAGCCGGTCATCGCGACGTCCTGCCCTGGCGCCGGGCTGATCTCATGTCAGGCCTTCTTGCGCGCGCGGTTGCTGATCAGCGTGCCCATGCCCTCGTCGGTGAAGACTTCGAGCAGGCAGGCGTGCGGCACGCGGCCGTCGATGATGTGAGCCGACTGCACGCCGCCCTTCACCGCGTCCAGCGCGCAGGCGATCTTGGGCAGCATGCCGCCGTAGATGGTGCCATCCTCGATCAGCGCATCGACGTCCTTGGTGGTGAGGCCGGTGAGCACGTTCTTCTGCTTGTCCATCACGCCCGGGATGTTGGTGAGCAGGATCAGCTTCTCGGCCTTCAGGGCCTCGGCGACCTTGCCTGCCACCAGGTCGGCGTTGATGTTGTAGGAGGCACCGTCGTCACCCACGCCGACCGGCGCGATCACCGGAATGAAGTCGCTCTTGAACATGAGCTCGAGCACGTCGGTCTTGATGCCGGCAACCTCGCCGACCTGGCCGATGTCGACCTGCTCCATCACGCCCTGCTCGTTCTTGCGATCCAGCAGCATGCGACGGGCCCGGATCAGGTTGGCGTCCTTGCCGGTGAGGCCGATGGCGCGGCCGCCATTGAGGTTGATCAGATTGACGATGGACTTGTTGACAGAGCCGCCGAGCACCATCTCGACCACGTCCATGGTCTCGGCATCGGTAACGCGCATGCCGTCGATGAACTGCGACTCCTTGCCGATGCGCTTGAGCAGATCGCCGATCTGCGGGCCGCCACCATGCACGACGATGGGATTCAGGCCCACGGTCTTCATCAGCACGATGTCACGCGCGAAGGAGTGTTCCAGCTCCGGCTCGGTCATGGCGTTGCCGCCGTACTTGACCACCACGGTGGCACCGGCGAAACGCTGGATGTAGGGCAGCGCCTCGGTCAGCACCTTGGCGATATTGAGGGCGGCATCGTGGGTCAGGGCCATGACGGGTCTCGCGTTTGAGAATGGAAAGGGTTAGTGGCGGCCGGAGCTGCCGAAGCCGCCGGCTCCCCGCTCCGAGGCATGGAACTCGTCGACGATCTCGAACTCGGCCTGCACCACCGGGACCAGCACGTACTGCGCCAGCCGCTCGCCGGGCTGCATGACGAAGGCCTGGCTGCCGCGATTCCAGCACGACACCATGAGCTCGCCCTGGTAGTCGGAATCGATGAGGCCGACCAGGTTGCCGAGCACGATGCCGTGCTTGTGACCGAGACCCGAGCGCGGAAGGATGAGACCGGCGTAGTTCGGGTCGGCAATGCAGATCGCCAGGCCGGTGCGGATCAGCACGGTGTCACCGGGGTTCAGCGTCAGCGGTGCATCCAGCAGCGCACGCAGATCCAGGCCGGCGGAACCGTCGGTGGCATAGCTGGGCAGCGGGAACTCGCGACCGAGGCGGTCATCGAGGATTTTGACTTGCAGGGATTTCTTCATGATCAGGGAATGGCCTGGCAGGAATCAGAGTTGTTCGTCGGCGTGACGGGTCTGGCTGGGATCACCCGGTGCCGAGGCATGACCGGCACCCTCGGAGGCCGGCAGCCGGGCTGCCAGCAAGCTCACCAGCTGACGCGCGATCTGCGTCTTCGAGGCCTTGGCCAGCTCGGCACGACCGACACCGGCGGGCAGTGCGGCATCCGGCCAGAACACCACCATGGCATTGTCGTCGCTCTGGAAGCCGATGTCGCTGCGTGACACGTCATTGCAGGCGATCAGGTCCAGGCGCTTGCGCGCCAGCTTGTCGCGGGCATAGTCCTCGACGGCATGGGTCTCGGCCGCGAAACCCATGACCAGCGGACGATCGGCGCGCGCGGCGATGCTGGCGACGATGTCGGGATTGCGGATCAGTGTCAGCGCCAGGGTATCGTCCTTGTCGCCTTTCTTGATCTTCTGTCCGGCGACCCGGGCCGGACGGTAGTCGGCCACTGCCGCCGTGGCGATGAACACGGTACGGGCGCTGCCGACACGGGCCACCGCCTGCGTGACCGCCGTTTCGCTGGCGGCGAGCAGGTCGCAGGCACTGGTAATGTCAACACGCTGCACCCGCTCCGGCGTCGGCAGATGCACCGGTCCGGCGATCAGGGTGACTCGGGCGCCGGCTTCGCGGCAGGCCTCGGCAAGGGCGAAGCCCATCTTGCCGGAGCTGTGGTTGCTCAGATAACGCACCGGATCCAGCGCCTCGCGGGTGGGGCCGGCGGTCAGCACGACCTCGACGCCGGTGAGCTGCCCGGACTGGAACTGGTCGGCGCACAGCTCCGCCAGCTCGACCGCCTCGAGCAGGCGCCCTGCCCCGACATCGCCACAGGCCTGCACGCCCGCACCGGGACCGAACACCGCCACGCCACGCTGGCGCAAGGTATCGAGATTGGCCTGCGTGGCCGGATCGGCCCACATCTGCTGGTTCATGGCCGGCGCCACGGCCTTCTTGCCGGCTGCAGCCAGCCAGCAGGTGGTGAGCAGGTCATTGGCAATGCCCTGGGCCAGACGCGCGATGGCATCGGCGGATGCAGGCGCGACCAGGAACAGGTCCGCCCAGCGTGCCAGCTCGATGTGGCCCATCGCGGCCTCTGCCGTCGGATCAAGCAGATCAACGTGCACCGGATTGCCGGACAGCGCCTGCAGGGTCAGCGGCGTGATGAAGGACTGCGCGGCCTCGGTCATGACGACCTGCACCTCGGCACCGGCGTCGCGCAGGCGACGGATCAGCTCGGCACTCTTGTAGGCCGCAATGCCTCCGGTGACACCGAGCAGAATGTGCTTGTGGGTGAGCCGTGCCAGCATGCGAAGACTCCGGATCGGGTCTATACCTTGAATAGCTGCGAAAGATACCACGCCGGCCTGTCCGGCGAGCTGTCAGCCGCAGCCAGCCCAGACAAATTGTGGAGTCGACCATGCGCATCCGGGACTGGCCTGCCGCCGAGCGGCCACGCGAGAAACTGCTGACCCACGGCGCCCGCCAGCTCAGCACGGCCGAGCTGCTGGCACTGTGCATTGGACATGGCCAGCAAGGCCGAACGGCCGTCGATCTCGGACGTGATGCGCTGACTCATTTCGGCAGCCTGCGCGGCCTGCTCGACGCCCCGGTCAACGACCTCTCCGCCCTGCCCGGCTGGGGGCCGGCACGCACCGCGCGCCTGCTCGCCGCCATCGAGCTCGGTCGTCGCCAGCTCGAGGAACCGCTGGCGCGGCAGGCCAAGCTCAGCGGCCCGGAGGATACCCGCGCCTTCCTGCGCGCCTGCCTGCGCCATTATGACCATGAGGTGTTTGCCGTGCTGTTCCTGGACAACCAGCACCGTGTCATCCACTTCGAGGAGCTGTTCCGGGGCACCGTCGACAGCTGCTCGGTGCACCCGCGCGAAGTGGTCAAGCGCGCCCTGCACCACCGCGCCGGCGCCGTCATCTTCGCGCACAACCACCCGTCCGGCGTGGCCGAGCCGTCTCCGGCGGACCGCCAGATCACGCGCCGCCTCAAGGAAGCGCTGGCACTGGTGGACGTGAGAACGCTGGACCATCTGGTGATCGGCGACGAGCATCCGGTGTCGTTCGCGGAGCGGGGATGGCTGTAGCGGGACCGGAAACGCAAAAGCCCCGCTTCTGGCGGGGCTTTTGATGGCTACAGGCTCAGCTCAGAACGTGTAGGTGGCCGACAGGCGTGCCGCGATGGGCGAGCCAGGGGTGATGTTGTTGTCGTTGTGGGCGTTCACGAAATAATCGCGATCCGTCAGATTCTCGATATTGAGCTGCAGATCGAGACTCTTGCTGGCCTTGTAGTAGGCAGCCGCATCCACGCGAGCATAGCCAGGCAGCGTGACCGCATTGTTGTCAAGCGCGTACATCTCGCTGCGACTGATCACGCCCAGGCCCAGACCGAAACGATCGTTCAGATCATAACGGTTCCACAGCGAGAACGTGTGACGAGGCGTCTGAGCAGTTTCGTTGCCAGCCCGGATGGCCGTGGTTTGCGAGCGCGTGATTTCGCTGTCGGCAAACGCGTAGCCCCCAAGCACGGACCACCGATCAGTCAGCTTGCCGCTGACTTCGAATTCCGCACCCTTCACTTCCTGGCCATCCACCAAGGTTGCCTGTGTCACCACCAGCGGATCCGTGACCAGGACGTTGTTGCGATCCAGTCGGTAAAGCGCGGCACTGAGGCTGAGGTCTGGCCTTGCATCCCACTTCACGCCCACTTCCTTGTTGATGAACTCCTCGGGATCGAAGCCCTGATTGGCTGCGCTCAACGAGCTCAGCTGGTCTCCGGCGCGCGGAACGAAGGTCTGACTGTAGCTGGCGTAGATGGACACATCCTTGACCGGCTTGTAGATGAGCGCTGCACGTGGTGACAGCTTTGCATCCACCACTTTCCCGGAGTTGGCTGCATTGAGCTTGTCCGTGAAGTCCGTCTTGAAACGATCCTCGCGCACACCGATCACGGCCTGCCAGTTCGGTGTGAACGTGATCTGGTTCTGCAGATACACGGCGCTGACATCGACGGTCGTTTCCGAGTTGCGGCTCTTCGTCGTGCCGGAGGTGGCAATGTCGAATGGCTTCTTGACCGGCTGTGCTGCCAGGCCGGAGGCATTGATCCGGAAGTATTCCGACTGCTGACGACCGAACTCCGTGCCCAACACCAGCTCATGGCTGACGCGTCCGGTCTTGAACGGCACCAGCAAGTCCGTCTGGTTGAAGAGGTTCTGACGCTGGGTATCATCGAGATAGCCCGCCAGCGCCACTGTGCCGGCATTCGTCACAGGGCCGTTGGCATACACGTTCTGGTAATACTTGTCGTAATCTGCAAAACGCGTCTTGTTGGTCAGCTTCAGGCCATTGTCGAAGCGATGCTCGATCGTCGCTCCCAAGGCTTGCACCGTGGTTTCGGTCGGACTTTGCTCGGCGTTGCCGTAGAAACGAGTCTCGTCGGACTTGAACGGCTTGCCGTTGCGCGAAGGCACGCCACGATCGGTAACGCGCAGATCGTTGAAATGCTCGGCCGACAGCACGATCTTCGTTTTGTCAGATGGCTTGATCGTGAGCGTCGGGCTGATGCCGTTTCGCCGCAGCGAGACGCCATCACGGAAGCTTTCCGAATCCTCGGTCACCAGATTGATTCGTCCAGCCACCGTCTCATTCAGAGCTCCGCCGACATCGGCAGCCAGACGCTTGTGATTGAAAGAGCCCACCGAGGCGCTGATCTGGCGTATCGGTGACCAGTTGGCTTCCTTGCTGACACGATTGATCACGCCACCCGAACCGCCACGAC
>VFQO010001632.1_pt1 | contig 16305 bp, 16 predicted proteins | sample 3512331 | NCBI WGS metagenome assembly VFQO01 (sample SAMN10412371, study PRJNA504923) | tailings metagenome | isolation source: Replicate 3 from Balatoc abandoned mine | place: Philippines: Itogon, Benguet | collected 2017-08-28
TTAAGACCGCCAAATCCGCTGTATTGCATCATTAGCAGTCTTTCGCCTACGGTGGCTTGTCCTTTCTCCTTTTCCAGTTTAAAAGCAATCCGTAAGGCATCAATGTTCGTTTGGAGATGTTGGCGTTTACTGAAGCCCATTTTCCTCAATCCATATTGCGATGGTTCCGGTTAGTTCCGTATAGAGCAGGTCATACGCTGTGTTATAAGCGAAGTCATCTGTTAGCACATATCCTTCAAATACGGGCGAGCAGACAGGTAGCATTTTCAAAGCGAATGGTCGCAGTTCTTCATCTGCCATTATGGTGTCAAACTCATTGCACACGACCTGAAAAACTGTGTCGAACCTAGAGAAATGTAACCCTTCAAACAGGATGTAGTTAGCGATCTCATCGCATTGGTCAATGGAGTTTCCTGAGCGAAAAGCACCTTCATAGGCATTGGCCGCCCACGATGAACGTTGTTCTATAAACTTGTTGTCGTATGCCTTTTCGGGAAAGCTGGTATGTAGTAGTTCCTGTAATCGTAATCTGAAATACGATAAGTCTTTTTGCTGTGTATCCATATAGAATTTTATTTAGATTTTTTACCTGAACAATAAATTTAGAGCAGGTGGCAAAAGCTTTTACTGAAGTGGAATGGTTTGGCGTTGAGTGGCGGTATTTGACGCAAGCAGATTAATAGTGAGGGATTTAATTTGTATTTTTGCGTAAACGTATAAATACTTATACTGCAAGTAATTTAAGATACGCAATACATGTATTTGAGAATTAGTAGCCAGGCAAAAACGACACTGTAGAAACGAACAAAATAACATTATAAAAAAAATGGCAAGTATAAAAATCAAAGATTTTTTCAATGGACGTTTTTTTGAAATTCCAAAGTATCAACGTGGATACGCTTGGGATGTCCAAAACATCAGAGATTTATTTGATGACATCATTGAATCAATAGAATCAAATTCCAACCATTACATTGGAACAATTGTGCTTTCAAAATCGGCAGACGATGATGAAAAATTCTACATCGTTGATGGACAACAACGCACAACTACAATTACTTTGATAATAAGTTCTTTGATAAAACAACTTTCAGACAAAGACGCTTTGTATTACGAGCGTTTCTATCTGAAAGAAGGTGATAGATACAGAATTTCGCCCCTTAACCGTGACCAAAGTTTTTTTACAAACATACTTGAAGGAACAATTAATGAACCTCAAAATAAAAGTCAGCGATTTTTGAAAGAAGCCATTGAAGAAATAAATTTCAAGGTTGCTAACATTGACGACAAATTGAAATTTCTAAAGTCTGTTGAAAAACTTGAAATAATGGAATTTGTTGAAAATTCAGAAGGTGATGCAATCCGAATTTTCCAAACAGTAAATGATAGAGGTAAACCTCTTTCAAATATGGAAAAGGCGAAAAGCCTTTTAATTTATTTTTCTAATCGTTACTTAGCTAAATCTTTGGACAACACAATCAACGACCATTTTAGTGACATATTTGAAATTTATGACGACATAAAACATTTTGGCGAGGAGCTTGGGGTCAATCTCATCAAAAACAGAGATTTTAACGAGGACAATCTAATGCGTTACCATTTTGTGACATACAGTAATGAGAACTACGACCCGACAGCAAGTTACGTTTTACAATTTCTAAAAAATCAACTTACAAAATTCAGAAACGAAGCAAGCGACAACGATTACCCTGAAATGCACAAGTTCATTTCAGACTATATCGCAAGTTTGAAAAACTTTTTTGACAACTGTAGAGCAGTAATTGAAAGAGCAAAAACTGAAGCAAAATTCTTCAAGATTTTTGTTGTCTTAAATCTTTCTGCGACACTTTATCCTTTAATAATAAAATTACAAGGTCTTGGTTTACTCGATAAAGCACTAACGGGAAAAGGACGTGAAGATTTTAACTTCTACGACTTGGTTGAACTTATTGAAGTTAGAGTGTATAAAACAAGGGCAACAGACCCGAAAGCAGACATTGCACGACTTGTTTACGATATTGACACCAAAAGAGTAGAAGATATTGAAAATTGGCTTATTTGGTTTAACGGTCGTTGGATGCCGAAAGAAGAATTTCAATCAAACTTGTCAAGAGGTATTTATGGAAATAGGGCATTAAATCATATTTTCATAACCTACTGCGAACACGTCAACAAAAAAGAATACTCAATGACCGAATTGAAAGATTTATTAAACAAATCACCAAACATTGAACACATTCTTTCTCAAACACCGACATTTGACCCTATTGCTCTTGGCTTTGACAACAAAGAAGATTTTATAGACTTTGAACATACTATCGGCAACTTGACAGTTTTAGAAAAAGGCTTAAACTCAAGTGTTCAAAACAAAAACGCCATTGACAAAATAGACGGTTACGGAAAAAGTTTGTTTACAATGACAAAAATGCTTGGTTCTGAAATTGACACATACAAAGGATTTAATAAAAAATCCGTTCAGAAAAGGACGCAAACTCTTGCTGACTATTGCGTGGAACGTTGGTGGAGCGACAGATCAGTAGAAAGTCCTATGACAACTGTAACAGTAGAAGAAGAAATTGAAATAGATAACGAATAACCACTGCCCGAACTGCTAAGGGGTTTGGCGTCAGGCGGGCCGGCATTTTAACACCTATAATCAAATGAGTAAAGGAGACGACAAACGACAACGAATATTTGACAAGTACGTCACAAATAGAAAGCTTCTTATAGACAATAAACTAATTACTGGAGAGAGAGAAGTATATCTATGCCCAATCTGCGAAAAGCCACACACCGCAATTGACAACGAAGAAAGCCAATTGACTTTGGAAGACGCACCGCCAAAATCATTAGGAGGACATGCAAACGTTTTAACTTGTAAAACTTGCAATAATACTGCCGGCCATGAAATTGATTTTCATTTGACTGAAAGACTTAGAGAATTAGACAATGCTGCCTTTTTGCCAAATACTGTGACTAAAGTTAAGATTAGAATGGGTGAAGACGTTTTTAATGGAAGCATAAATATTGACGAGCATGGGAAAATGACAATGTATCACAGCAAAAAAAACAACCATCCAGTGAAACTTGAAGAAAAAATGGTAGGTTTAAAAGGTGGAGATATTGTTGATTTGAATTTTTTAAAGACAAGGGTAATCCCTGAGAAACTTGAATACGCACTTCTGAAAACTGCTTACATTTTAGCTTTTCAAAAATTTGGAAATTCACTAATCTTTGACCCTTGTTTTGACATTGTAAGAGAGCAGCTTAAAAACCCTGACCAACGAATATATCCAGAAAAATTTTGGATGACACCACCATATCCTAAAGAAATGGAAGGTGTTTATTTTGTTTGTGACGAGGGCTTAGAATGTTTGTTCGCCTTGTTTAACCTTGACACAGGCAATTCATTAAGAAAATTTGGAGTGTTTCTTCCTTGTCCTATAAATGACATATCTCAAGTACTCGACAAGCTGGGCCAAAGATTTGAAGTAGAAAAGTCATTTACCTTGAATATGTATCCCTGGGAACAAAACGACAACAAGTATTTAGACGACATTGAAAATATTAAAGCAATGTTTGACTGGATTGAAAGAAGAAAAAACACCAACTAATGCGGTTTGGCTTTTAGAGGTGGCGGTCGGTGTAATTGGCAACAAAAAACCTCTGAATATTCAGAGGTTAGATCTACGGGATAGTCAAGAATTGAAGCATCCTACCGACTTCAATATCCATTCTTGAAAAGGCAAACCATTTTTTGCCCAAATCTTTGAGTGATGCCCCGATATGGTACAGCTCGGTTCCATCAATGATAAGAAAGCGGTCGTGTGCCTGGGCGAATGGGTGGTAAGCTCCCCAAAAAAGAGTACGGTTAATTTGTAGACAAAAAGTTTATAAATTTAAATCGTAAACCATGAGAAAGAGTCAGTTCAGTCACACACAGATTGCCAACATTTTAAAGGAGTTTGAGCAAGGAAAATCAGCCGAGGAGATCCATCGGGAGTATGGAGTTAGTAAAGCCACATTTTATAAATGGCGGGAACGTTATGGAGGAATGGAAGCCGGTGAGCTCAAACGTATTAAAGAGCTAGAGGAAGAAAATGCTCGTTTAAAACGGATGTATGCCAACTTGGCTATGGAGTTAGATACGGCAAAGTATATCATCGAAAAAAAGCTTTAAAGCCTTGCGAAAAACGAAGAATCATTGAGGAGCTAAAAGATGAGCGTCCAAAAGACATCGGCAAGGCGTGTCGGGTACTAAGAATAAGCAGAAGCAGTTTGCATTATAGGTCTATTAAAGATGATAGCACCATCATCAAGCATCTAGAGGGATTAGCTATAGACCAACCAATAGAGGGCTTTTGGAAGTATTATCATCGTTTAAGAAACCAAGGTGTAGTTGTGAATCACAAGCGACTACATCGTATTTACAAGGATTTAAAACTTCCCTTAAGGCGCAAGGTTAAGAAAAGATTACCCCCACGGGAAAAACAAACACTTGAAGTACCAGAACACTTTACACAAACCTGGAGCATAGATTTTATGACCGACGTGCTTAGTAATGGAACCAAATTCAGATCGTTTAATGTAATAGATGATTTTAACCGTGAAGTGCTATTCATCGAGATTGATTATTCTTTAAAAAGCAGCAGAGTTATATGGGTGCTTCGCCATTTAATAAACCGCTTTGGTAAACCACAAAAGATCAGAATGGATAATGGACCAGAGTTTATATCTAGGCTAACCCAATCGTGGAGTAAGGCCAATGAAATTGAGTTCCACTATATTCAACCAGGTAAGCCATCACAGAACGCCTACGTTGAAAGATTCAATAGAAGCTTCCGTGGCCATGTATTGGATGCCTATTCATTTGATAACCTAAACCAAGTAAGAGAAATTTCGGATGCATGGATCGAGGATTACAACAATCATCGACCACATGATGCACTTGGAGGTTTACCACCAAGGGTATACCGAGAAAAACAAAACCAGTCTAATGGGCTTCTTTTCGCTTCGGCTTCGCCTACGCTACAATCAGCCCATTAGCAATAAAAGAAAAAATTATACTTTTAACAAGTACTCAAAATGGGGAGCCTTCACTGTTGCCACGCATCTTCTTCGATGGTTATTATTTTCATTGCACAGCATTTAAAGTTTACTATGCAAAATTGTGAAAGGTGGCAGCGTTTGTCTGCCAAGTCTTGCCAATTGGTTTGGCATTTTTTTGAAAATTTTTACAATAACAGAAACCCTTGTTTAATAAGAGTTTATATAAAAGTGGGTGTTTTTGTAACAATGATTTGCCAATTGGTAGGTATGGGCAAATAAAAAAGCAGTACACAAAATGTACTGCTTTGAAATTACTATACAGAAACAGCTAAAGGTCTTTATCCATATATTCTTCGAGGGATATTTTGAGTTGATCTAAAAACGATGTTCTTGAACCTGCTCTAGTCTTCATTCTGTGAAAGGCGTGATGTAGGTCTCCAAGTGGAATACGAAAAAGTATTTGAAACATCAGGCTTATCTTCCTGATACCAATTTTTCCATGAGAAATAGCCCCAGTAGCATAAATTGCATATATCATTTCAATTAATGCATTCTTGCTTTCTGTCCAAAATACCTCTTTGTAATGCTCTGGTTTTTGTAATACTATATCAGGATCTTCATCAGGATTGATTTTAGTAATCAAATACGAATACAGTAATTCGTTGGCTATAATTCGGGCTATTTTGTAATCGAAAAAGGTCGAGAAGGCAGGATCTATTTCAAATACTATACTATTTAAACCATCATGGTAATTTATATTCCCACGTCTAAAGTAAGTATTGTCACGATCCGTTCGTCCTGATCTATAATACCTATAAAAATCAGAATTGCAAATATGATCCATATACTCCCGTTTCAGGTTAGTTAATTGTCCCGAAAAATAACTTTCGTACATTTTGCCACTACTCACCGGACATGTCGTCTCAATCCGATAAACCTTATTGTAATAAATTAACTTACCAAGTATTTGTGGCTTAATGGTTCGGAAAAAATTTATTTCTTCAAGCTCACTTTTAAAGCCATTCTTAATGACCTGTGTTTTGACAGAAAATAATAAGTCTTGTAGATACAATGTCATTTCATAAGCCTCATCTATTAAACTCTTACTATGCGATGAAATCTTATCTTCTTTGTTGTGTATCTCTAAAATGATGTTTGATAGCAAATGCTTCATAGCTAATAAATTTTGTGAAGGACACTGAATTTATAAGTCAGATTTAGCCTAATTGATATACAAAATTTATTATAATAATCCACAATATCACCCAAGTTGGGGTGATATTGGGCGATTTAGCTGGTATTTGTTCCCTTTGAATTGAAAAGAAGATTATATCAGATTATCTTGATCGTCCATTTTTTTTAAAAGGCCATTACGAATAGCATCAATAAATTTAGTCCTATTTATCTTACGGTTTTTAAGTTCCAAATAAGTATGGTAAAAATCTCCCAAATCAATTCTGAATAAATCTTCAGCCGCTTTAACTATTTCTTTTACATCCGTTTTTCCATTACCAAAAGAACCATGAGCATATAGAGCATAGATTAGTTCAATCAAAGCTGTTTTGCTGTCTGTCCAGGTCAGTCTTGACTTAACTACTTCTCCAAGTTTTTTTACATTTAATAGCTGATCTTCCAAATACACTTGTATGAGGTCATTGGCGATAATTTTAGCTACTTTGTAATCATGTGAAGTGGAAAAATTATGATCCGATTGAAAGAAATATGTATCTAGGCATAACTTTATATCAAAGCTCTTCCTTACAAAATACTTATGGTCAAGGTAAACACTATTGGTTCTATAATATTTATAAAATTCCAGGTTGTTGTTGAAATACCTCCTCAACTTTGACAATTCATTATTTAGGTACTTTTTAATATTTTTCTCTCCGCCATGAGGTTTTCTTGTTTCAATTTTGTAAACCGTATTATAGTAAATCAATTTTGAAACAATCTTCGGCTTTAATTCTTTAAAGAAAGAAATTTCTTCTTCCGTACTTGCAAAACCTTCTTCTAATATATGTTCCTTTAATTCGCACAACTTTTGGAGAGTGACCTGTATAGCTGATTCTGATTGAATTATTGGGTCATTGACTTCAAGAGATATATTATGGATTTCATCATCCAGACTTTCTACTAATTTTACGCAATATTTTTTCATTCAGCTAAGCAATGTTTTTATCAGTAAGGTGAAGGCAGTCGAAAGAATTAAAAGTCTATTGCTATGAAAATTCTCTTCTTAATTTTTTCAATACTGCAATGGTGCTATCAATATCGTTATCTGTAAAAACGTAAAAATGGAGATGAGTCTGTCCCATTTCTATTAAACCAACGCATTGCTCGTATAACCAATCTATTCCAATATAAGATTGCGCTTCGCTATTGGAGATACCGGAAAATCTTATTTCCAGTTCTTTTGGAACCTTCACCTTGAATCTTTCTCTATATTGCTCTATCTGCAAATATTGATTGATCACCTTAAGGCCAGGGTAAATAGGTGCAGAAATTCCTAAGTTTCTGCACCTGTTGAGAAACTCATAAAAGCGAGCGTTATCTATAAACATCTGAGTTGTTATAAATGATGCTCCTGCTTCAAATTTTGCTTTTAAATAATTAAGATCGTCTTCCTGTGAGTTTGCCAGCGGATGTAAATCGGGATAGCCCGCAACACCTATACAAAAATCTATATTGTATTTATTGTTGAAATTATTTACATGCTCTACCAGCTCATTTGAATGACTGTATCTATTGACGAATGTTGCCGAATTAGAATTTCTATCGCCCCGTAAAGCCATTATCTTTTTTATGCCTACATAGGCAAACCCAAGCAATACATCATCAATATAATCTATGTCCAGCTCATTACAAATGAGATGAGGAATTACTTCAATATCAAACCGCTTCTGTAAAGCGACTGCAAAGAAATATGTTGAAGGATATTTATCCTGAACAGCTTTCCTCATAATCCCATTAGATATAACGAATTTATCTCCTGGCTGATGATTGGCTATGCTGACGAAAGTCGGCTGAAATGACATTAGCTCTTTCACATTGTTCATATAATCACTTAAGGAGTAACCCCGTAAGGGACTTCTCATTTCAAACGAAAATTCGACAGGATTTCCTTGCATATCCTCCTTTTTATTTATTTGTACCAGGGTCTGGTGTGTAACGTAAATAAGGCTTTACTTCATTCACACCTTTAGGAAATTGTTTAACTGCATCTTCCGTTTTAATCGCATTTGATACAATTACATCTTCACCAGGATTCCAATCAGCCGGAGTTGCCACTTTATAATTGTCTGTCAATTGCAGTGCGTCAATAACGCGAAGAATCTCATTGAAATTTCTACCTGTTGATGCCGGATAAGTAAACGTCAGGCGGATTTTTTTCTGCGGGTCGATTACAAAAACGGATCGTACAGTTTGTGTACCAGAAGCATTTGGATGAATCATATCATACAATGTAGATACAAGCCTGTCCTGGTCTGCAATTAAAGGAAAGTCTACTTTAGTCTCTTTTACCTCATTGATGTCTTTTACCCAATGATGATGATCTTCAACGCCATCCACGCTTACGGCTATTGCCTTAACGTTTCTTTTTTTAAACTCTTCGCTCAATTGAGCGGTCCGCCCTAATTCTGTAGTACATACGGGCGTGTAATCGGCAGGGTGTGATAATAACAATCCCCAACTATCCCCTAGATAATCATGAAAATTAATTACTCCATAAGTGGTCGTTGCCTGAAAATTGGGAGCCTCATCTCCTAAATGCAAAGTCATAATTTAAAATATTTTTCGTTTTGTATACAAATAGTAATTACAATCAAAAGTAGCTAACCATAGCGCCTCCATTGCGGTATTATTCATGGAAAAAATTGCTTTTTACAGTTTGTTTATGCTAAAAGTTTAGTACTATTTATTGTAGATATACTACCATGTTTGTCTATATGTCTTGGGTAATTTTGGATAGCAAGAATACTCAATAATGACAAACGATGTTATGATCAATCAAATCACAGAATACGGCCTACTTCCAATGTATATAACAGAAGATTTTGAAGTTCTTAAAAGAACGGTAGAATTATGTTCCAGTGCAGGTTTGACTTCATTGGAGATATTAAACCGTGTTCCCAATGCTTTTGATTCGTTTATACGACTGAAAGCGTTTATTGATGAACATGTCCCCGGATTTTCATTGATTGTAGGTACTGTAACAGATTTGGCAAGTACAAATAGATATATTGATGCGGGTGCAACTATGATCATAGCTCCTAATCTAGATGAAGAAATAGGAGCTATTTGTATTGAAAGAGGCATCGAATGGTTACCGGGCGTACAAACCATTTCAGAAATTTACAAGGCGAAGAAAATTGGAGCTCGTTCGGTTAAACTTTTTCCGGCAAATTTAATTTCTCCCGATTTTGTAAAAACAATCAAATCAGTTCTACCTGAGATGAAGTTGATTGCAAGCGGAGGTATCCGTTTAAATGGAACATCAGTAACAGAATGGATCAATTCTGGTGTTGATGCTGTGGCCTTTGGAAACGGTTTCTTTTCAAAGGAAATTCTTGTTGAAGAAAATTTTAACCATTTAAAGAAAGAAATACAAAATACTATTACACAAATACAAATATTACGAACAAATCAACATGAACATCAGTAAAAAAACGTACAATTTTGGAGCAGGACCATCAGCGCTTCCTGATGAAGTTTTTTCAGAAGCAGCCGAAGCCGTAAGAGAATACAAGTCCACAGGGTTGTCAATACTAGAAATATCTCACAGATCAGATATGTTCACTGACGTTATGAGCGAGACAGAAGCTCTATTAAGAACGTTGATGGGGATTTCAGAGGATTATGAGGTGCTTTTTTTGCAAGGTGGCGGCAGCCAACAGTTCGCAATGATTCCAATGAACCTGCTACCATATGATAAGACGGCATACTACATTGATTCAGGTGTATGGTCCAGGAAAGCCTTTGAAGAATCGGAGCGTATTGGAAAGACAATTATCTTAAAGTCTTCAATGAAAGATAATTACAATCATATTCCCAGGGAATTTATCATTCCTGAGGATGCGGCCTACCTTCATATTACTACCAATAATACAATATACGGTACTCAATGGTTTGATATACCTAAAACAAATTTTCCTTTGATTGCGGATGCTTCCTCTGATATCCTGTCTCAAAAAATTAATGTGAATGATTACGGACTCATATATGCCGGAGCACAAAAAAATTTAGGACCGGCCGGTGTGACCGTTGTTATTATTAAAAAGACCCTACTTGGTAGTTCAATGAGGATACTACCCAAAATATTTGATTACAATGAACACGCAAAGGCAAAATCATTATACAATACTCCTCCCGTATATGCCATATTTGTAATGTTACTGACTTTAAGATGGATTAATAAAACGGGAGGTGTGTCAGAAATAGAAAAACGAAACAAACAGAAGGCTTCATTACTGTATGAAGAGATAGATAACAACCCACTTTTCAAAGGCCATGCCATCAAAGCAGACAGAAGTTTAAAGAACGTTGTGTTTCAAATGACAGAACCGGAACTTGAAAATAATTTTTTAGAATTTGCTTCTCTACATAACATCACAGGGATAAAAGGACATAGAAGTTTTGGCGGTTTCAGAGTATCTCTATACAACGCTACTACAATAGAGGATGTTAAACACCTGGTATCAGTAATGAGGGATTTTACGTCAAAATTTGAACGACATTAATCAAAAAAAGAAATAGTATGGAACAGTTACTGGCGAACAGAGTGCGATTAATTGCTGAATCCGAGACGATCAAAATGTCAAAACTCGCAAGAGAATTAGCAGAAGAGGGGAAAAAAATTGTAAATTTAAGTCTGGGGGAACCTGATTTCAATACGCCTGAATACGTAAAGAAAGCTGCGGTTCAAGCATTAAACAGCAATTTTACTCATTATAGTCCGGTTGCCGGCTATCCTGAATTAAGAATGGCCATTTGTAAAAAACTAGAGGAAGAGAATAACCTGCTGTACAGTCCTGAGCAAATAGTGGTCTCCACAGGAGCAAAGCAAGCATTAATGAATGCTATCCTATGTGTTGTAAATCCAGGTGACGAGGTATTGCTCCCTACACCTTTTTGGGGCTCTTATGCAGAAATGGTTAGGCTTGCTGGTGGAGTCCCGATTTACCTGAGAACAGAAGCAGAGAATGGATTCAAGTTGGATAAAGTCACTCTCTTAAAGGCGATCAATTCACGAACCAAGCTCTTCATGTTCTCTTCTCCCAATAATCCAACCGGAAATTTCTATAACAAAAATGAGCTTTCAATATTGGTAGAGGTATTTGAACAGCATCCACATGTTTTTATTTTGTCCGATGAAATATATGAACATCTTAATTATAGAGGCAAACACGAATCTATTGCACAATTTAAAAGCATCCATCAAAGAGTTATTGTTGTGAATGGTTTCTCTAAAGCATATGCGATGACTGGCTGGAGACTTGGTTATTTGGCAGCACACAAAGAAATAGCGAAAGCTGCTGAAAAAATACAAGGACAAATCACTTCAGGAACCAACTCTATAACCCAGAAGGCTGGAGTGGCTGCGTATAATGCACATAGAGAAAGCATTGATGATATGGTAAAGGCATTTAGAAAGAGAAGGGATATAGGATTTGATATATTATCAAGTATCCCGTACGTCACTCTTCAAAAGCCAGACGCAGCTTTTTATTTCTTCCCAGATATCAGTTACTATTTTGGAAAAACAACCGTTGAAGGCGGCATTATTTCAGATTCAAATGATCTGGTAATGTACGTTCTCAAAAAAGCAGGAGTGGCATTAGTTGCCGGAGATTCATTTGGTAATCCAGACCATATCAGGATTTCTTATGCGGCAAATGAAGAGGATATTATCAGTGGACTGAACGGATTAAAACAAGTTTTATCGACCTTACGATAAGGTATTGATCCTAACTTAAAAAAACAGCGCCACTCATTAAAGTTTAATAATAGAAATGTGAATAGTTCGATAATGAGTGGCCGCTGTAAAATTGCAAGCCTTTTAGTCGTTACTGTCAAGAGGTGATTCTGATGTCTCTTTATAATAACTTTTAGGCTTACTAAACACCAACACAATAAGTGAGATAAAAAAGATCATGAAGAAGATCAATGCAATAGTTTGGTACAAACCGGTATTTTCTGTGTTGGTTAATAAATCTTTAAAATTTTGTGGGATCATGATTGTTTTATGGCTAATTATTGGTTGTTTTTATTTCAGTTGTTTTAATGTCTGTTCCTAATCTTTGAAGATAGGAGATGAGTGCGATAATCTCCTTTTTCTCCAAGTCACCTTTGGGGCGTTTTGCATAAACTTCCTTTAAGTCATTTGCCTCTGAAAAAATATCTTTGACAATCCCGGCAGCTTGATTGTCCGCCCACGAATTTGCGGAATCGATTTGTGCTTTTGTATAAGGTACATCATACACTTTTTTCATATACACTATTTTATCAACCATTTTCGACCTATCCAGATTATTACTGATCAGCCAAGGATAACGTGGCATTATTGATCCTGCTGATGTTGATCGTGGGTTATACATATGTTTAAAGTGCCAGGAGCTTGGGTTTTTTCCTCCCTCACGATGTAGGTCCGGTCCGGTTCTCTTAGACCCCCACAGGAACGGTCTGTCATAGACAAATTCTCCAGCTTTGGAATACTCACCATTTTTACCGTTGAATCTAACGATTTCATCTCTAAAAGGTCTGATCATCTGAGAGTGACAGGCATTACATCCTTCCCTGATATAGATATCCCTTCCCTCCAGTTCAAGCGGAGAATAAGGTTTTACTGCTGAAATAGTAGGTACACTCTGTTTTAAGGAAAGTGTAGGAATAATTTCAACTCCACTTCCTATGGATAATACCAAAAATGAAAGTATTCCTAATAAATACGGCGTACGTTCTATCCAGAGGTGAGTATTTTCTCCATCTTTTCTCCTGCTATTGATTACAGCCAATGCAGGTGCTTCGGCAGGTACATCTTTTTGGAATGATCCTTTTCTTATCGTAGCAATGACATTTATAACCATCAATATAGCTCCGGAGATATAAAGAGCACCTCCCATAAATCTCATTTTATAGTATGGAATAATCGCTGTAACTGTATCAAGCCAGTTTTTCCATATCAAGGTTCCGTCTGGATTGAACTGTTTCCACATCAATCCTTGAGTAAATCCGGAAATATACATTGGAACTGCGTAAAAGATTATTCCAAGTGTACCAAGCCAGAAATGCCAATTTGCCATTTTTGGGGACCATATTTTTGTTCTCCACATAATTGGAACAAGATAATAGATCATACCAAATGCGATAAAGCCGTTCCAGCCAAGAGCTCCCAAATGTACATGGCCAATAACCCAGTCTGTATAATGTCCAATTTTATTGATGGTTTTAGTAGCTAAAAGGGGGCCTTCAAATGTTACCATTCCATAGCAGGTAACAGCGACTACAAAAAATTTAAGAATCGGGTTATCACGTACCTTATCCCAGGCTCCTCTTAATGTAAGCAACCCGTTTAGCATTCCTCCCCAGGATGGTGCGATAAGCATAATCGAAAAGCCAGTCCCAACAGCCTGAGCCCACGCAGGAAGCGCTGTATATTGAAGGTGGTGCGGCCCAGCCCAGATATACACAAATATCAATGACCAAAAGTGAATAATTGAAAGTTTGTAAGAGAATACAGGTCTTTCTGCGGCCTTTGGTAAAAAGTAGTACATTAAGCCTAAAATGGGAGTAGTCAGTATAAATGCTACTGCATTATGCCCATACCACCATTGAACCAAGGCATCTTTGACACCTGCATACATCGAATAGGATTTCCAAGTTGAAAAGGATAATGGAACTTCCAAATTATTAAGGATATGAAGCATAGCTAATCCTATCCAGGTGCCAATATAAAACCATATCGCCACATAGAGATGTCTGACCCTCCTTCTTGCAATGGTCATAAACATATTGATCCCAAAAATCACCCATGAAAATGTTATTAAAATATCGATTGGCCATTCATGTTCTGCATATTCTTTTGAGGTATTGATACCCATAAAGAAAGTAACAAACGTAGCGACAATCATAATCTGCCATGTCCAAAAATGTATCCATGACAGCGTAGGGCTTGCCATAGGGGTTTTCAGTAATCTAGGTAAGGAATAATAAACCCCGGTATAAACACTGTTGCATACAAATGCAAAAAGTACTGTACTGGTGTGGAGCATTCTGATCCTTCCAAAGCCAAAGGCTCCGTGTGTATCGATTAAGGACTGGATACCTCCAGTTCTCAAACTCTGAATTGTAGCATCGTCAGTACCAAATAAAAACTCAGGTAGTTCTGGATAAAAAAGCATCAGCGCTGCTGTTATACCAAATGTAAACCCGATCAGACCAAACACTATTGTAGCATATAAAAATGCTCTGACAATATTGTTGTCATAATTAAATCTCTGTAACTCCATATCACTATTTATCTATTTTCTTGTTTTTCTATATGCACCTCCTTTCTTTATTTTAATTTTCAAAATTTAAAATTGATTTATCAACTTGATAGTTGCAAGCATTTATTGTTCATGCTCACTTAAAAATTAGCAAAAACACATTTTCAAATTTATCCATATATCAAAAGCGAAATATGGTAATATTCGTGGAAAAAATAGTTCTTATTAATAACCGATTGCAATTAAAAAGGGTATTGAAAAATCAATACCCTGCATATGAATTAGTAAAAAACATTACTGAGAATAGCCTAAAATCTTTAAAAGACTATCGCTGTGTTGCTTTTCTGAAAACACTGAATAACGAAGATTTTGGTTGTCATCCCTATCAATAATAACATGCTTTGGTGCCGGGATCAAACAATGATTTACTCCTCCAAATCCGCTTAATGCTTCTTGATAAGCACCAGTATGGAGAAATACAATAAATTGTTCTTTATTAGAAACAGGAAGCATTATTTGGTTGCTAGCATCCGAATGTGGATAATGATCGTCACTATCGCAAGTAAGCCCCCCAAGTATAAAAGGCTCTGAATCTTCATAAATATTATTCACTGGTAAAACAGGATATTCCTGATTAATGGCCCAGGTATCTGGAAGATGAGTAATGAATGATCCATCAATAACAGCCCAGTTAACATCGTTCCCTTGTTTTTTTTCAAGGACTTTAAATATAGTGCAGGTGGCCTCGGCAACAGTATATTTACCGAATTCTGTAATAATGTTGGGCTCTTCAATTCCTTCCTGACTACAAATACTTTGTATGACAGATACAATACGACAGACCCAAAACTCAATATCAAAATTAGCCGCAATACTATTTCTAAACGGCATCCCTCCACCTATGTCCAAAGTTGTCAAGTTCTTATTCAATCTTCTGAACTTACAATAGAATTTTACGACTTCTTCTAAGACCGCCCAAAAATCGTTATTCCCATTTATACCTTGTTCATTAAAGAAATGTAAAGTAGTAATCTTAACTCTTTTATCATTTCTAGTGGCATTCTCATATACAGTTATAATATCATCAGGAGAGATCCCAAATCTGGATTCCTTAGTATATGAAGAAATAAAACTAAGATTAAGCCTTACTCCAATTTTTATTTCTATCTGTTTGTCAACCTCATTAGAATAAAAGATTAGCTCATCTTTACTATCGGTCATGGGCAAAACAGAACAATACCCATCCTCAATTAATGATACGATTCCTTCTCTATACTCTTGTGTTTTGTAACCATTACAAATAATCCGGGTTCTATGTTTTAGTTTCTTCGCAGTAATCAATGATTTAATCAATTCAACATCATATGCTGAAGATATTTCTATACCAATATCAGACTGAATTGCTTGCTTGACAATATGCTGAAAATGGGAGCTTTTGGTACAATAGTAATATTCGTACTTACCTTGATAGCCCGTTGTTTCTATTGCTCTTTGAAAATACTTCTTCATCTTTTCTATTTTATTAGAAATCGATGGAAGATAGGTGTACCGTAAAGGAGTACCGTACTCCTTCGCTAGTTTGAGTAAATCTAAATCTTTATAAAATAAAGTTGATTTTTTAATATCGAACTCATCAGGAATCTCATTGTCCCGAAGTATCAATAGCTGTTCTTTCATTCACAAATACACGTTTTATTAAAATAACGCCAATTTATCATTATCTAAGTTCAAGTAATAAGTGCAATTTTTTGTTGTAGCACTTGATTAGGGG
>VFQO010001639.1_pt1 | contig 16226 bp, 14 predicted proteins | sample 3512331 | NCBI WGS metagenome assembly VFQO01 (sample SAMN10412371, study PRJNA504923) | tailings metagenome | isolation source: Replicate 3 from Balatoc abandoned mine | place: Philippines: Itogon, Benguet | collected 2017-08-28
AAGCGCTTGCCGTCACCCTCTTCCAGCCCCAGCCCGACGGGCAGGTCGGACGGGCTGTTGAATCACGTTCAAAACTGAGCCGGGCGTCACGTTCAAAACTGAGCCACTAGGTTGAAGAAGAAATGGCTTGCTCGGTTGTGGACAAGTCTACTGTGTGGTCGGTCTCTGGTGCTCCTTTCTGGGCTTTGGTGCGAGTGGTTTTTGCTGTGCTGGGTGCGTGGGCACTGGAGTTGCGAAACCGCCAGCTCTGATTGCCGGTCTCCACGATGTGGCAGTGGTGGGTGAGGCGATCGAGCAGCGCGGTGGACGTTGGGTGCGGCGATGTCGCCGAGCGTTACGCAGGGGGCAAACCTCCTTGCGGAGCCCGCTACACCTCAACCATAATGCACCTGCGAAAAATCTTGTTACCGGCGCAACGGTCTGAAAAGCCGCGCATCCAAGTTCGATCAGGAAGGGATGCCGCGCTTTACCGGAAAACCAGGGCAAAGTTTTCGTAGGAATACGGGCGGGGTAAAGCGCCAATGCGACTTCCGGCTGAGCCGGTTTGCATCCAGCAAGGGCTCATGCGTTCTGCGTCACTGCTGTGACCTCGACAGCTTGAAGGTGCCTTGCTTGATGCCGGGTGGATAGGCCCGATTCGCCATCCATGCCCGTGACGCAAAAGGTCGGCCGCCGATGCAATGCGGGTCAAGGTCCAGACCGAAAGGGAATCGTACCGTCCAAAATCCCCGCGTCACATCGGGCGTTGATCGGTGCCTTGCGGGCGTCCGACACGCTCCACGCGGTCGATGAACTGCCGCAGCGGCTCCATGATTTCGCCTTCGGGTCGCAGTAGATAGGTCGTCAGCGAAGCGGTCTCGTCGGCCAGCGGCCGCACGACGACATCGGCCTGATGGCAACCCGCCAGATGCGCCGCGCTCGAAAAGCCCACGCCGTAGCCGGCGGCCACGAGGGCCAGCATCAGGGAATGGGTCTTGACGTACTCGGCTACCGTCGGCTGCGCATCCACCGTGCGGAGCAGCCGTTCGCGCTGCCGGCTGCAACCTTCGCAGACCTGCGGATCGCACAGCACCAGCGGATAGCTCGCCACTTCCTCCAGCGGCACTTCCTTGAAAGCCAGCAGCGGATGCCTGGCGGGCAAAGCCACCACCAGCGGGTCTCGCCACACCGGCATGGCGACGATGCCGGCGTCCATTTCACCAGCCAATGCAAAACCTGCGTCATACAAGTCGTTGCGCAGTCCAGTCACCAACTGCGCCAGTGGCGTTTCAAATATCCGAATGCCGACCTGTGGTGCCTCCTCGCGGCAAAGCGCAAGCAACGCCGACAAGCGGGCCTGCCCCATGTCACCAGATAGTGCGATGCGCAGCGTGTTCCGCTGGTTCGCTGCGGCGCGTGCCTTGGTCTGCGCTTGCTCGAAGGCCAGCAGTACGCGCCGGGCTTCTTCGAGGAAGACCTGTCCCGCCGGTGTGAGACGAACACTGCGTGGCAAGCGGTTGAGCAGCGGCACCCCTAAATCCGCCTCCATCTGGCGGATCGTGCGCGACAGTGGAGACTGTTCGATGTGCAGCCGTCGAGCAGCCCGGCCGAAGTGCAGTTCCTCGGCTACGGCGATGAAGCAGCGAAGATGGCGTAAGTTCATGCTTTCTCCCTGCCGATGTGATCAGTCCATATCATCGTAGGGAGCCGAATAGTGCGGAGGATTCACCTCTGTATCGAGATGAGAGCCATCCTGGGGGGTGATGCTCGGATGCTTTTCGCCCATGTCGGCGCCTACGGCGAAGCTCTCGTTCGAGATCGCCCAGCTGCGACGCCTGAAGTTCGGCAAGAAGAGCGAGCAGCTCGATGCCGAACAACGCGCGCTGTTCGACGAGGCTCTGGACGCCGACCTTGCCGCGGCTGAGGCGCAGCTCTAGAAACTGCTGGGCAAGAAGAAGCCGCCGGCTACGCCTGGCGCGATGCCTAAGCGCACCGCCTTGCCGGCGGACCTGCCGCGCGTGGACTGCCACCACGAGCCCGAGAACACCCGCTGCGCGTGCGGCTGTGCGCTCAAGCGCATCAGCGAGAAGCTGGACTACACGCCGGGCGTGTTCACGGTCGAGTGCCACATCCGCGGCAAGTGGACCTGCGCATAGGTGCCGAACGCTGACCCAGGCGCCGGTCCCGGCGGAGATCATCGCCAAGGGCATCCCCACCTCCGGGCTGCTCGCGTAGGTGCTGGTCGCAAAGGACTCCGACCATCTGCCGCTTACATGGTCGTCCCTAGGCAAGCAGGAATAAGCTGCGTGAGTGAATCGGGAGGTTTGCGTAGCTGATGGCTGGCCAGCAGCGTCTGCGCCGGCGGCTTCACCGGCACGAAGCGCATGTGCGGGCGGGTTGCCGCCTCGCAGATCGCTGCGGCATCGGCCGCACCGTTCTTGCGTCCCTTGCCGGCCATGCGGTAGGGCGTGACGAAGTGGCCTGCAATCAGCCGCGCATCCAGCCCATAGCCGCGCAGCTTGCGTGCCCAGTGATGCGCACCGCCGCAGGCCTCCAGGGCCACCAGGCAGCCGGGAGGCAGCTCCACGCACCAGGCCGCAAACTTGTCAGCGGCCAGCGCCTTGGCAACCACCACGCGCGCATCCACCGCATGCACCTAGATAACCCGCTTGACCAGATCCACCCCGACTCGGGCAATCTCGTTCATGGACTTCCCCTTTCACATGGCTGCAGATTGATGACTTGGGGAGCACCATCGCGGTGGCAGCCAACATTTGTTTCCTGGCTGCTTACGATTGAGTCACATCAATCGGCCAGCAGATCGCTGGATGTTGACTCTTGACTTTCGGCAGGTTAAGCGCAAAGCCTTGCAAAGTCTTGCAAGAATTTCCTCGAGCGAGGCCGCGTGACGACGGAACTTGTGGGGGTGGTATGACAGCGCGCCAGCAGGCGATCTTCACACTCGACGAGTTGGCTACCTACTTAAAGGTCGGCAAGCGGACGCTTTACCGGCTCGCCTCGCACGGGGAGATTCCGGCCTTCAAGGTCGGCGGGACGTGGCGGTTTCGTCAAAGTGAAATCGATCGATGAATCAATGATCAGATCCAAGCAGGCAGAAAGAAGGAGGTGATACGCACAGATGAGCAGCCGAAGTCAGCGAAACATCCCGTGTTGCCTGGGCGCGCTATCCATAGCCGCAGGCAAACGGATTGAGTGAGTCTTCAATTGATTTCTGGAGGTATGACATGGACATTGATTTCAAGAAATTGGCTCCCTGGAACTGGTTCAAAAAGGAGCAGGAAGAACAACAGAGCACTGCCTCGCTGCCGGTGCAGCGCAATGACCTGCCGGTGGCGGGTGGGCCCGTCAGTCCCATCCTGCAATTGCATCGCGAGATCGACCGCCTGTTCGACGACGCGTTTCGAGGCTTCGGTTTCCCGACGCTGGCCATGCCACGCTGGCCGTCGGACTGGCCGGGCATGCTGAAGCCGGCGCTGGACATCCAGGAGACCGACAAGCAGTACAAGATCGCCCTGGAAGTACCCGGCATCGAGGAAAAAGACATCCAGATCACGCTCGACAACGACGTGCTGCTGGTGCGCGGTGAAAAGCGTCAGGAGCAGGAAACGAAAGACGGCGGTTTCCACCGGGTGGAGCGCTCCTACGGCAGCTTTCAGCGCGCTCTGAACCTGCCGGCCGATGCCAACCAGGACACGATCAAGGCTGCTTTCAAGAACGGCGTGCTCACGATCACGATGGAAAAGCGCGAGGCCAGTACGCCCAAGCAGGGGCGCTCGATCCCGATCAACGGCTGACGCGGGGCAGCGCGTTTTTCTCAAAAACCACAAAGAGATGAGGCACCGTGATCGGCGGTGCCTCGTCAGATCAATCTTTACAGGAGCATCAGCATGGCCAGAAAACAATGCCAAGTCTGCGGCCAGCCCGCCACGGTGCGGGTGGAAGCCAATCTCAATGGTCGCCACAGCACCATGCTGTTGTGTGACGATCACTATCGCCAACTGGTGCGCCAGCAAAAGCGCACCGTCTCACCGCTGGAAGCCTTGTTCGGCTCGCGCAGCGGGCTGTTCGAAGACTTCCTTGGCAGCGACTTCTTCCGCATCGGTGACGACGCACCGTCCATGGCGGCCGATACCGACGAGGTCGTCGATGCCTCGTTCGGCGAACCCGCCCCGGCCGGTACGGGCACCGCGCGCCGTCGCGGCAGTGGGCTCGCCAGCCGCATCAGCGAACAGTCCGAGGCCCTATTGCAGGAGGCCGCCCGACACGCTGCAGAGTTCGGGCGCGCCGAAGTCGATACCGAACACCTGCTGCTGGCGCTATCCGACAGCGATGTGGTGAAGACCATCCTGGGGCAGTTCAAGATCAAGGTCGATGACCTCAAGCGACAGATCGAATCCGAAGCCAAGCGCGGCGAGAAGCCGTTCGAGGGCGAGATCGGCGTGTCGCCCCGGGTCAAGGACGCGCTCAGCCGTGCTTTCGTGGCCTCCAACGAACTCGGCCACTCTTATGTCGGGCCGGAGCATTTCCTGATCGGGCTCGCCGAGGAAGGCGAAGGTTTGGCGGCCAACCTGCTGCGCCGTTACGGCCTCACGCCGCAAGCGCTGCGCCAGCAGGTAAGCAAGGTGGTCGGCAAAGGGGCCGAGGATGGCCGCGCCGAGACGCCGACCAACACGCCGGAACTCGACAAGTATTCGCGCGACCTCACCAAGATGGCGCGCGAGGGCAAGCTCGATCCGGTCATCGGCCGCGCGCAGGAGATCGAGACGACCATCGAAGTGCTGGCCCGGCGCAAGAAGAACAACCCGGTGCTGATCGGCGAGCCCGGCGTCGGCAAGACCGCCATCGTCGAAGGGCTGGCGCAGCGGATGGTCGCTGGCGAAGTGCCCGAGACGCTGCGCGACAAGCGCCTGGTGGAACTCAACATCAATGCCATGGTGGCAGGCGCCAAGTACCGCGGCGAGTTCGAGGAGCGCGTGCAGAAGGTGCTCAAGGAAGTGACCGAGCACCAGGGCGAGATGATTCTCTTCATCGATGAAGTGCACACCATCGTCGGTGCAGGCCAGGGTGGCGGCGAAGGCGGGCTGGACGTGGCCAACGTGTTCAAGCCGATGATGGCGCGCGGCGAACTGAACCTGATCGGCGCCACCACGCTCAACGAGTATCAGAAGTACATCGAGAAGGACGCCGCGCTGGAGCGTCGCTTCCAGCCGGTGATGGTGCCCGAGCCGACCGTGGCGCAGACCATGATGATCCTGCGCGGCCTGCGCGACACCTTCGAGGCGCACCACAAGGTCAGCATCACCGAGGATGCGATCATCGCCGCCGCCGAGTTGTCGGACCGCTACATCACCGCGCGCTTTTTGCCGGACAAGGCCATCGACCTGCTCGACCAGGCTGCCGCACGCGTGAAGCTGTCGGCCACGGCCCGCCCGGTGGCGGTGCAGGAGCTGGAGTCCGAACTGCACCAGTTGCGGCGTGAGCAGGACTATATGGCCTCGCGCAAGCAATACGACAAGGCCGCCGAGCTGGGCAAGCACATCGAGGCCAAAGAGTCCGAACTCAAGAAGCTTGTCGAGGAATGGGAACGCGAGCGCGCCTCGGGCAGCGCCGAAGTCAAGGCCGAGCATGTCGCGCAGATCGTCTCGCGCCTGACCGGCATTCCGGTCAACGAGCTGACGGTGGAAGAACGCGAGAAGCTGCTGCATCTGGAGCAGCGGCTGCACGAGCGCCTCGTGGGCCAGGACGAAGCGGTGCGCGCGGTGGCCGATGCGGTGCGGTTGTCGCGGGCGGGGCTGCGCGAGGGCAGCAAGCCGGTTGCTACTTTCCTGTTCCTCGGGCCGACCGGCGTGGGCAAGACCGAGCTCGCCAAGGCGCTGGCCGAGTCCATCTATGGCGATGAAGGTGCGCTGCTGCGCATCGACATGTCCGAGTACGGGGAACGCCATACCGTGGCACGCCTGGTGGGCGCGCCTCCGGGTTATGTGGGCTATGACGAGGGCGGCCAGCTCACCGAGAAGGTGCGTCGCAAGCCCTACAGCGTGTTGCTGCTGGACGAGATCGAGAAGGCTCACCCCGACGTCTACAACATCCTGTTGCAGGTATTCGACGACGGGCGGCTCACCGACGGCAAGGGCCGGGTGGTGGATTTCACCAATACCATCATCATCGCCACCTCGAACTTGGGCTCGGACATCATCCAGCGTCGGCTGAAGGCCCGTGGCGCCGCCGGCGAGGAATACGAGAAGACCAAGTTCGAGGTGATGGACGTGCTGCGCGGACACTTCCGCCCCGAGTTCCTCAACCGCATCGACGAGATCATCGTCTTCCATGCGCTGGGCAAGGAGGAGATCCGCCATATCGTCGGCCTGCAGCTCGATCGTGTGGCCCGCAACGCCGCCAGCCAGGGCGTGACGCTGACCTTCGATCAGACCTTGATCGATCACTTCGCGGAGGAAGGCTACAAGCCCGAGTTCGGCGCGCGTGAGCTCAAGCGGCTGATCCGCAGCGAGCTGGAGACGGCACTGGCGCGCGAGATGCTGGGTGGCGGTATCGGCAAGGCCGATCACGCCAGCGCCCGCTGGGACGTCAAGGCCGAACGGGTGGTCTTCGAGCGCCAGGAGCCACCCGCGAAGCCGGCCGAGCCTGAGAAGCCCGATGCCGCGAACGCGGCCGAGACGCCGCCTAGCGACGCGAGCAAGCCTGCGCGCAAGAAGAAGTCAGCGGGCGGCGAATCTTGAGTCATGGGGAGGCTGTCGTGTCCGACCCCAACGGGCTGACATGGGCAGCCACCCTCGTGTCGCTCGCGGTCGCTGTCCCTACGGCGGGGCACGCGGTCATCTACAAGCGTGACCCTCGATCGGCCACGCTGTGGGTTCTGCTGATCACCTTGTTGCCGCTGGGCGGTTCGCTGCTGTATGGGCTGTTCGGCATCAACCGTTACCAGCGGCGGGCGCGGCGGCTGTTTCCGGGGGCAGATCCTGCTGTTCGGCAGGACCTCGCGCCTACGATGCCCCAGGCCGTATCGGCGCCGTTTGCCGGCCTGGCGCACCTGGTGGGACGTGCCACCGGCCAGTCGCTGACCAGCGGCAACCGCATCGAGCCGCTCGTCGATGGCGAGCAGGCCTACCCGGCCATGCTCGCTGCCATCGAGTCGGCGCGGCACAGCGTCGCGCTGGCTTCGTACATCTTCGACAGCCAAGGCATCGGGGCGCAGTTCGTCGATGCGCTGCGCCGGGCTCATGAGCGCGGCGTGCAAGTGCGGGTGCTGATCGACGACGTCTATGCCCGCTGGAGGCCCCGCAGCGCCTACCGCGCCTTGCAACGCGCCGGCGTTCCGGCGGCGACGTTCAACCCGACGTTGATTCCCGCGCGCCTGCATGCCGCGCATCTGCGCAATCACCGCAAGCTGCTGGTGATCGATGGCGAGACGGGTTTCACCGGCGGCATGAACATCTTCGGTCCGTATTGGCGGCCCGATGCGCCGGGCCAGGCCTGTCACGATTTGCACTTTCGTCTGCGCGGGCCGGTGATTGCGCATCTGATGCGGTGCTTCACCGATGATTGGTGCGATACCACGGGCGAGCGGCTCAGCAAGGGTTTCTGGGGCGAACCGCCCGCAACGGCTGATGAGCAAGGAACCTCTTGGGCGCGCGGCATCGAGGCCGGTCCCGATGAGGCCCTGGACAGGATGCGCTGGACCTTCATGGGCGCTTTGAGCGCCGCGAAGCATTCGGTGCGCATCTGGACACCTTACTTCGTCCCCGATCAGCCGATGATCGCGGCGCTGAGCACGGCCGCGTTGCGCGGCGTGCGCGTCGAGGTGCTGACGCCCGCAAACGGCGACCATCCCACGGTGCAATGGGCCGCGCGCGCCCTCTACTGGCAGGTGCTGGAGCACGGTGTACGCATCTTCGAACGGCCGGGCCCGTTCGACCACAGCAAGCTGATGCTGGTAGACGGAGCGTGGTGCTGCCTGGGTTCGGCCAATTGGGATGCGCGCAGCCTGCGCCTCAACTTCGAGTTCAATGTGGAGGTGTACGACACCGCGTTGTCTACGCGGCTGGAATCCCTTTTTGATGCCGCCCGTGATGCATCGAACGAGATATCGGCCATGGCGTTGCGGGCCCGCCCGCTGGCCATCCGCTTGCGCGACGGGGTGGCCCGTCTGTTCACCCCCATTCTCTAGCGGCACGACTTGCGAGGAACATTACCCATGGAAAAGAAAGATCAATGGAACATTGGCTACTGGATCGTCGCCGGCCTGTTGCTGCTGACGCTGCAGAACTACTGGCAGGCGGCGAAGACGGTTGAACCCGTTCCCTATAGTGAGTTCGAGAAAGCGCTGGCCGAGGGGCGCGTCGCCGAAGTATTGGTGTCGGACCGCACGGTCACCGGGCGTCTGAAATCGCCGGACAGCCGGGGCAAGACCACCATCGTGGCCACCCGCGTCGAACCCGACCTGGCCGAGCAGCTGTCGAAATACGATGTGTCCTACGCGCGAGTAATGGAAAGCACCTGGCTGCGTGATGTGCTCTCCTGGATTCTGCCGGCGGTGGCCTTCTTCGGCGTCTGGTTCTTCCTGTTCCGCCGCTTCGCCGAGAAGCAGGGCATGGGTGGCTTCCTGAGCATCGGCAAGAGCCGTGCCAAGGTATTCATGGAGAAGAACACTGGCGTGACCTTTGCCGATGTCGCTGGCGTCGATGAAGCCAAGGCGGAGTTGGTTGAGATCGTCGATTTCCTGAAGAACCCGCAGGAGTATGGACGGCTCGGGGCGCGCATCCCGAAAGGTGTGTTGCTGGTTGGCCCGCCCGGCACGGGCAAGACCCTGCTGGCCAAGGCCGTGGCGGGCGAGGCCGGGGTACCGTTCTTTTCCATCTCAGGCTCGGAGTTCGTCGAGATGTTCGTCGGCGTGGGTGCAGCGCGCGTGCGCGACCTGTTCGAGCAGGCCCGCGGGCAGGCGCCGGCCATCATCTTCATCGACGAGCTCGATGCGCTGGGCCGCGCGCGCGGCGTCGGCGGCCCCATCGGCGGCCACGACGAGCGCGAGCAGACCCTCAACCAGCTGCTCACGGAGATGGACGGCTTCGACAGCTCGGTCGGGCTGATCATCCTCGCCGCCACCAACCGCCCCGAAATCCTCGACCAGGCGCTGCTGCGCGCCGGTCGCTTCGACCGTCAGGTGCTGGTGGACCGGCCCGACAAGAAGGGACGGCTGGACATCCTGAAAGTCCACGTCAAGAAGGTGACGCTGGCTCAGGATATCGATCTCGAACAGGTGGCTGCGCTGACCACGGGCTTTTCGGGTGCAGACCTCGCGAACCTGGTCAACGAGGCCGCGCTGGCCGCGACCCGGCGCAAAGCGTCCGCCGTGGAGTTGCAGGATTTCACCGCCGCCATCGAGCGCATCGTGGCGGGCCTGGAGAAGAAGAACCGAGTGCTCAATCCCAAGGAGCGGGAAACCGTGGCCTATCACGAGATGGGGCATGCGCTGGTGGCGCTGGTGCTGCCCGGCACCGATCCGGTACACAAGATTTCAATCGTTCCGCGTGGCATCGGTGCACTCGGCTACACCCTGCAGCGGCCCACCGAAGACCGATTTCTGATGACACGTGCCGACCTGGAGCACAAGATCGCCGTGCTCCTGGGAGGGCGCGCGGCTGAGAAGCTCGTGTTTGGCGAGCTGTCCACAGGGGCTTCAGACGATCTCGCGCGGGCCACCGACATTGCCCGCGACATGATCACCCGCTTTGGCATGGACGAAGGACTGGGCTACATCGCCTTCGAGGCGCAGCGGCCACGCTTTCTCGATACACCGGAACTGGCCCAAGGCGGCTGCCGGGTGGCCGAATCGACCCAGGCGCGCATCGATCAGGCCATCCGCGACATCGTGATGGGCGTGTTCGAGCGCGCCTACCGGATCCTCGACACCAACCGCGCGGTGCTGGAGCGTTGTGCGCGCGAACTGCTGGCGCGGGAAACGCTCGACGAGAACGACATCCGCCAACTGACGCAGGGCTTGCAGTCCGAATCCCGCGAGTCGGAGCCCCTCCAGCCCGAAACCTCACTCTCTACACCCCAAGGGGCCACACCATGAGCGAACACCTTCACCTCGTTTGTCCGCACTGCCAGTCCATCAACCGCGTGCCGGCCGCCAAGCTCGCGGATCGTCCCAACTGCGGCCGCTGCCAGCAGCCCTTGTTCACGGGCGAGCCCATCGAGTTGACCACGGCGACGTTCTCGCGCCACGTGGAGCGCAGCGATTTGCCGCTGCTGGTCGATTTCTGGGCGCCCTGGTGCGGGCCGTGCAAGATGATGGCGCCGCAGTTTCAACAAGCCGCGCGCCAGCTCGAACCCAGGATCAGGCTGGCAAAGGTGAATACCGAGGCTGAGCCCCACCTGGCCGCGCAGTTCGGTATCCGCAGCATTCCGACGCTCGCCCTGTTCCAGGGGGGACGTGAGATCGCCCGTCAGGCCGGCGCCATGGGCGCGCAGGACATCGTGCGCTGGTTATCGGCACAGCTTGGGCGCTGACCGATGCATGGCCTGCTGGGCGTTACGCTGAGTCTGCTGGCGGCGTGCAGTCTGGCGGCCGTGGTGACGGCTGCGCTCAGAGTGCCCGCCTTGCTGGGTTACCTCGCCGCCGGCGCCTTACTGGGCCCCTCAGTCACCGGCGTGATCGCGCCGGGAGAAGCGCTTGATTTTCTGTCCGAGCTGGGAGTGGCGCTGCTGCTGTTCATGGTCGGACTGGAGTTCTCCCTGGGGCACTTTTGGCTCACTCGCAAGACCGTACTGGTGGCTGGCAGTTTGCAGATGGTCGTTGTGGCCGCACCTCTGACCCTGATGCTGATGGGGTTGGGGCAGCCAGCTCAGAGCGCTGCGCTGCTCGGCGCTGCGGCGGCCATGTCTTCCACGGCGCTGGTCAGCCGGCAGTTGGCCGACCAGGGTGAACTCACCACACGCCATGGCCGCAGCGCCATCGCCGTGCTGGTCTTTCAGGATCTGGCCAGCGTGCCCCTGTTGGCCTTGCTGGCGATCTGGGCGCGCGGCGAGTCGCCGAAGGTCGAGAGCATGCTGCTCGAAGTGTTGGGCGTGCTGGTGTTGTTCGCAGCAGCGGCGGTTGCTTCGCGCCGTCTGTTGCATGGCCTGCTGGGCTGGGTGGCGCGGCGGGGCCACGAGGAATCGTTCGTGCTCGTCTCCTTGTGCGTGGTGGTGGCTGCCGCCGCCGCTGCGCACGCGGTCGGCGTATCCGCCGCCCTAGGGGCCTTCCTCGCCGGGATGGTGCTGGGCGAGAGCGACTTCCGGCACCACATGGAAAGCCACCTCAAACCGTTTCGCGATGTGTTGTCGGGCGTGTTCTTCGTGACCATCGGCCTGCAACTGGACGGAGCACAGATTCTTTCGGCTCCGCTGACGGTGCTGGCGTGGCTGGCAGTGCTGGTACCGGTCAAGATCGGGCTCAACACCCTGGCCTTGCGGGCGACGCGCCTATCCGCCCTCGATGCCTGGCGCACGGGCATAGCGTTGGGGCATGGCGGCGAGTTCGCCCTGCTGTTGTTGGGCATGGTCTTGCAGCAGCATCTGATTCCCGCGACCGTCGTACAACCCATGCTGGTCGCGCTGGTGCTCAGCATGGCCTTGGCACCGCTGCTGATCCGCCATCACGATGTACTTGCCCGGTTCTTGAGCCGCACCGGCGGCGTCATTCAGCCACCCCAGGCTGAAGAAGTTGAGATCACCGCGCAGACAGCGCGATATCGAGACCACGTCATCATCTGCGGCGCGGGCGAGCTTGGCCTGACCGTCAGTGAGATTCTTCGCCACGCCGGCGTGGCGCATCTGCTGCTGGAGGCGGACGCGCAGAAGGTCGAGGCCGCGCGTGCCGCCGGCGCGCCGGTGTTCCATGGCGATGCCAGTCGGCCCGATACCTTGCTGGCTGCCGGCTTGACGCATGCGCACATGGTGGTGCTGACGTTCGCCCATGCCCAGCAAGCGTTGCGCATCGCCCAGGCGATTGCCGAGCGCCGTCCGGCGCTGACCTTGTGGGTGTCATGCAGAAGTACGACCGCGGCCGATGCATTTCGCGCCATGCCCAACGTGCGTGTGTACCAGCAATCCTTTGCCGCAGGCCTTGGGCTGGCGGAACAAGTGATGTCGTCGCTTGGCATGTCGGCCGAGCTCGTCGAACGAAACATCAGTGCGATGCGCCGCCGTCTCGACAGCGGCAATGTCGCAGGGAGTCCATCTGCATGAAGTCAACAGGCCGCAATCCATTTCAGGTCTTCCGTGACCAATGGGCCATCATGAGTTTATACGAGCGCTTCGAGCAGGTCGTCGCCCTCGTTCTGTCGGCGGTAATTGCCGTCATCATTGTGGTGTCGCTATTCCAGCTTATCTCCATCGTCTTCACGCTGCTGGTCCTCGATGCCTTCAATCCCCTGGACCACAAGGTATTCCAGAGCGTGTTCGGCATGATCATGACGCTCTTGATCGCGATGGAGTTCAAGCATTCCATCGTGCGCGTGGCGCTGCGTCGGGACAGCATCATCCAGGTCAAGACCGTGATCCTCATCGGTCTGATCGCGCTGGCGCGCAAGTTCGTGATCCTTGACCCCGAGGCGAGCCCCGCAAAGATAGCCGCGCTGGCAGGCGCCACGCTGGCTCTGGGTGCGACCTACTGGCTGCTGCGCAAGCGCGGCGACCGCGCCGCCGAGACCTCTGAGCATGACCCGTCATCATCCCAGTGATCCGCGCACGGCGCTGTTGCAACACCGCTGGCTCAACCGCCTGCAGACCGGGCTGTTGGTCCTGACTCTGATCGGGATCGCAGCCACCGCAGGAGGCCTGCTGTTCGGGGAAATCGGCCTGTGGCTCGCGCTGTTTGCCGTTGCTGGCGCGCTGCTGCTGGAGCCGGCAGCAGCGTCGGCGCTGACCTTGCGCCTGTACCGCGCACGGGCTTTGCGCCCGCACGAAGCCCCGGAAATTTGGGCTCTGTTGCGCGAGCTGTCCGCCCGTGCCGGTTTGCCCGCCACGCCGGTGCCGCACTACGTGCCCAGTGCCGTCGTCAACGCCTTCGCCACCGGCTCGAAGCAGCATGCATCGATCGCCCTCACCGATGGCCTGCTGCGCAACCTGAGTTCGCGCGAACTGGCGGGTGTGCTCGCGCACGAGGTCGCGCACATCGCTAATGAGGATCTGCGTGTCATGGGGCTGGCGGATTCCGTCAGTCGCCTCACGAGCCTGCTGGCGATGGTCGGACAGATCGCTATTGTGTTCAGCTTGCCCGCACTGCTGGCCGGCGCGGTGGCGGTCAATTGGCCTGGACTGCTTCTGCTGATCGCCTCGCCCCAGCTGGCCCTGCTCGCACAGCTCGGCCTGTCTCGCGTGCGTGAGTTCGATGCTGACCGCCTCGCGGCGGAACTGACTGGCGACCCGCACGGGCTGGCGTCCGCGCTGGCGAAAATCGAGCGGGTCAGCCGCTCCTGGCGTGCCTGGCTGCGGCCGGGATGGGGCAATCCCGAGCCTTCCTGGTTGCGCACCCATCCGGCAACGCAAGATCGTATCTCACGCCTGCTGACGTTGGCGCCTGAACCAGCAACAGCCTTGCCGTTTCACGCGCCCCATTTCTTGCCGGAATCCACTGTGACGCCGCGCCCACCGCGCTGGCGCCCGAGCGGGCTGTGGCGCTGATTGCCTATCAACAGGAGACTTCTCATGGCCTACCCCGACCCGTACCAACGTCCCGCGCCGGACCACTTCGTCCGGCGCTGGCTCTTCATCACCGCCTGCATTGCCGCGCTCATGCTGCTGTGGCAGTTCCTGCCCGCCATCGAGGCCTGGTTCAGTCCGCGCGAGGCGGCAGATCGCACCGTGACGGCGCGTGGCGATCTGGCGGCGGACGAGAAAGCCACCATCGAACTGTTCGAGAAATCGCGCGCCTCGGTGGTCTACATCACTACCGCACAATTGGTACGCGATGTCTGGACGCGCAACGTCTTCTCCGTGCCGCGCGGCACTGGCTCGGGCTTCATCTGGGACGACGCCGGCCACGTCGTCACTAACTTCCACGTCATCCAGGGCGCGTCCGAAGCCACCGTCAAACTGGCCGACGGCCGCGACTACCAGGCCGCACTGGTGGGGACGAGCCCCGCGCACGACATCGCTGTGCTCAAGATCGGCGTCGGTTTCAAGCGCCCGCCGGCCGTGCCGGTCGGCACCAGTGCCGACCTCAAGGTGGGTCAGAAGGTGTTCGCTATCGGCAACCCCTTCGGCCTGGACTGGACGCTCACCACCGGCATCGTCTCCGCGCTCGACCGCTCGTTACCCGGAGAAGCGGGCGGCCCGGCCATCGATCACCTGGTTCAGACCGACGCCGCCATCAACCCTGGCAACTCCGGTGGGCCGCTGCTCGATTCGGCAGGAAGGCTCATCGGCATCAACACGGCGATCTATAGCCCCTCCGGCGCCTCGGCCGGGATTGGTTTCGCCGTGCCGGTGGACACCGTCATGCGCGTAGTCCCGCAACTCATCAAGACCGGTAAGTACATCCGTCCGGCGCTGGGCATTGAAGTGGACGAACAGCTCAATCAGCGCCTGCTGGCACTGACGGGAACCAAGGGCGTGTTCGTGTTGCGTGTTACCCCTGGTTCGGCAGCGCACAAGGCCGGCCTCGCGGGTGTCGAAGTCACGCCGCAAGGCATCGTGCCCGGCGACCGCATCACCGGTGTTGATGGCCAGGCGACGGACGATGTGGCCAAGCTGCTCGCGCGGCTAGACGACAGGAAGGTCGGCGATGTGGTGGTCTTGTCAGTGGAGCGGGCCGGCAAATCACGCGAGGTGCGTGTGGAGCTGCAACCCGGGAATTGATTGAACTGAACCTGTGGATCAGGCGGTAGTGCAGCGTCGCGGCGATTGAGGTTCTCAGGTCTTCGGCCAGGTAGCGTTCCGCCTCAACCTCCGTAATTTTCGGATGCGATCTGCCTATCCGAATAGGCAAGCATGTAACGCCGGAGCCTCTTGCCAATCATCGAAGGAGAAAGCGAGGCGCAATCCGCATGAGGTGGACGCAGGCCAGGAACGAGGCAAACAGGAGGCCGCATTGGAACTCAGACTACTGCGCTATTTCGTTGCGGTCGCGGAAGAACTGCATTTCGCGCGAGCGGCCGAGCGCCTTGGCGTAGAACAATCGCCTGTGTCGCGCGCAATGCGAAATCTCGAAGCCACGCTCGGCGTGCAGTTGTTCGACCGCAGCGCGCACCAGACGCGACTGACCTGCGCCGGTCAAGTGTTCCTCGGTGAGTGCCGGCGCGTGCTGGCCACCGTGGAGCAGGCGGTGAGTGCCGCAAAGGCGGCGGCGCAGGGCTATCAGGGTTATCTGCGCATCGCCATCTGCGACAGCTTGGCGCAGCCCCACATTGCCACCTTGCTGGCGCGCAGCCGCGAGGAAGAGCCCGAACTGGAGATTCGCGTCTTCGAGCTGCCTTTCGCGCAGCAGCTCAAGGGCCTGCACAACGATCTGCTGGACATCGGTTTTGCGCTGTCGGACGCGGTGAGCGAAGGCCTTGTCGCCGAGCCCGTGTGGACCGATCCTCTGTCGGTGATCGTGCCCGTGCGCCACCCCTTGTTGGCGCACGCGGAAGTGCCATTGGATGAAGCCTTGAAGTTTCCGTTGGTACTGTGCCATCCGGACGCGGGATCGGGCTGCCACCACCAGATCCAGGCGGTGCTTCAAGGTGCGTCCAAGCCGCTCAAGCTGGTAGATCAGGTGACGAGCCTAGGCGTGATGCTGACTCTGGTCGGTGCCGGTTATGGCCTAGGTTTCGCCATTGCCTCGCAGGTGCAGACCCTGAACCGCCCCGACATAACCGTTCGCCCCTTGGCCGGCACGCCGCCCATGCTGTCTACCTACCTGCTGCGCCGCAGCGCCGAACCCTCTGAGCCCATGAAGCGGTTTCTGCAGCGCGCCCGCGAGGAGTTCCTGCCAAAGGGAGATGAACCGGCCTCGTGACGTTGAGCGCTCGGGTACATTGGCTACAGCTGGCTGTCCATGGCTCGCACTGGACTTGCTCGGAGCGCGCGTTGACCAAGCGTGGTTTTCAGTCCATAGTTATGTCCATCTCGGTTCGCCGAGTGCGGAAAACTCGTTATCAATCAACGAGTTGGGAACACGATGATGTTCCCTTCACCCGCTCCAAAAATATTGAAAGCCCGATGTGCCTTGCGCCATCGGG
>VFQO010001643.1_pt1 | contig 16213 bp, 16 predicted proteins | sample 3512331 | NCBI WGS metagenome assembly VFQO01 (sample SAMN10412371, study PRJNA504923) | tailings metagenome | isolation source: Replicate 3 from Balatoc abandoned mine | place: Philippines: Itogon, Benguet | collected 2017-08-28
GCGCGACTGGAGCTCAGCCGTGTGCTCTTCCCACCGGCGCGCGAAGGCGGGCGGGGGGCGGCAGATGCCGGGGGGCTCGGGCGGGGCTTGAGGGGGGCGGAGCGAGGAGCGTCAGCCCGGAGCGATTCGGAGCGAAGGCAAGGCTAGAGGGCGCTGCGCCGGGAGCGCGCCGAGCGCGCTCGCGGGGCGCGGGAGAGGGCCTCGCGCTCGGAGAGGGCGGCGAGGGCGAGGCGGGCGTCGGATTCCTCGGCGAGCTCCTCGGGGCTTTTGGAGGAGAAGGGCTCGAAGGAGGAGGCCAGGGAGGGCAGGTCGAGGCCGGACTCTTCGGCGACGGATCGGCCGAGCAAGGCGGCCGAGGCGATGGAGTCGGGGTGGGAGCTGTAGGCGGCCAGGGCCATGAGGCCCCATTTGCCGCGGGCGGGGTCGGGCTTGGCGAGGGCGGGGCGCTCGCGGCAGAGCGCGAGGGCGGCCTCGAAGAGGGGGAGGGCGGATTCGCCGTCGAAGGAGGGGGCGAAGAGGGGGCCGAGGACGCGCTCGAGGGCTTTGCGGCTTTTGCGGCAGGCGCGCCAGGTTTTCTCGGCGCGGCGGAGCTCGTCGGGGTCGGCCTCGTCGGCGCGGCCGTGGAAGTCGGAGAAGAAATCCTCGAAGGAGAGGTCGGCGACGTCGGAGTCGGAGACGAGGGATTCGATCAGGCGGATGGGGTCGGAGGGGGGCTCGCCGCCGTAGCCTTCGCCTTGGGAATAGAGGACGGTGGCGGATCCGAGGGGGGTGCGCAGGCGAACGCGCCAGGTGTCGCGCAGGCCCGAGCGCGGATCGGATTCGTCCCAGCGGCCGCGGCCGGACCACTCGGCGCTGATGCGCGGGCCGAGGAATCGGGAGGCGGCTTCCCAGGCGGGGATGGCGTCTTGGCTCATGGTTCGAAAGAGGGATGCGATGCGCATAGCATAGCGCGCCCCGGCCGCGGGCTCCAGGGAGGGAGGCTAAAGGGAGAGGGGGCGGCGCGGGGGGGGCGGCGGAGGGGCGAGGCCGTCGGACTCGAGCGCGCGCAGGGCGGAGCGGGCCTCGGAGAGCTCGGAGGCGAGCCGCGCCTCGCGCTCGAGGGCGAGCGCGAGCGGGAGGGCTAGGGCGAGGGAGGCCGAGGCCAGGCCCAGGAGGAAGGCGAGGGCGAAGAGCGCGCGCGGGCTCAGATGACGCTGCGGTTCCAATGGAGCTTGCGGGTGAGGGTGTCGTAGAAGTTCCATCCGCGCTCGTGCAGCAGGGTGACGGCGCCGTCGAGCTCGAAGGAGAAGTCGACGGGGTGGTCGGCGCTCACGCGGCGCTCGAGGGCGCGCTGGGTGTCGGGCTTGAAGGAGTAGGTCTCGCCGGGATGGGGCTTGAGGCGGACGGTGACGCCTTGGGAGGCGGAGGCGACGATCGGGCGCGAGGTCATGGTGGCGGCGGCGACCGGGAGGATCTGGAGGATGGGGGCGGAGGGGTCGACGACGGGGCCGCCGGCGGAGAGGGCGTAGGCGGTGGAGCCGGTGGGGGTGGCGACGATGAGGGCGTCGGCGCGGTGGGACCCGGCGAAGTTGCCGCCGATGAAGAGGTCGAAGGAGAGGATGGAGCCGGTGTAGAGGTTGGCCAGGGAGAATTCGTTGACGGCGAGGCTCTGGGAGCTCTCGGTGTCGCCGGGCAGGCGCACGGAGGCGAGCAGGAGATGGCGCTCGTCGCAGGCGAGCTCGTCGGAGAAGGCTTTGGAGAGGGTGGCCTCGACGGAGTCGGGGGCGAAGTCGGTGAGGAATCCGAGCTTGCCGGTGTTGAAGCCGAGGATGCGCGCGCCCAGTCCGGAGGCGCGGGCCATCTTCATGGCCGCGAGCATGGTGCCGTCGCCGCCGACGGCGACGAAGAGGGTCTTCTCGGGCACGGGCAGGTCGGCGTTGGGGGAGTCGATCATCTCGACGCCGGGAGGCAGATGGCGGCGGATGGACTCGACGATCTCGGCGATGGCGGGGGCGGAGGGGGCGTCGAGCTTTCGGCAGATGCGCAGGGCGTCGTAGAGGGGCATGTCGGATTACCTCGGGTTTGTTTCCGACATTATGGCACAAAGCGCTGCGATTGGGGGAGGGGGAAGCGAAAAAAAGCGGGCGCGGCGGGCGGGGCCGAGGCTGGGGGCGGGGTCAGATGGGGGAGGGCCAGGTCGCGCGGGGCGAGGGCTCGGAGGGGGAGGGAGGATCAGGCGGGGAGGGAGTCGGCGCGGGGCGAAGGCGCTCGAGGCGCGCGTCGCCCTCGCGGCAAGCGAGCAGGAGGGGGTCGAGCAGGGAGGGCGGCAGGCGCGAGGCGAGGAAGGAGGCGAGGTCGGGGGTTTGCAGGAGGGCGTCGCCCTCGAGGGCCAAGAAGGCGCGCCAATCCCGGGCCCGGGGGGTGTCGGAGAGGGGGAGGGCCAGCCGCAGGGCGCGCGAGGGGAAATCGAGGGCGATTTCGCCGCGGCGGGCGCCGCGCAGCAGCTCGCGGGTCTCGGCGGGGAGGGATTCGCCGCAGGAGCGAGCGCGGGAGAGGTCGGAGGCGAGGATCCAGAATCGGGCTTGGCGGGAGGGGGCGCAGCGCAGGCCCATCAGGCGGGCGAGCTCCCGCCGGCGCAGCGACGCGGCGCAAAGCAGGGCGCGGTCTAGGAATCGGGGCAGGGGCATGGCGGAGCGCTCCGGGGGGATGGGGGAATTATAGCCGCGATCCGCCGCGGGGGGAAGAATTCCCGCAGAGCCGGCGGCTCAGTCGCGGCAGGGCAGGGATCCGCCGCGGTCGCGCCAGGACTTGCGGAAGGCGCTGGCGGATGGGGAGGCGTCGGCGCAGGCGATCGGGCCGAGGGCGAGGGTCTCGGAGCGAGGGCGCGCGCGCCCGTCGGCGACCAGGCGCGAGAGCCAGGGCCAGAGGCCTTTGCGGGCGAGCAGGAGGCTGGCGCGGCCGGGGTCGTCGGCGGAGCTGGGGGTCCAGGAGAGGGGGGCGCCGGCGCGCAAGAGCAGGTCGAAGGCGGCCGAGTCGGAGCGGGCGATGGCGATGGCCAGGGGCATGGAGCCGGCGGAGGGGATTTTGGGGCTCGCGCCGACGGAGAGGAGGATTTTGGCGGCGTCGGGGGTGGAGCGGCGCGAGAGGGCGATGCCCAGGGGGGTCTCCCCGTCGAGCGAGCGGGCGTTGACGTCGGCGCCGGCCGAGCGCAGGGCGCGCAGGCCGATGAGGGAGCGGTCATGGGCGTAGGCGGCGACGTAGTGGATGGGGGACCAGCCGCCCATGCCGCGGGCGTTGACGTCGGCGCCGGCGGCTTGGGCGCGGGCGATGGCGGAGGGGTCGCCGCGGGCGACGCTCTCGGCCATCTCGGCGACGGCCGGATCGGGGAAGAGGAAGGCCCCGGAGGGGGGCTCGTCGGAGGCCCCGGCGCTGGCGTGGAGCGAGGCGAGCAGGAGCAGGAGAAGGAATCGCATGGGGGCGCCGGGGGAGGGGGAAGGAGGGGAGACTCTAGCGGGGGGAGGGCGCGGGGGCAAGGGCGATTTGCCAGAGGGCGCGGATGCGCTAGCCTGGGCGGAAAGGAGGAGGGGGATGGCCAAGGGGAAGATTCCCGGGAAGGCAGGCGAAGGCTCCGCGCTCGAGAGGGCGCTGCGGGCGTGCGCGCCGGGGAGCGAGTCGCTAGGGGAGCGCTGGGGGATGGGGCTCGGCTACGAGGAGCTCGCGAGCCTGGACCCGCGCCCCGGGGAGGAGGCCTTCGCGTGGCTGGCGCGGGCGCTCTCCGAGCTCGGGGAGAAGGCGTCGGATCTGGAGCGGCGCGAGGACGCGGGCGGGTGGAGGGCGGCGCTGTGGGCGCCGCTGGCGCCGCTGGGGGCGGCCGGGTGGATGCTCAAGGAGCTGCGGGAGGACGCGGGGGGCGAGAAGGGGGGCTTGCGCTGGGACGGGAAGGCGCAGATGTGGGCGCTCGACGCGCTCGCGCCCTTCGGGGGGCTCATCGACCGGGCGGACCGGGCGTTCGGGAAGAGCGAGGGGGGCTGGGGCGGGGCGGGGCTGGTGGGGAGCGCCGCGGCGATCTTCCTGCTGTATCCGGCGCTGGCGGTTGGGGGGGGGCTCTGGGCGCCGAGGATCGCGCGCCGGCGCCGGATCCGCAGAGCCCGGAGGGCGCGGGAGCTCTGCGAGGAGGGGCTCTGCGCGCTCGGGGGCGAGCAGGGGGAGGGGAAGCGGTTCGCGGCGGGGCTGAGCCGGCTGGGGATGGCGCTCGAGCAGGCGTGCCTGGGGCGCTGGGCGAGGCTGACGTGGGCGCGCGGGTGGGCGCTGGGGGCGATGGCGTATGGGCGCCGGGCGCTGCTCAAGCCGCGAGCGGAGCGGATCGAGGGGGGCAGCGGGGCGCCGGGGGATTGGATGCTCGAGGCGATCGGCCCGAAGGGGAAGGGGTGGATCGCGTTTTGGGAGGCCCTCGGGAGCGAGGGGCTGCTCGAGCGGGTGAGGGCGGCGGCGGCGAACGCGGAGGCGTGGGCGGGGGTGGAGCTCGGATGGAGCCGGGGGGCGGCGGAGCGGGCGCTCGGCCAGCTGCTGCTGGCCGGGCAGGGGGAGACGGCGGCCCGGAGGATCGGGGCGTGGGCGGCGCGCGCGCACGAGGCGGACGGGGGGAGGACGGGATGGGAGTCCAAAGGGCTGGCGATCCGGCTGATCGCGCTGGAGCTCGAGCGGGAGGCGCCGCCGAGGGGGGCGGGGGGCGAGCCGCTGGATCCGGCGCGCTTCGGATCGGAGCTCGGAAGGGAGCTGCCGCCGGGGTGGGGAAGCCAGATCGCCTCGCGCTGGGAGCGCGAGGGGGTATTCTTCGCCGGCTGCGCGGATTGGGCCAAGGCGCTGCGGGCGGGGGAGGAGGCGGGGCGCCTCGAGGAGGCCGCCGGCGAGGCGGCGGCGCCGAGCCGGGGGCGGCGGGGATTGTGAGCGCTTGAGCGCGCGCGAGCGCGAGGGTATGCTCGGCGGATTCGGATGGGCAAGCGAGGGCGCCAGATGGCGATGCGGGATTTTTTCGAGCTCAAGGAGGACCCCAAGCCCTGGAGGGCGATGCGGGAGTGGGTCGGCGCGCTGGCGCTGGGGCTGCTGGCGCTGCTGGCGCTCGAGGCGGTGGACCGGCTGGAGGCGAGCACGCCCGGCTACGCGGCCGAGCGGGTGTGGGCGGAGAGCGTGGGGGATCGGGCGTGGCTGGAGAGCGAGGCGCTGGCGCTGCGGGATTTCGCGGCGCGGGAGACGGGGATCGGGCTGATGCGCTGGGTGGGGGTGTCGCTGGGGGATGACTTGGAGCGGCAGGGGTCGAACGGGCGGTTCAACCCGTCCACGCTGCGGCTGACGCTCTCGAGGGAGCTGCTGGGGGCGCCGCCGCACGAGGGGCGCTGGGTGGCGCTGCACGAGCTCGGGCACGCGGCGGCGCTGCTGACGTTCCGCTCGGAGCCGTATGCGGAGAACCTGGGGCTGCCCGAGGGCGCGCTGCGGGCGGCGCGGGAGTCGCCGCTGTATCGGAAGGCCTACGAGGAGAGCTTCTCGGACGTGTTCGCCTACGCGCTCAGCCGGAGGCTGCAGCGAAGCGACCCGGTGGCGCGCAAGGAGGCGCTGCGGGCGTTCTATCCGCATCCGACGTCGGTCTCGATCGCGCACGACACGGCGCCGGCGCTGCGGGAGGCGGCGCGCCGGAGCGAGGAGCTCGAGAGAGCGCGCGGGCGGGAGCTGCTGGGGCTCATCGACGGGATCGCCAGCCGCGGGGCGCTCCGGCAGGTGGCGCTCTGGGGCGCCGAGCGCGAGGCGCTGTGCGCGGCCGGGGCGTGGGGATGGGCGAAGAGCCTGCGGCAGGGATCGTCGTATTGGGTGGCGGATCCGAGGCGGCTGGCGGAGGCGAGCTGGAGCGAAGGCGAGCCGATGGGGGAGGATTTGGCGGCGCTGGCGAGCTTCCGGGAGGAGGGGGTGGCCTCGCGCCGGGCGTGGGCGGAGGCGGCGCTGCGCGGGGGCGCGAGCGGGGAGGACTTGCTAGCGGGGCAGGCGGGGTCGCCGCGGGGGGCGGGCAGCTCGAGCGCGTCGCGCTGGGGGGAGGACGAGGAGGCGGCGGCGCTCTTCCGCAAGGCGCTCGAGCGGGTGGAGTTCCAGCGCGGGAGCGGGGCGTTCGGGGAGGCCTTCGCGGGGGCGATCGAGGCGGGGGCGAGCTGGTGGGGGCCGGAGAGGCCGCGGGGGTGCCTGTGAGCGCGGCGCCGGCGGATCCGCGGCGGGAGTCGCCGTGCGTGGGGGTGTGCCGGCTGGGGGCGGACGGGCGCTGCGAGGGGTGCTTCCGGTCGCGAGCCGAGATCGGGGGGTGGATGGCGGCGAGCCGCCAGGAGAAGGCGCGGATGTGGGAGCGGGCGCTGCGGGAATGGGAGGCGAGGGGGAGCCTGAGCAAGGATCCGCCGCCGTGGCTGGAGGAGGAGATCGCCCGCGCGCGCCGGGAGGGCCCGGGGAGGGGCGGAGGGGGAGGGGCTGAGGGGGGAGGGCTGAGGGGGGAGGGCTGAGGGGGAGGGGCTGAGGGGGAGGGGCTGAGGGGGAGGGGCTGAGGGGGAGGGGCTGAGGGGTCGGATCCGGAGCGCGGCTAGAGGCCGCGGCGGGCGGATTTGGCGCTCGAGGCGGCCGGAGCGGCCTCGAGATAGGCGGCCTCGAGCAGGGCGCGCTGGGCCTCGGAGAATCCGCCCCAGGCGTCGCGCGGGTCGGCGCCGAGGCGGCAGAGGGCGGCGGCGGCCTGGGGGTCGCGCAGCTTGGAGAGCAGGCTGGCGCCGGAGGCGTCGGGCAGGAGGAGGGCGCCCTCGGGCCAGGGGAGGGAGACGGCCTCGAGGGGGAAGGGCTTGAAGGCGCGCGGGCCGAGGAGGGCGGCGGCCGTGGGGATGAGATGGGCGCTCGGGGATCCGTCGGGGCCGCAGGAGCGCGCGTCGGCGCCGCGCTCGAGCAGGGCGCGGGCGCAGGAGGCGTCGCCCAGGGCGATGGCCGAGCGCAGGAGGCGAGCGCCGCGCGCCTGGGCGAGGCAGGCGCCGCGGAGCCACCCGGAGCGCCAGGCGCCCAGGGGTCCGAATTGGGGGGGCTCGAAGGGCTCGTCGGCCGGGAGCGGGGGCAAGGCGGCCTCCAGCGAGGCGCGCGCGGCGAGCAGGGCTTCGGATTCGGGCAGCGCGAGCAGGGATTCGAGCAGGAAGGAGCCCGAGCGCGGGTCGAGGGCGCGAGCGCGCAGGGCCCATTCGCGGGCCTGAGCGATGGAGTCGGCCAGGGCGGGGCCGGGAAGGGATCGCTCGGGAGAGCAGGCGCGGCGCAAGGAGGATAGCGCCTGGCGGGCCAGGCGCGCGGCCTGGCGCTCGGGGCCCATGGGGACGGAGAGCTCGGGGCCGTCGGGGGCGGAGTCGGACAGGGAGAAGGCGTCGGCCGGGAGGGGGAGGGGGCGAAGGGAGCGCAGAGGCTCTCCGTCGGCGAGGACGCCCTCGCCCGGCTCGAGCAGAAGGGTTCGGGAGAGGGCCTTCTCGCCGAGGATGGGGGATCCATCGGCCCAGTCGAGCAGGAGGGAGTGCTCCTCGAGGGTCTCGGCGGAGAGGGAGGCGTCGATCTCGAAGGTGACGGTGTCGTAGGAGCTGCGCTCGAGGGCCTCGAGGAGATCCTCGAGGGCGAAGGCGGGCTCGTCGGGATCGGGCTGGGGCCAGAGCAGGGCTTTGGAGCGGAAGGGCTCGGGCCAGGAGGCCGGGTCGGGGAGCCAGGGGTCCTCGAGCCGGTTCTCCAGGAGCCATCGCTCGAGGCTCTCCTCGGCCGAGGGGGGAGCGGAGCCGTCGGATCGGCGCCGCTCGATCTCCTGCAGGGCGCGCTCCCGGCAGGCGTTGGCGAAGGCGTGCGCGGGGATGCGGGCCCAGCAGAGCAGGGTGGGCCACTCGGAGCTCTCCGAGAGCAGGCGCGGGGCGAGCGGCTCGCCCAGCAGGGAGGAGCCCGGGCCGAAGAGGGATTCGCGCGGAAGATGGAAGTCCAGGCTGGCTTTGGCGGAGATGGAGCCGCGCAGGCGCCATTCGATGTCGAAGGGGATCTCCTCGGAATCCTCGCGGGCGCGGTCGAGCAGGCGCTCGAGCAGGGCCTCCTCGAGCGCGTCGGGATCCTCGCCGAGGGACTCGGCGCTCGCGCGGGCTTGCTCGAGGGCGGATCGGGCCTGGCGGCGGAGAATGTCCTCGAGCGCGGAGCGGGTGAGCGCCTCGCTGTTCTCGGAGATGTAGTCCCAGCTGTTCTCGCGCCAGGCGTCGAAGATCTCGTAGAGGGGGGTCTCGAGGGCGGAGGCGGCCTCGGAGAGGCTCAAGGCGGCGTCGCTGCGGCTCGAGGAGCGCAGCCAGACGTCGGCGGTCTCGGTTTCGCCCTCGGAGGCGGCCTCGCGCAGGGCCGGGAGGATGAGCGAATCCCAATGCTCGCGCTCGAAGGCCTCGAGAATCGATTCGGGATCGGAGGGGGCGTCGGCGCGGTCGGGATCCATGCGGGCATTCTAGCGCGCGAGCGGAGCCGGGGAAAGGCGAGGAGACCGGCCGCCTAGAGGGAGCGCCGGGGCGAGGGGGCGGAGGGGGCGAGGGGGCCCAGCGGAGCGATCGCGCGCGCCTCCGCGATCGAGAGCAGGCGCGCGAGGACGATCGAGAGCAGATCGCGCGGATCGGCCGAGGAGATCTGCAGGCGGAAGCGGTATTCCGGATCGCTGCGCAGGGAATGCAAGGCGGATTCGCAAGCGGAGGGCAGGCTCCGCGAGAGGGCGGCGGCGCAGAGCGGGTGGAGGGTTTCGGCGGCGCGCAGGGTCTCGCGCGCGGGGGGGAAGTCCAGCGGGGAGAGGGTGTCCGCCGGAAGGGCGGCGGAGAGGAGCAAGACCGGGTCGGAGAGCAGATAGCAGCGCTCCCAGAGGGAGAGCAGGAGGGCCTTGGGGGCGCCCTCGGGATCGGAGAGGGCGGCGGCGCAGGCCGGCAGGGCCCAGAGGGCGGAGAGAGCGCCAGGCTCGGCGCAGAGCAAGGAGACGGGGTCGGCGGCGCCGCCGACGGGCCGGGAGGGCAAGGAGGGGTCGAGGGCGAGGCAGGCCGAGAGGCTCGCCAAGGCGCCCGCGCGCCGGTCCGCGGAGAGGCGAGGGCCGGATCGCAGGGCGAGGGCGGCCTGGGCGAAGGCCTCGCGCAGGGCGAGGGATTCGGGGTCGAGCAGGCGGACTTGGGCCGGGGAGAGCATCAGAGGGAGCGCGGGCGGTGGCGGGAGGCGGCGTCCGGGTCGGAGGCCTCGGAGGCTTCGCGCTCGAGCAGGAAGGATTCGAGGCGAGCGAGGTAGCTCGGGCGCGCTTCGGCGATGGCCTCGCGCGCGGAGCTGGGCAGGGACGCGATCGCGAGCGGAAGGAGCGATCGGGAGAGCTCGTCGATGGGGATGGACTCGGCGCGGGCGAACATCTCGGAGAGCTCCTTGGCCTCCAGGCGCAATTCCTTGCGCCGGGAGAGGAGAGCGCCCAAGGAAAGCAAGGCGCCATCGGCCTGGGAGGCGTGCTCGCTCGCGCGCAGGCAGGCGAGGGCAATGTTTTCACGCAGGCGCCATCCGGAGGAGGGGGACCCGGCGGCGCCGAGGTAGGCGGCGGCGAAGGATTCGCCGGAGGCGCCGCGCCAATCCTCCGGGAGCAGGAGGGCGCGCTGGGCGGCGCGCAGAACGCGCGCGGGGAGGTCGCGCCGCTCGTGATCGGGCAGGAGAGGGAGCAGGATGGAGGGCTGGAGGGCGAGGGGGAGGCCGGCGGGGGATCGGCCGGACCATTCGAAGGAGGACGCGAGGCGATGGAGCAGGTGCTCGCTCGCGCCGCTGGAGCCGCTGGCCTCGCGCCCGAGCATGAGATAGGCGCTCGCCTGGATGCCCTGGGCGTCCAGCGCGCCGAGGGAGCATCCGCGGGCGAGGAGCTCCTCGGCGGAGGCGACGCGCCCGCCGAGGAAGGCGGCCATGAGGGGGGTGCGGCCGGTCTTGGGGTCGCGCAGCTTGGAGACGTCGAACTTGAAGGAGGCGATGAGCTTGGTGAGGGTGCTCTTGGGGGAGAGCTCGGCGGCCTTGATCAGCGCGGCGGCGTTCTCCTCGCGCAGGGCCTCGAGGGCGGCGGGGTCTTTGGGGGAGGAGCCCTTGCGCAAGGCGGAGGCGAGCAGGGCCATGGCGCCTTCGCGCTCGGGGGTGGATTCGATCTCCTGGGCGCGGGCGAGGGCGGATTGGCCGGCGGCGTCGCGCAAGGAGGGGTCGGCGCCGAGGGAGAGCAGGGTCTCGGTCATGGCCTTGGAGCGGGAGAGGCCCAAGGGGAGGCGCCCGTCGCGGTCGGGGCGGTCGGCGGGCCAGCCGGCGCGCTCGAGGAGCCAGCGGACGACGGGGATCTGGTCGGTGAGGATGGCCTCCGAGAGCAGCTCTTTGCCGGAGGAGCACAGCAGGCCCTGGACGCGCTCGAATCGGAATTCGGGGTGGGAGGAGACGGCCTCGAGGAAATCGAGGCGCTTGGCGTCGATGGCGGCGGCGAGGGGGCTCGCGCCGTGGGGGGAGGGCGGATGCAGGAGGCTCGCGCCGCGAGCGAGCATGGCCAGAGAGGTCGAGGCGGAGGCGCTCATGCCGTCGCGGGCGGGGCCCTCGAGATGGGGGTCGCGCGACCAGTAGGGCGGGCGCTCGCGCAGCAGCAAAGAGATGAGGGGCCATCCGGGGGCTTTGGGCGATCCGGGGCGGGGGTTCCCGGAGGGCGGGGCCGTCTCGGAGAAGTCCCATTCGACGGGGAGCGCGAGCAGGGCGTCGGCCAGCTCGGTGTGGGCGAGCAGGCAGGCGAGCAGGAGCGGGCTGGGGTTGTGGGCGGCGGCGTCGGGCATGGGCATGGGGAGAGAGAGGCTCAGAGGCCGCGCGGGCGGGCTTTTTTGGAGGCGGCGGGGTCGCCGAGGGTGGCCAGCGAGAGGGCCTCCAGGCGCGCGAGGCGCTCGGGGGCCCTCTCGGCGAGGGCTTTGCGCTGGGCCTTGGAGGCGAGCGAGAAGGTGCGGGCGATCACGGCGGCGCGCTCCGGGTCGGAGCCGGCGTCGAGGACGCCGTCGAGGAGGGCGTCGAAGTTCTTCTCCCAGTTCCATTCGTAGGCGATGCGCTTGCTGGAGATGAACTCGAGCGCGCACAGCAAGGCGCCGTCGACCTGGCCGGCCTCGAGCGAGCGCATGCCCAGCTCGGCGAGCTGGGCGAGGCTGTAGTGGTCGGATTTGCTGACGATGGGCAGGTAATAGCGGGCGAAGGGCTCGCCCTCGGGCCCGCGCAGGCAGGAGAGGTCGATCTGGAAAGTCTTGAGGGCGCCAAAGAGCGAATAGAAGAAGCGGTGGGCGCGGTCGGTCTTCTCGGGCATGAGGGCGGGCTGGAGGGCGACGGGGATGCCCGCGGGGGTCTTCAGGGACCAGTCGATGGAGGGTCCGACGAGGGCGAGCAGCTCCTCGGAGGCGCTCGAGCGGGAATAGTAGGAGGAGTTGGCGTCGTTGCCCAAGAGGAGGTAGGCGGCGGCGCTGATGCCGTCGCGGTCGACGGCGTTGATGTCGCATCCGCGAGCGACCAGGTCCTTGGCGGAGGCGACGCGCCCGCCCAGGAGGGCGGCCATGAGGGGAGTGCGGCCGGTCTTGGGGTCGCGCAGCTTGGCGACGTCGAACTTGAAGGAGGCGATGAGCTTGGTGAGGGTGCTCTTGGGGGCTTCCTGGGCGGCCTTGAAGAGGGCGGCGGCGTTCTCCTCGCGCAAGGCGGCCATGACGGAGGGGTCCTTGGCGGAGGGGCCTTTGCGCAGGGACTCCATGAGGCGGGACATGATGGCTTCGCGCTCGGAGGTGGTGTCGATGTTCTGGATGCGAGCGAGGGCGTTGAGGCCCTCGGCGTCGCGCAGGGCCGGGTCGGCGCCCAGGGAGAGCAGGGTCTCGATCATCTCGGAGGTGCGCGCGTAGCCGATGGGGAGCATGCCGGAGGCGTCCTGGCGATTGACGGGCCATCCGGCGACTTCGATGAGGGCCTTGGCGATCTCGGTGCGGTTGCTGGAGACGGCGAAGGAGAGCAGCTCGGATCCGGAGGCGGTCTTCAGGCCGACGATGCGCTCGAAGGTGAACTCGGGGTGACCGGCGAGGCCGCGGAGGAACTCCTCGCGGCTGGTGTCGCAGGCGGAGGCGACGGGGCTGGCGCCGTGGGGCATGGGGGGGAAGATGGGGCTGGCGCCGCGGCGGATCATCTCCAGGCCCAGGAAGGTCTTCTCGTTGAGGCCGTTCGGGCAGGAGGGCAGGGAGGATTCCTCGCGGCGGTGATAGCCGTAGCCGTAGCCGTGGGAGCTGCGCAGGAGCAAGGAGACGGCCGGCCAGCCGGAGGGGCCGGCGGGCTCGGCCGGAGCGGGGGGAGCGGGCGGCGCCGAGGGGCGCTCGGCGCCATTCTCGTTCTCGTTCTCGTCCTCGTCCTCTTCGTCGTCGGCGAGGGAGGGGATTTGCTCCTCGTCCTCGCCGGAGGGGCGGATCTCGCGCAGATCCCAGGCGATGGGCAAGTCGAGCAGGCTGGCCACGAGGGAGGTGTGCCCGGCGTCGCAGGCCTGCAGGAGGGCGGAGGGTGCGTCGGGGTTGAGGGGTTCGGAGCGGGCCATGGGAGGGGAGCGAAGCGGAAGACCCCTCCATTATACGGCGCGCCAAGGATCCCGCCAAGAAGGGGGGGAGGCTCAGCGCCGGGGGATCTCGGGCAGGGGGGGGGCGAGCGCGAAGAGCGCGGCGGCGTTGATTTTGGTCTGGATATCGCGCTGCTCCCCCAAGGAGAGGGCCTGGCCGCGCTGCAGGTGGAGCATGCGGGTGCCCAGGGTCCCGATCTGGCCTTCGCGCGGGGAGGAGGCGGCCGGGGAGCCTTCGGCGGCGAGGTCGATGGCGAGGGAGAGGGGCAGCAGGCGCGTCTCGAGCAGGCGCCAGGAGGAGCCGATGCGCTCGGCGCGGGAGATGAGGAGGAAATCGGGCTTGGGGTCGCAGAGGCCCTCGAGGGCGGAGGCGGCGATTCGGCGCCAGCAGGAGCGCAGGTGGGCCAGGGCCCGCTCGCGCCGCGCGGGGTCTTGGGAGCTCAGGGGCTCGCCGTCGATGAAATGCTCGAGCAGGGCGGCGCGCGCGAGCAGGTCGGATTCGGGGAGGATGCCGTGCAGGTGGGCCTGCTCGAATTTGGCGCGGCTGGCGCGGTGGCTCGGGCGCTCGGCCGAGGAGGTCATCTCGCCGGCGATGAGCTTGGCGGAGACGAGGGCTTGGCGGGAGAGGCCCCCGGGCAGGAGGAGGCGAGCGCCCAGGTCGGGCTTGGCGGAGGGGTCGGACAGGCGCAGCGGCTCGAGGCGGAGCGCGCGGGCGGCGTCTTCGCCGAAGAGGGCGAGGGCGAGGGCGAATCCGAGCGAGTCGGCGCGCCAGCGGCGCAGGCGCTCGAGGATCTCCTCCTGGTGCCAGAGGCCGCCATCGGCGGCGGATTTGCTCTCTTCGCGGATCGGGCTCATGGGGAGGGGGGCGGGCTATTTTCGGGGGTCGGGGCGGGCTTTTGGATGGCGGGGGATTCGGAGCGGGGGCGCGCGAGCAGGGAGCGGGCGAAATCGGCGAATTCGGGATCTTCGCCGCGGAGCAGGTCGGGGAGGGCCTCGGCGAATTCGGGGAATTGGATCCAGTCCATCATGTAGTCCTCCCAGTTGCGCCAGCGCCGGGCGCGCTTGGTGCCCTCCTCGCGGGTGTGGGCGAGCAGGTAGGCGCGCTCGAAGAGGGCGACGAGCATGTCGAAGATGAGCAGGCGGCGCTCGGACTGCTCCGGGGTGAGGCTCTCCAGGAGCGCGCGGCTGCGCAGGCGCAAGTCGGGATTGTCCAGGACGATGCGCAGGAACTCGGCGTAGGCGTCGGAGAGGATCTGGTGGGATTCCTCCTCCTCGTTCTCGCGCTCCTTGCGCTGCTCGAGGACGAAGACGGCGATGGCCAGGGGGAAGCCGAAGACGGTGACGATGTAGCTGGCGGTTTCCCAGGAGAGGGCGATGTCTGGCATGGGGAGGGGGGGAATGGGCGCGAGAAAACATTATACATCTGATGAAATAAATGGGCAATGGACAGCCCGGAAGGATGAAGGGGGCGGGATTCGGCAAGAGGATGGCTGCGGGGATCTAGGCGCGGAGGGCGCGGAGAGAGAGAATGGGAAATCGAGTCGAGTCGAGTCGATCGGAGAGGGCGGGGATGAGAATATCGGATAAAGAGCGGATGCGGATCCTCTTCGGGATCGGGGCGGGGCTGATCGCGGCCGGGGAGGAGCCCGAGGACGGGAGGCTGCCGGCGAGCCGGGCGGAGCGCTACTTCGAGCGGCTCGGGCGGGCGCTGCGCTCGGGCGAGGGAGGGGCTCCGGCGGCGGCGAAGGCGGCGCGGCTGCTCGACCGAGCCCTGGCGCATTGCCACCTCGAGCCGGGGCATGCGCGCCAGGCGCTCTGGGCGGCGTTCGCGGAGCGGGCCCGGGCGGGGAGGATCCTGCGCGGGCAGGGGCTGCAGCTGGAGAATCCGGACAAGGTGTGCCGGATGCTGGCTCGGCGGATCGTGGAGAGCCGGCCGGCGGCGTCGGCGGATTCGGCGTGGGATGGGATGGGGGAGGCGGGCGCGGCGGGCGCGGAGGGGATCGAAGCGCTGCTGGCGGCGGGCGCGCCGCCGAACGGGAGCTGGATGGGGAAGAGCCCGCTGTGGGCGGCGCTGGAGAACGGGGACGCGGAGGGATTCGACCGGCTCGAGGCGGGCGGGGCGTCCTTGGGCGCGGCGCGGGCGCCGGAGGGGATGGCGCTGCGGCTGCGCGAGGAGCTCGATCCGCGCTGGAGCCAGGGAGCGCTCGACCGGCTCGGGCGTCTGGAGGCGGAGAGGGAGCGCGCGGAGCTGGAGGGGGCGGCAGAGCCGGGGGCGGGGGGAAGGCGGCCCCGGGCGCGGCTATGAGGGAGCGCGGGAGGGCGCGGGGGAGGCCCCGCGAGGAGGATCTCGCGGAGCTCGATCCGGCGGGTTCGGGAGAGGAGGCGCTCGATCCCGAGGAGGGGGAGCGCGGGCTCGGGGCGCTGCTGCGGCTGTGCCGGGCCGGGGAGGAGGCCTGGGCGCGGGGGAGGCTGCGGGAGGTGGCCGACGGGCTGCTCTCGGGGATAGGAGGGGGGGCGGAGGCGGCGGAGGCGGCGCTGCTCGAGCTGGTCCGGTCGGATTGCCCCAGCGGGATGGATTGGGCGCTCTCGCGCGGGGCGGGCATGGCGGCCCCGGAGGGGATCTCCTGGATCGGGGTTTGCCTGGGGGAGGGCTTCGCGCCGAGGGCGCTGCGGGATCTGGCGCGCCGCGGAGCGCTCGAGGGAGAGGCGCGGGAATGGGGGATGCGGGAATCAGGGGAAGGGCATCCGATCCTGATGGCGGCGACGTGGGGGCTGGTGCTGCGGCGGGGGTTCGAGGAGGGGGCTCGGGCGGCGCTCGAGGGGCTGGATTTGGCGGGGTTCAGGGCGGAGCGATCGGTTCGGTTCCGGCGGCGCCTCGCCGAGCTCGCGCTCGAGGGGAGCTTGCCGGCGCTGGAGCGGTGCGATCGGGAGGGGGTGGATCTGGCCGAGTTCGGGGAGGCGGGGCGGGAGATGGCGCTCTCGTCGCTGCTGGGGCATCTGCGCGGGTCGCGGAGGGCGGAGGGCTGGCCGGCCTGGAGCGAGCGGCTCGACGGTCGCTGGGCGGGGGCGTTCGAGCCGAGGGCGCCGGCGGCGGCGCTGCTGGAGGCGGCGCTGGGGAGCCTCGAGAGCGGGCTCTGGAGTGACTGGTTCGCCGGGACGGGGGCGGAGGGGCTCGCCCGGAGGATCCCCGAGCTCGCGGCGGGGAAGTTCGGGGGGCTCTCGGGGGCGGATCTCTCGGCGGCGCTCGGCAGGACCACGGCGCTGCTGGCGGGGCGCGCTCCGCAGGAGCGGAGCGATCCGGATTGGGGATGGTGGGGCTTGGGGAGGAGCCGCGGGGACGAGCGCCGGGACGGGGAGGAAGAGCTCCACGCGGCGCTGCTGGCCGCGGCGAGCCAGCCGAGGCGGGCGCCGCGCGGGATCTGAGGCGCGGGCGGGAGGCGAGCCGAAGCGCTATTATGGCGGGAAGGCATTGGAGAGGATGCGACGGCGGGGCGGGAGTTCGCGCTGGAGGCGCCGGAGGCGGGATCGGAGAGCATGGCGGGATGGCTGGGAGCGTCTGGTCGATTCGCTCTCGGGGGGGGG
>VFQO010001644.1_pt1 | contig 16191 bp, 9 predicted proteins | sample 3512331 | NCBI WGS metagenome assembly VFQO01 (sample SAMN10412371, study PRJNA504923) | tailings metagenome | isolation source: Replicate 3 from Balatoc abandoned mine | place: Philippines: Itogon, Benguet | collected 2017-08-28
CGGTCAATCGGCATTTTGCCGAGCAAGACCGGGCGGCCGTGTCCGGCAAGCTGGAGTTGATCAGCAACATCCTGCTCAGCCCGACAACCGAGAATAATGAGACGCGCATACGCCGGCAACTCGCCAGTGCACTGGTCGGTCACCATGACTTGGTGGTGCGGGTGCAGGATGACCTGGGTCAGGAGGCATTCGCATCGGGTCACGATGGGCTGCCGCAGGCAGCACTCCTGACTGTGACGCCAGGCACGGCCTTGAAAGCTTGGTCAGATGGCGAACATGACTACCGACTGGCCGTGGTCGATGTGACTGGCCCTGAGCATCGCTGGCGCGTGGGTATCGCCATCAATATCTTGCATCATGAGGTTTTCCTCCGCGCCTTCGAGCGCGAGCTGCTCCTGATCGGCGTCGGCGGGCTGGCTCTCATGGCCGTATTAGGTTGGCTGGCCGTTCGGCGTGGCCTGATGCCGTTGCAACGCATGGCTGTGGTTGCCGAAGGCATCTCCGCTAAGCATCTGCAGGAACGGCTGTCCACGACAACCGTGCCGGTGGAGCTGGAGACACTGGCCAGTGCCTTCAACGCCATGCTGGACCGTCTGAGCGACTCCCTGGAGCGACTGTCGGCCTTCTCATCGGATCTGGCGCACGAGCTGCGGACTCCGGTCAATAACCTCATGACGCAGACACAGGTACTGCTGTCCAAGCCGCGCGCGAATGAGGACTACCGCGAGGTGCTGTACTCCAATCTGGAGGAGTTCGAGCGGCTGGCGCGCATGATCAGTGACATGCTGTTCCTGGCCAAGGCTGACAACGGCCTGATCATTCCTCATCGAGAGGCAGTGCAACTGGCCAGTGAAGTCACGGCCGTGCTGGAGTTCTACGAAGCGCTGGCCGCCGACAAGTCACTCATCCTGCAAGCCAGTGGGCAGGCGGTGGTCATGGGAGATGCCCTGATGCTGCGCCGCGTGATCAGCAACCTGATGTCCAACGCCGTACGTCACGCCTACCCGAATACGGGCATCAGCGTAGCCATCTCCACACATGGACACGAAGCCTGCCTCACCGTCCAGAATACGGGCGACACCATTCCCGAGCAGCATCTACCGCATCTCTTCGAGCGCTTCTATCGAGCGGATGGCGCACGTCAGCGCACAGAGGAAGGTGTTGGGCTCGGGCTGGCCATCACGCGCTCCATCATGATGGCCCATCAAGGAAAGATTGAAGTCAGCTCTCAACAAGGGGTGACGCAATTCACGATCAGGCTGCCGATGGCCTGACAGGCCAGCAAGCCGGCTGCAGCCTGCCGCATGGATATAGCGAGAAGAATGCAATGACATCGATACACGCCCAAGACTCCGATCCGGTTCGTCACTTGCTGGCGCGGTGGCGCGACGACCCAGGCGCCACCTATCAGAGCTGGTTTCTCTGGGAGGAGCGCCTCAAGAACTTCCGCTCCATTCGTCGCGGCTTGCAAGCAGTCATCTCGGAAATCGAGGCCGGCAGCTTCGGCACGCAATATCGCGGCTCGTCGCTGGAGACCGTAGTCCACTCCATTGCCGAGCAGCGCCAGATTTTCAAGGGCGCGGACCATGCCTTTCTATGGAAGCCCAAGCTGCGTATTCCTGATATCTACGAGAGCCCGAATAATCAACGAGCCTTCGGCCGCTTCCTGAACAGCTGCCTTTGCTGCAGCAGCGATCAGGCGGTTCTGGATGCCATCCACGCGCTGGATAGGCACAAGATCAAGGGCGTCGGCCCGGCTGCAGCCAACTTGCTCTACTTCCTCCATCCGACGCGAGTACCACCGTTCAACACCGCCATCGTCAAGGGCTACAACGCCATCACCCAGAGCAAGGTCAAGCTCGGCAGCTGGCCAGACTATCTGGTGATGCGACAAGGCATGATGGCGTTGAACCAGACCTACCGAGGCCTGCTCTCCAACGATTTTGGTGCCATCGCCGGATTCCTCTTTGATGTGGGCAGCGGGCGCTATCCGGCTCCACCACAAGCTGATGACCCTGAGGCACAGGCACGCTTCGAGTCTGATCTGGCCATGGTGCGTGCTGAAAGTGCTCAGGCGGCCAGGGCACTGCAGCTGGCCCGCGAATCAGACCATACCCATACCGAGATTCAGGGCTGGCTGCGTGATCTGGGGCGACAGCTGGGCTACGCGGTCTGGATTGCCAGCAATGACCGAGGGCGTATCTACAATGGAGAGGCTCTGGGGCAGCATTGCTTGTCACGTTTGCCAGCAAGTCTGGAGGCGCTGCAGTCCGTAGACATGATTCGTCTGATTGATGTGCTGTGGCTGGATGAGGCTGGCCGGGTCGCCGCTGCCTTCGAGGTTGAGCACAGCACCAGCATCTACTCCGGGATCGTCCGCATGCTCGATCTGGCCTTGGGCGCTCCAGACCACCTAGGCAGCTATTATTTCCTGGTCGCACCCGACAATCGTGAACAGGATGTGCGTGCGCAATTCCTGCGCCCTGCCTTTTCAAGGGTCCAGGAGCTCAAGCTGCGTTATCTGCCATATGGCGAGCTGCGCCAGCACCGCGAGGCGATTGCGCGCTTCGGAAGTGGACTGAAAGGCATTGAGGCAATCTCAAAAAGCCTGCCCTGAGACTCCGGTAGTCAGCATGAGCGTCAGAGAGCCTCAACAACTCCGGTTTCTGTCTCAGTCGCACCAATGTCTAGGCGCGCATCATCAAAATGCGGCGCGCGCCATTCAACACGACCAGAGCGATCAAGGTCCCGATGATCAGGTCAGGCAGCGGGGAACTCGTCCAGGCCACCAATGCCCCGGCCAGGATGACGCCCAGGTTGGCGATCACGTCGTTGGAGGAGAAGATCCAGCTGGCTCTCATGTGGGCTCCGCCATCCTTGTGGCCCGACAGCAAGGCGAGGCAGCTGACATTCGCGAGCAGCGCCACCAAGGCAATCGTCATCATGATGGATGACTCCGGAGCACTGCCAAAGACGAAGCGGCGCAGCACCTCGGTCAATGCCCCGATGGCCAGCGCCATCTCCAGCCAGCCTGCGAGATGCGCGACGCGCAGCTTGTGCTGAGCTGTACGCCCTACAGCGTAAAGCGCCAGGCCATACACGGCGGCATCGGCGAACATGTCCAGCGAGTCGGCCAGCAGCCCTGTGGACTGCGCCAGGACGCCTGCGATGATCTCGACCAGAAACATGACGGCATTGATCGCCAGCAGCACCCGTAGCGTCTTCGACTCCCGCTCGACCTCTGCCTGCGATTGTGTGCGGATCTCAACAACGCCTGCAGGCTTCGTCTCGACCAACTCGGCCCCGAAGCCCAGCGGGATCAATCGAGCCAGCAATGGCGCGGCACCTCCATGATGGGTAATGCGCAGCGCCCGCTGTGGCAGATCAAAATCGAGGTGTAGTGGTCTACTAACCCCGGACACTGCGTTAAGTTTTTCTTCCGCAACAGCCGGTGCCAGCCCGTCATTGAACTGATGCGGCCGTATCCAGTTGTACCGATGCATCAGGTAGTAGCTGATGTCCCGACGTGCTTCACCGATTCGGTTGTCTGTGACTTCGATGGCCCGGATCTCCAGCGTCTCGGCATCAATGCCCAGATGCACCTTGCGCCACTGTCGGCGGTATTCAGCCCCGTACTTCCTGGCCTTCCACTCACCTTCGCCCAGCATCTTCACCCCGGTGCTGTCCACCAGCAGATGCAGTCCGTCGTGACTGGGGCGATAGGGAGTGTTCACGATCGGCGTCTTCTGACGCCGGCAGACCGTGCTGTAGTCAGGCACCGGCCAATTCAGTCCCGCCAGATGCATCAGGCTCTGCACGAAGCCGATGGCCTGCCGCAACGGCAGGCCGAACAGTCCCTTGATGGTCAGGCAGAACTGGATGGCGGCATCGCTGAACGTCGGTGATCGACCGCGACGACCGGTGGGCTGTCCACGCCACTGCATGTCACGATCAAGCCAGACCGAGAGCGAACCTCTGGCCTTGAGCGCGGCGTTGTAGTCTTTCCAGTTGGTGGTACGGTATTGGGCGGGAGCAGGCTTCGTCATGGGCGCGGTAGCCTACAGACTGGGGGCATTTCTGCAACAACGCCGTTGATGAACTGAAACAGGGCGCTATTCAAGCCACCTCAGTCGTAAAGAATGGCCTTCCAGTTCATCGGCGCAGCAACCTCAACCCGTTGCCGACCACCAGCAGGCTGGCCCCCATGTCGGCAAACACCGCCATCCACATCGTGGCCTGCCCGGTGAAAGTCAGGATCAGGAATACCGCCTTGATGCCCAGCGCGAGGGCGATGTTCTGCTTCAAGATGCTGGCTGTTGCACGGGACAGCCGCACAAACGTCGGCAGCTTGCGCAGGTCGTCATCCATTAGCGCAACGTCGGCGGTTTCGATGGCGGTATCGGTTCCCGCCGCCCCCATTGCAAACCCGATGTCCGCGCGAGCGAGCGCTGGCGCGTCGTTGATGCCGTCGCCCACCATGCCGGTTTTCCCGTCTGCCGACAGCTGCTCCACCTCGCGCAGCTTATCCTCGGGCAGCAGGTTGCCCCGGCTGCGGTCAATGCCGACCTGGTTGGCAATGGCCGTGGCGGTGTGCGGGTTGTCACCGGTCAGCATGATCGCTTTGATCCCCAGGCTGTGCAGTTCTGCAATGGCTTGGCGGCTACTGTCCTTCACGGTATCGGCCACTGCGAACAGGGCCCGAACCCCGTCCTGACCGATCAACATCACCACGGTCTTGCCTTCGGCTTCAAGCGAGGACACCCGCGATTCCAGCGCAGGCGAACACTTGCTTAGTTCCTCGACCAGACGGTGGTTGCCCAAGTGATAAGTCTGACCGTCGATGCTGCCACGGACTCCGCGCCCAGGCAGTGCCGCAAAATCGGCTACATCGCGCGGTGCCAATCCATCGTTCACTGCTGCACGTGCCACCGCCAGGGACACTGGGTGATCCGAGCGGGCGGCGAGGCTTGCGGCCAGCAATCTGGAAGCATCAGGATCGGTGCTGCCCCATGCCGCGAAATCAGTCTGCGCTGGCTTGCCGTGCGTGATCGTGCCCGTTTTGTCCATGGCCAGCCATTTGAGATTGCGACCCTCTTCCAGATAGACGCCACCTTTGATCAGGATGCCGCGCCGTGCGGCTGCAGCCAGACCGCTGACAATTGTTACCGGGGTGGATATCACCAAAGCGCAAGGACAGGCGATGACCAGCAGAACCAGTGCCTTGTAAATCCAGTCCAGCCACGGCTGGCCAAACACCAGCGGGGGCAAGAACGCTATTGCGAGGGCGACGGCAAATACGATTGGCGTGTACAAGCGCGCGAATTGATCGACGAACCGCTGTGTCGGCGCGCGGCTTCCCTGGGCCGCTTCGACGGCATGGATGATGCGGGCCAATGTCGATGCGCTGGCGGCCGCAGTGACGCGGAACTCCAACGAACCCTCCCCATTGATCGTGCCAGCGAACACGGGATCGCCTTCAACCTTGTCGACCGGAAGGCTCTCGCCAGTGATCGGTGCCTGGTTGACGGTGGAGCGGCCCAGGGCGACCTTACCGTCGAGGGCGATGCGTTCACCAGGTTTGACGCGAACACGGCTTCCGACAAGTACGGCCTTGGCGTCTACCTCAGTCCAACCGCCGTCTGCTTGTTGAACCAGTGCGGTATCCGGCGCGAGATCCATCAAACCACGGATGGCGTTACGAGCCCGATCCAGTGACTTGGCCTCGATCACTTCGGCCAGTGCAAATAGCACCATCACCATGGCCGCCTCGGGCCAATGGCCTATGAGCATGGCGCCGGTGACCGCAATGGACATCAACGCATTCATGTTCAGGTTGCGATTCCTGAGCGCAATCCAGCCCTTTTTGTAAGTCGTGAGGCCGCCAGTGAGGATGGCCACCAAGGCCAGTACGACCACGGCCCAGTGGTTGCCGCCGTTGAGCCAGTACACAACCTCGGCCAGCGTTGCGGCTACGCCTGATACCGCAAGTGGCCACCAGTTTGTGCGTGCAGGCGCTTGCGCCTCGGCCGCTGCAGGTGACGAGGTCGTGCGCACTTCGGCATCGAAGCCGAGTGATTTCAGGGCAGCAAGCACATGGGGAAGTGCGTCGGGTGTGTGCCCGACGTGCAGGCTGCGCTGGACGAGGTTGAACTCAAGATTCGCAACGCCCGGCACGCCGGCAAGCTTGCCGCGAATCAACTCCTCCTCGGTGGGACAATCCATCTGCTGAATGGACAACACGGTACTTTGCTGGGCTGCCTCCTCGTCCATCCGAACCGCTCGCATGCCGATGGCCGATAGCGCCTCTTCGATAGGGCGGAGCGAGGCGGTCTGATAGCTGATGCCCAGCGTTCTCTGCACCAGATTGAATTCGAGGCTGCCCACGCCCGGCACTTTCCCGAGCTTGTCGCGGATCAGCGCTTCCTCGGTCGGGCAATCCATGTTCTCGATGCGGTAGCGCAGCCGCATCCCTTGGAGCCACATTCGCTCATGGCAATTCCTCTTTTGTAGATCTGAGATTGATGATTTAACACTCTATAGTTACTATAGAGTCAAGCCATTTACGCTAAACGCACCATGAGCCTTCAAATCGGCGAACTTGCCAAGCGCACTGCCTGCCCGGTTGTGACGATCCGCTACTACGAGCGAGAGGGGCTGCTGCCGCAGGCCCGCCGCAGCCAGGGGAATTTCCGCTTGTATGGAGAGGCGCATGTGGAACGTCTGCACTTCATTCTTCGCTGCCGCTCGTTGGACATGCCATTGAGCGGCGTGCGGACTTTGTTGAGCTACCGGGATCGTCCTGCGCAGGATTGCGGTGAAGTCAACCTGCTTCTGGATGAGCGCATTCAGGAGGTGAAATCACGGATTGATGCGCTACGCGCACTGGAACACCAGTTGGCCGACTTGCGCGATGCGTGCTCCGGCGCCAGACCTGTCGAAGCGTGCGGAATTCTGCAAGGGCTGTCGGGATGCGCGTATGATGCGCAGGGAGCAACCGCTCCCGTCGAGTGACCAGTGGGTGCGCTGATCACGCGATGGCAGACCCCAGTGCAGCCCCTGATGCTCTTCCGGTTGTGGTGCCGCGCATGGATAATGAATTACAATAATTCTCATTTACAAGCAAATTCTCCGCTGGTACGACCCTCATGCAAGCCCTGCGCATACTCTCAGCCGTTCTGCTCTCTTGGTTTGTGACCGTCTTGGTCGCTCATGCTGATCCCCTGGCTACGCAAGACAAGGCCAAGCAAACTTGGCAATTGCTGGACTACCTCGCGGTCGATTACGGCGGCGCCGTGCATGAGGGCAAGGTTCAAAGCGCCAGCGAATATGAAGAAATGAAGGAGTTTGCTGCGACGGCAGGACAGCAACTTGCTGCGCTGCCGAGCACGCCTGCACTCCCAGAACTGAAACGCCAAGCCACGGCACTGAGCGAACTCATCGCGGCCAAGGCCGACGCGAAGGCCGTAGCCGACAGTGCCCACTCACTGGCGGCGGCGCTGGTCAAGGCGTACCCGTTCCCGCTTTCGCCCTCCACGCCGCCGGATCTCGCGCGAGCCAAGGTGCTTTTTGAAGCCAATTGCGCGGCATGCCACGGGGCGACAGGCCGGGGCGATGGTCCGCTCGGCGCAAAGCTGACCCCACCGCCAATCGCATTCACCGATCACGACCGGGCACGCTCGCGCAGCGTGCTCGCGCTCTATCAGGTCATCTCTCAAGGCGTTGCTGGCACGTCGATGCCCAGTTTCACCACGCTCTCCGACGAAGATCGGTGGACGTTGGCATTTTTCGCCGGGACACTGTCGCACGACGATGCCATGCGCACGCGCGGCGAGCAGTCTTGGGGCCGAGACGCCACCGCTAAAGCTGCCTTTCCCGACTTGACGGCCGCAGCTACGTTGACCGAGGTCGCCTTGTCCGAACGGATGCCGCCAGACATGGCACGCGATCTGACCGCCTACGTCCGCAGCCACCCAGAAGTGACCGTTGCCGCCAACGGCACGGGCGGGTTGGGCCTGGCCCGCTCGCGGCTTCAGGAGAGCTTGGCCGCAGCGCGCGCAGGCGACCAGGCCAACGCGACACGCTTGGCTTTGTCCGCCTATCTGGATGGCTTTGAGCCCCTGGAGCCGGCATTGCGCGCACGCAATCAGGCGCTGCTCACCGAAGTGGAAAATTCCATGCTGGCCTACCGCGGCGCACTTGCCAGCGGCAAGTTGGCGCAAGCCGATACCACGGCGCAGAAGCTGGACTACCTATTTGCCCAAGTCGATACCGAACTGGGGGCGGACAAGGCCGACCCGCTGACCACCTTCATTGCCTCGATCACCATCCTCTTGCGCGAAGGTGTGGAAGCGCTGTTGATCGTCGTTGGCATGCTCGCCTTCCTGAAGAAGGCCGAACGGCGCGATGTCCTGGCCTACGTCCATGGCGGCTGGATCGTCGCGCTGGCCTGCGGCGGTCTGACCTGGGCCGTGGCCACCTACTTCGTGAGCATCAGCGGTGCCAGCCGGGAGGTGACCGAAGGGTTGTCGTCACTCTTCGCCGCCATCGTTCTGCTGAGTGTCGGCCTCTGGATGCATCAGAAAAGCACGGCCGGCAAATGGCAAGCCTATCTGAAGGAGAAGCTCTCCGCAGCAATGACACGGCGCTCGGCGTGGGCGCTGTTCGCGCTGTCGTTCATCGCGGTCTACCGGGAAGCTTTTGAGACCGTGCTCTTCTATTCGGCACTGGCCGGTGACGGCAACAACGGCGCCTTACTCGGTGGGCTGCTGGGCGGGATGGCTGTCCTTGCCGTCCTCGTATGGCTCATGCTGCGCACCAGCGCTCGCATGCCAATCGGCAAGTTCTTCAGCCTCAGCTCGATCCTGGTGGCGGTGCTCGCCGTCGTGCTCTCAGGTAAGGGGGTTGCGAGTCTCCAGGAAGCCGGCTGGCTGAGTGCCAGCCCGATCCATTGGCCGCGCATCGAAGTGCTTGGGGTCTATCCATCTGCCGAGACCATCATCGCGCAAGCCGTGGTGCTCATCATCGCCTTAACGGGCTTTGCGTTGAATGTCCGAAGGGCTCGCCTACCGCAGCCGGCATGATGCTTGTTTGCGCGAGGCCGCTAGTTCTTGTGAGGCAAGCTCGCACGTTTCGGCACAGGCAATGCTGTTATTTGTGCCCACCCAGGCGCTGTTGCGCAATTGCCCCTCTGAGCGCAGCTACCCCTTTCCCCTGTCCGCTCAGGACACACGTATCGTGTGTGGGGTTGCTCGCCCTGCAGGGCCGCTGTAGGGAAAGCCGCAAAGCATGTGATTGCGGCATCCTCAAACATCTGGTTTCTGCTTAATCAAGCGACGACGCGGAGTTGGCCCATTCCAGCTGATCCTGCAAATCCTGATGCAGGGCGTCGAAGGTGCAACGCGCACGCTCGCAGACCTCCGTGAGCACGCCGAGCTGCTCGACTGGGGCGCGCTCACGCAAAGCCTCCAGTCGCATGTAACAAGCCTGAGCGGCGTCACGCCTGGCCCGAGGATCATTGTCCTGCAGTTGCGCATTCAGCTGCCGGAAGGTGTCCGCAATCTCTGCATCCAAACTCATCGCTCCCTCCAATAAAAGTGTCTAGGCTTGGCTTGTACAGCTTTCATCAGGCTCGCTACAGACTTCATGCTCAACCTGGACAGTGACATGCTGATAACCGAAATCGCGAACCAGCAAGCTGCGCACGCTGGCAATGATGTCATCACCGCGCGCTGTCGGCTCGATCTGTACATGCAGGGTAATGAAGGCGGCATCCGCAGCCACCGTCCAGGCATGGACATGATGCACATTCAGCAGCTCAGGCACCCCAGCCAGCACGGCTTGCCGAAGCTTTTCCTCATCAAATCCATCAGGGCTGCCTTCCAGCAAGGCATGCGCCGACTCGCGTGTGATGCGCCAGCCGGTACGCACGATCAGCAACGCCACCGCCATCGACAGCAGTGGATCGACTGGCATCCAGCCGGTTCCCAGAATGATCAAGGCGGCCGCGATGGCCGACACGGAGCCGAGCAGATCGCCCAGCACATGCGCCACTGCACCGCGCGTGTTGAGGTCATTGCCTCCGCGCAAAACCAGATAGGCGATCACGTTGATGACCAATCCAGAAATGGCCACGATCAGCATGGGGCCGGCCAGCACCGTGACCGGCGCACGCAAGCGCGCGACTGCCTCGACGCTGATCCAGGCAGCGATGAGCAGCAGCGACAGGCCGTTGACGAAAGCAGCCAGCACCCGTGCGCGACCATAGCCGTAGGTGCGGCGGCTGTCGGCACCGCGCCGACTGACAGCCGCCGCATACAGTGCCAGGGCCAGCGAAGCCGCATCGGTGAGCATATGGCCGGCATCGGCGATGAGCGCCAACGAGCCACTCCAGAGGCCTGCGACCACCTCCAGACCCATGAAGCCGGCGATCAGTGCCAAAGCAATTCTCAGCCGCGCCGCACCAACCTCTGCCGCATGGTCATGTCCAGCATGATCGTGATGGTCACTCATCGCCGCTCCCTCTCTGCAATCAAGACAAACACTTGGTCAGGTGTCCAATCGTGCCTCACGCCACTGCTCAATCATCCGGTACAGAGCCGGCAGCACCACCAGCGTCAGCAGGGTGCTGGTGATCAAGCCACCGATCACCACAATGGCCAAAGGCTTCTGCACCTCGGCACCCGTGCCCGTCGCCAGCGCCATGGGCACAAAGCCCAGTGATGCGACCAAGGCGGTCATCAGCACCGGACGCAGACGCGAGATCGAACCCTCCTGCACCGCCTCGACCAACTCCATGCCATTGGCACGCAGCTGATTGATACGGCTGACCATGACCAGACCATTGAGCACCGCCACGCCAGACAATGCGATGAAGCCGATGGCCGCCGTGATCGAGAACGGAATGCCGCAGATCCACAGTGCGAGAATGCCACCAGTCAGCGCCAGCGGCACCGCGCTGAACACCAACAATGCCTGACGCACCGTGCCCAGCGCCATGAACAGCAACATCAGGATGAGCGCGAAGCAGGCGGGGACCACGATCATCAGGCGTGACTTCGCCGCCTGCAGATTCTCGAACTGCCCGCCCCAGACCAGCCAGCTACCGGCCGGCAATTTGACTTGCTCATTGATGCGCTGCTCAGCCTCCTGAACAAACGAGGCCAGGTCTCGATCACGGACATTGGCCTGCACCACGATCCGACGCTTGCCATTCTCGCGGCTGACCTGATTGAGGCCATCGCGCAGCGTCAGCATCGCGACACTGCCCAGGGTGATGAAGCCCTGATCCGATTGAGCATCACGCACAGGGATGGGCAGATTGCGCAGGAGGTCAAGGTCGGCGCGGACTTCCTCCGGCAAACGCACCATCACATCGAAACGGCGGTCACCCTCGAAGATTTCACCCGCCTGGCGCCCACCAATGGCAGCCGCCACGGTGTCCTGCACGTCGGCCATACGCAGCCCGAAACGTGCCAGGGCATCACGATCAAAACTGATATCGAGCAGGGTCTGCCCTTCAACCTGTTCGACCTTGATCTCGCTGGCCCCATCCACACCACGCAAGGTCTGCGCAATCTGATTGGCCGTTGGCAGCATGGTATTGAAGTCATCACCAAAGACTTTGACTGCAACATCTGCACGCACGCCCGACAGCAGCTCGTTAAAGCGCATCTGGATGGGCTGGGTGAATTCGTAGTTGTTGCCGGGCAGCTGACTGACCGCTTGCTCGATGCGCTCGATCACCTCGGCCTTGGTCTGACTCGAATCGGGCCACTCCTCGCGTGGCTTGAGAATGATGAAGGTGTCCGACGCACTCGGCGGCATCGGGTCCGCCGCCATCTCGGCGGTACCGGTCTTGGAGAAGACATAGGCCACCTCCTTGAATTTTGCGACCGTACGCTCGACCTGCAGCTGCATGTGCGTGGACTGTTTGATGCCCGTGCTGGGTATCTTCAACGCGTGCATGGCGACATCCTTCTCATCCAAGGTTGGGACGAACTCCTGTCCCAACTGGGTGAAGATCACAACGGCCACCGCAAAGGCACCTAGCGCCACACCCATCGCCTTCTTGTGCTCACGCATAGCCCAACTCAAGGCGGGCACATATAGCGCGTGAGCCTTGGTCAGGAAACGATTTTCTTTTTCCTCGATGGAGCCCTTGAAGAAGATGCCGACCAGGGCCGGGATCAGCGTCAGCGACAGGATGAATGCCGCGACCAGCGCCATGATCACTGTGGCCGCCATGGGGTGGAACATCTTGCCTTCGACGCCCTCCAGGGCAAGGATGGGCAGATAGACCGTGATGATGATGGCCTGTCCGAAGACGGAAGGCTGCACCATCTCGCGCGTGGCATGCAGCACCTCGGACAGACGCTCCTCCAGACTCAGGTGCCGTCCCAGGTGATGCTGACGGGCCGCCAGACGACTCAAACAGTTCTCGACGATGATGACCGCGCCGTCGACGATGAGGCCGAAATCCAGCGCGCCCAGACTCATCAGATTGCCGCTGATGCCGGCCTTGACCATGCCGGTGCTCATCAGCAGCACGGTGAGCGGGATGACCGCCGCCGTGATCACCGCTGCACGGATGTTGCCGAGCATCAGGAAGAGCACCACGATCACCAGCAGCGCACCCTCGCTGAGGTTCTTGATCACCGTGGCGACCGTGGCATTGACCAGCTTGCTGCGATTCAGCACGGTCTGTGCTTCAACATCCGGCGGCAGGCTACGCCGAATCTCGGCCATCTTGTCATCAACCGTCACCGCCACCGTGCGCGAGTTCTCGCCGATGCGCATCAAGGCGGTACCGACCACGACTTCGTGGCCATTTTCACTGGCCGAACCGGTGCGCAGCTCTTCGCCAATCTCGACACGCGCCAGATCACGCACATAGATCGGCGTATTGCCACGCGTTGCCACCACGGTGGCGGCAATATCCTCCATGCGCTTGAGACGACCGTCGGCGCGCACCAGATAGGCCTCGCCGCGCTGCTCGACAAAGCCACCGCCACGACTCTGGTTGGCCTTTTCCAGCGCCTCGACCAGATCGGTGATGGACAGGTTGTAGGCTCTCAGCCGCAGCGGGTCGGGCTGAATGTGATACTGCTTTTCAAAGCCACCGATGCTGTCGATGCCAGCCACACCCGGCAGACCCTTGAGCTGCGGCCGGATGATCCAGTCCTGCACCGTGCGCAAGTAGGCCGCCTGCGCCACCGGAGTCCGCAAATACTCTTGTTCAGGCGTCAGGTAGCTGCCATCGCTCTGCCAGCCAGGCTGACCATTGCTGACCTTGGCCCCTTGCCCGCCAGGATGGGCGAACTTCACCGCCCACATGTAGACCTCTCCCAAGCCGGTTGAGATCGCGCCCATGCGTGGCGATGCTTCCTGCGGGAGAATGTCTTTTGCTTCGTTCAGACGCTCGGTCACCTGATTGCGGGCAAAGTAGATGTCCACATCGTCACGAAACACGGCCGTGACTTGCGAGAAACCATTACGCGACAGCGAGCGGGTGGACTCCAGGCCGGATATCCCGGCCAGTGCGCTTTCAATCGGAAAAGTAACCTGCTTCTCGATGTCCTCGGGCGACAGGCCGGCCAGCTCGGTATTGATCTGCACCTGGTTGTTGGTGATGTCCGGCACGGCATCGATAGGCAGCTTCTGCAGGGACAAAACCCCGAAGGAGGCCAGCATCAGCACCATCACCAGCACGAGGTAGCGATGGGACAGGGAGAAGCCAATGGCGCGATCAAGCATGATTTATCTCCTGCGATAGGGACAGGCGATCAATGTTCATGCTCTGCCTCCCCCTTCTTGAGGTCGGCCTTGAGCACAAAGACATTGCCACTGACATAGCGCTCGCCCACTTTCAGACCGCTGATCACCTCCTGACGTTCCCCGCTGCGACGACCCAGCACCACCGTTCGCGGCTCCAACCCATCCTGATCCGCGACAAAAATCGTCGGCTGGTTTTCAATCATCTGGATGGCGGATAACGGGACACTGAGTGCCTGAGAGGCTGCACCCACCTGAATCTGTGCCTGCACGAACTGCCCCGAACGCCACAGCCCCTGGCTGTTGTCGATCTGCACCCGCACCGAGCCGCTGCGACTGGCTTCATCGAGTTCAGGCTGCACGAAGATCACACGACCCTCGGTACTCATGCCGGCCTTGTCATTCACGACGACCGTCTGGCCGGCGCGAACCTTGGGCAAATCGCTGACCGACACGGCCAGATCGATCCAGAGGGTAGAGAGGTCGGCCAGTCGGAACAGCGGTTTGTCAGATGTCACCGCTTCGCCGATGGTCAGATCCTTGGAGAGGACCGTGCCTGAGACCGGCGCACGCAAGGCGTAGCTGGCCAAACGTCCACCCGGCTTCAAGGCTTTGGCGTCATGCTCACTCATGCCCAGCGCCAGCAGACTCTGCAGGGCGCTTTGGGTTTCAATGCGGGCATCGTTGAGTTCACGACGAGCAGCAAGGTAATCCTGCTCAGCACTGATTTTTTTCAGCCAGAGACTTTCCTCACGAATAAAGGATGACTGAGCTAGAGCCTGACGCTCTCTGGCGGCCAGGTAACGTGCCGCCACATCGGAGAGCTGGGCGCTTTCGATCACAGCGAGGACTGTGCCAGCCTTGACCTGTGCTCCAATCTGCACCGAGGTGGAGCGCACCATGCCGGTGATCGGAGACAGCACGCGTGCTTCGCGATCCGTGTTCAACACCAGCTGACCCGGCAGCGACAAGCCGCTGGCAAAGTTGCCAAGTGCTGCTGTCTCGATACGCAGGCCATTGGCGGCAAGTTGTTCGGCAGTGAGTTTGATGGCGCCGGCATGACCTTCCTCAGCATGGTCATCAGCTACTGGTGCAGGAGACTCCGCATGGCTTTCATAGCCATGGCTGGCTGGGCCGTACTCCATCAGGCCCCAGGTCGCACCCGCGCCCGCAGATGCAGCGATCAGCAACGGCAGGGTCTTCTTGAGAGCGATCTTCATGGTGTGTCCCCGGAAACAGTTGTACGACCCAGCAGCTCATCAAGCGCGGCATCGTTTTTGTGATAAGAGATACGAGCGGCGAGATACACGCCCTGAGACTCGATAAGGCTGCGCTGGGCATCGAGCAGGTCAATCAGCGAGAACTTGCCGGCGCGATAGCCTTCGCGGGTCGCCTCCAGCGCCTCGCTGGCTATGCGCAGCACCTCGTCTCGCAGTTGCAGTGCTTCCTGATAGCCGGCCTCACGCTGCACCAGCAGCTGGTCACGCTGGCGCTGCAGTTGCTGACGCGCCGCCACCAGACCTGCCTCGGCCGCTGTCAGCTCGGCTCGCGCGCTGCGCACAGTGCCCTGATTGCGATCAAACAAGGGGATGGGGATGGAAACACCAAGCAGCACGCTCTGCTCGCGAGTCACCGCCTCGCGCTTCATGCCAGCTGACAGCGTGAAATCCGGCAGACGCTGCGCTTCGGCCAGGTTGACCGCTGCCTGTTCACGCTGGATGCGTACCTGTAGCTGCTTCATGTATGGGCTGGTACCCAGCGTGTCCGGTTGAGCCGACAACGCATCCGGCAGCGTCAAGGTATCCAGCAAAGACGCTTCAAGCTGGCTCTCACCCCACAGGCTGGCCAGTTGTCGGCGAGCGAGCTGACTCTCCTGGGCCGCCTGTCGTGCCGCGCGGCGCGCGCCTGCCAGGGCGACATTCGCGCGCGACAGCTCAATGGGAGACACCTTGCCAGCCGTGACCCTGACAGCCACGGCATCTCGAAGCTGCTGCGCCAACACCAGATTTTGCGCAGTGGCAGACTGTTTTTCTGTAGCCGCCTGCGCATCGACATAGCTCTCTCGCGTGATGCGAATCAGGCGCAGCCTTTCGATCTCTGCTTCCAGCGCGGTCAGCGTACGCTCCTCTCCAGCAACAGATTGCCTGGCGCTGCGTTTGCCGGGCAACGAAAAACGCTGGCTCAGGCTGTAGGTCGTCGTGGCGCTGCCTGCCGAACGGCTGGTGTCACCGGCAAAGTCTTCCAGCAGGTAGTTCACTTCGGGGTTGGGCAGCACGCCTGCCTGGGTGACACGCCCTTCGGCGGCCTCCTGCAAGGCTTTGCTGAGCGTGATTTGCGGGTTCTTCTCCAGCACCCGGCGAGTGGCGTCCGACAGACTCAGGCTGTCGGCATGGAGCGGGCCAGCGCATAGCGCGGCTAGGA
>VFQO010001645.1_pt1 | contig 16178 bp, 12 predicted proteins | sample 3512331 | NCBI WGS metagenome assembly VFQO01 (sample SAMN10412371, study PRJNA504923) | tailings metagenome | isolation source: Replicate 3 from Balatoc abandoned mine | place: Philippines: Itogon, Benguet | collected 2017-08-28
CTCACAGCAGCACCATGTGATCGCGGTGGATCACGCAGGAGCGCGGCGCATAGCCGAGCCTTTCGGCCTGATCCTCGGCGCGGCGGCCGGCGATCATCTGCATTTCGGCGGCGTCATATTCGGCCAGCCCCTGCGCGAGGCGCTCGCCCTTCAAACTGAGCACGCTGACGAGGTCGCCGCGCCGGAAGCTGCCGGAGACGCCCACCACGCCTGCCGCCAGCAGGCTCGCCCCGCCGCGCAGCGCCTCGGCGCAGCCCTTGTCCACCCGCAACTCGCCCGCCGGCGCCAGCCGCCCGCCAAGCCACGCCTTGCGCGCATTGTCCGCGCGCACCGGCAGGAACAGCGTTCCCGTCCCCGCCCCCAGCGCATAGGCAATCGGCGCCTCGTGCGTGCCGTTGAGGATGCCGAGCGCGATGCCCGCCCGCGTCGCGATCTGCGCGGCCTGGAGCTTCGAGGTCATGCCCCCCGAGCCCAGCCCCGAAGACGAGGCCGCGCTCGCCATCGCCATGACCTCGGGCGTCACCGCCTCGACCACCGGCACCAGCGCCGCACCGGGCTCACGCGGGTCGCGGTCATAGAGGCCGTCCACATCGGACAGCAGCAGCACCAGATCGGCATTGGCCGCCTGCGCCACGCGGGCGGCGAGACGATCATTGTCGCCGAAGCGGATTTCCTCGGTGGCGACCGAATCGTTCTCGTTGATGACCGGGATCACGCCCGCCTCCAGCAGCCGGTCGAGCGTGGCCGAGGCGTTGAGGTAGCGGCGGCGATCCTCAAGGTCGCCCAGCGTCAGCAGCATCTGCGCTGCCGTGACGCTTTGCGCGGCGAGCGCGCGGCTCCACAGGTCGGCAAGCTGGATCTGCCCGACAGCAGCGGCCGCCTGTGCATCGGCGAGGCTCCCGCGCCCGCCCTTGGGCAAGGCCAGCCGCGCCGCCCCCAGCGCAATCGCGCCCGAACTCACCACGATCACCTGCGCGCCTGCCTGCCGCAAACGGGTGAGGTCTGCGGCCATATGGGTCAGCCATGCCTCGCGCGGGACGCCCCCGCCGACCAGCAGCGCCGAGCCGATCTTGACGACGATCCGCCGTGCAGCGGTGATGTCGGCCAATCTGGTCAGCATCGCTGGCTCAGAGCGGCGACCACGCGGGTGCGTCGCCATCATCCTCGATCTCTACCGCCTTGGTCTCGGTCGCGGTGCGATCGGGGAGATAGGCGAGCACGGCATCGAGCAGCTCAGGGATGCCAGCGCCGGTCGCGCCGGAGACGGCAAAGACCTGCTCCGCACCCGCCGCGATCAGTTCTGCGCGATAGGCCTCGACCAGTTCGGCATCGGCCAGATCGAGCTTGTTGAGCACCACCAGCCGGGGCTTTTCATCGAGGCGCGTGTGTTCCTTGTCGCCATAGGCGGCGAGTTCCTCCTCGACGATCCGCATCGCCTCGGCAGGGTCGGCGTCCTCGGTGCCGGTGATGTCGATCAGGTGGATCAGCACCCGGCAGCGCTCGATATGGCCGAGGAAGCGGTCCCCGATGCCCACGCCGTCGGCTGCGCCCTCGATCAGGCCGGGGATGTCGGCAAGCACGAATTCGCGGCCCTTGTGGCGCACCACCCCGAGCTTGGGGACGAGCGTGGTGAAGGCATAGTCGCCGACCTTGGCCTGCGCGTTGCTGACGGCGTTGATGAAGGTCGATTTGCCCGCATTGGGCAGGCCGACGAGGCCGACATCGGCAAGCAGCTTCAGCCGCAGCCAGACCCAGGCCTCCTCGCCCGGAATCCCCGGCTGGTGCTGGCGCGGCGCGCGGTTGGTCGAGGTCTTGTAGCTGGCGTTGCCGCGCCCGCCCATCCCGCCTTCGAGGAACACGATGCGCTGCCCGACCTCGGTGAAGTCGGCGAGCACCTCCTCCTTGTCCTCGGAGAGGATCTGGGTGCCGACGGGCACCTTGATGACCAGCGGCTCGGCGCTCGCGCCGGTGCGGTCCTTGCCCATGCCGTGCCCGCCGCGGGGCGCCTTGAAGTGCTGCGAATAGCGGAAGTCGATCAGGGTGTTGAGCCCGGCGACGGCCTCGAACACGATATCCCCGCCGCGCCCGCCATTGCCGCCGTCAGGCCCCCCGTATTCGACATATTTCTCGCGCCGGAACGACACGGCCCCGGGGCCGCCTCCGCCGGATTTCACATAGATCTTGGCCTGGTCGAGGAAATGCATGGCGGGCGCATAGTGAATTTTTGCTGCGATTGCGAGGAGAATGGCACGCCTGCTCCCCTTCCCTCGCGGGGAAGCGAAGCGGGGCGCAGCCTGAGGAGCGGGGGGATGGGTGTTTGGCAGGCGTCACTGCCTAACACCCACCCCCGCCCCCTCGCCTGAGGGAGGGGAGGAAAAGGGTCAGAACCTCGCTTCCACGCCCACCACGGCGCTGCGCCCGGGCGAGACGAAGCTGAACACCTGCTCGTATTCCTCGCCCAGCAGGTTCTCGGCGCGGGCGAAGGCGTCGAGGTTGCCGGAAAGCTTCACCCGGGCGTTGAGGTTGACGAGGGTGTAGGCCCCCAGCCGCACACGCACCGGCACAAAGCTCGGATCGGTGAAGGCATCGTCGAGGGCGCGGCCATTGTGGCGCACCACCAGCGTCGCCGAGGCCGTGTCGCCGGGCGCATCCCACGTCATCGCCATGCTGGCGATATGGCGCGGGCGGCGCACTTCCTCGCGGCCGTTCTCCTCGGCGTCGAGGTAGGAATAGGCGGCATCGAGGCTCCATGCCTCGCCCAGCCGGGCATTGAGGGAGACCTCGATGCCGCGCTGCTGGCTGGTGGTGGTGCGGTTGGCCGGGGTGGCGATGAAATCGGGCGGCGGGAAGGTGGTGAAGATCTCGCCCTCAAGCTCGCTGTCGAAATATGTCACCGCAAGAGTGGCATTGTCGCCGAGGCCCTGATCGAACCCGACTTCCCAGCCGGTCGACTTCTCGGGACGCAACGCTGCGTTGCCGATGAAGCGCCCGTCGATGAAGCCGTAGAGCTCGAAGAAGCCGGGGTTCTTCACGCCCGATCCGCCCGCCGCGCGGATCCGGGTGGTCCCGGTGATGCGGTAGCCCGCGCCCACGCGGAAAGTGGTCGCATCGCGGAACAGGTCGTTGAAGTCATGCCGGACCGCGGCGGACAGATCCAAGGCCTCGCCCGAATAGCGGTATTCGCCGACCAGCCCGACCTGCTCGATCTCGCGCCGCTCGCCGAACACGAAACCGCCGGGAGTCGCATTGCGGAAGCCTTCAACCTCGTAATCGGCGGCGAAGGTGAGATTGTGGCCGTCGGCCACCGCCAGCGCGCTGACGTAGGAAGCCTTGACGCGGTCGCCCTCCGAGGCGTTGGAACGCCCGAACGGCCCGAAAGTGTCGCGGGTGATGTCGGCCACCTGCGCCGAAAGGTCATGCGTCCAGCGCCCCTCCAGCGTGTCGAGACGCGCGCCGACAAGGGCGTAGATCGCCGCGTTGGTAAAGCGGGTCAGGGGCGAGTCGATGGTGAAGCCGAAGGTGGGGCTGGCGGCGTCGAAGTCCTGGTCGTTGAACTTTCCCTCGGTACGAATGAAGCGCGCGGCGGCGCGCAGGGCAAGGGTGTCCGTCACGTCCACGCGGCCCTTGCCCGCCAGCGTGTAGCTGTCGCGCCCGATTTCGCGGGTGCCGCCCCGCGCATTGGGCTGTCCGTCGGTGCTGACGACCACGGCGGAGACGGCCGCGTCCCAAGTGTCGCCGTGAGCGCCATAGCGCAGCGCGCCATTGGCGGTGCCTTGCGTGCCGCCCTCGACCCGCGCGGCGAGGCCCGGTCGGCCCCGTCCGCTCGCGCTTTCATAGGCGATGACCCCGCCGATCGCGTCCGAGCCGTAGAGCGCCGATTGCGGCCCGCGCAGCACCTCGACCCGCGCGCCGGGTTCGGCTTGCAGGGTGCCGATATCGAACTCGCCCGCGAAGGGGTCGGAGACCTCGATCCCGTCGACGAGGACGAGGACATGGTTGGCCTCGGCCCCGCGCAGCCGGATCTGGGTCTGCCCCGCAACGCCCGCCACGGCGATGCCGGGAACATCGCGCAGCACATCGGCAATGTCGCGGGTCTGGCGGTCGTCGAGCTGGTCGGGCGTGATGATGAGCGCGGAGCCGGTGTAATCCTCGCGCCGGATCGCCGCGTCACGGGCAGCAGAAACGAGGATCACGGTGCGGTTCGGCCCGAAATCGTCCTCGATCAATTTGTCGTAATCAGTTTCGTAAAGCGGATCGATCTCGCCGCTTCCGCGGTCGATCTCCTGCGCCCGGACAGGCACAGCACAAACCAGCGCCGCCAACGCGACGCTGCACAGCAATTTCAGATTCTTCACGGAGTCCTCCCGTCATAAGCAACACAAGGGCTGAGAGGGGATCCCATCCCCCACAGCCCAGCGATGTCGCTCACAACGAAAGTGTTTTTCCGCGCCTGGCCAACCCCTGAACCCGGCATAGAGCGACACGCCCCGGTCGGTCTCCTGGCTCACGGATCAACGCATGGGATGCTCGCCTTCCCGGATAGTCCGAAGACCCCCAGTGGCTGCCCTCTTGGAAGAGGGGGCGCACTCCACACTCACCGCTTACAGTTGCAGGGACAGCTGCGGAATCGAACCGCATTCCCGTTACCTTGGCGCTTCTTGTTGTTAGGCGCTCGCCTGCGCGAGCGCAATATCCTCGCTCACACGCCCTGCGGGCGCGTCGCTGCGGGCGCGCGGTCGCGCTTGCGGCGCTGCGCGCCGTTACAGCTCCCAAACGCGAGGTAGAAAGGAAACCCCCGGCGCAAAGCGCCGCAAGGCCGAACGGCCGCCGCCGCTCATGCGGCGAAGCCAAGGCGGACGGACGTCCGCCGCCCGGCGCTTGAGGGCCAAAACAAAAAACGCGCCCGGCGCTTGAGGGCGAAAACAAAAAACCCGCCAGTCAAACGCAAAAGGCCCTCCCGGCAGGGGAGGGCCTTTTGCGTTTAACTGGTGGAGCCGAGGGGGATCGAACCCCTGACCTCGTCATTGCGAACGACGCGCTCTCCCATCTGAGCTACGGCCCCGTTCCAGTTTGGGCGCTCGCGGCACGGCGGTGCCGTGAGGAGCGAGGGCGGGCATTAGCGGGAAGATCGGGGGCTTGCAACGCCCGATTTGGCCCGCCGCCGCGCCCCTTACTTCTTGCCCGAGGCGCCGCCGCTTGTCGGCGCGATCGGCTGCACCACCGGCTGCGAGGTGACGCCTTCGGTGACCGGAATGACCGGCACCGGCAGGCCCGTCACCGGATCGATCACCGTCTGCATCGCGCCCTGGGCAGGCGGCGCGGTCATCAGCCCGGCACGGTGCTGCTGCACCGCCACCCAGCCCGGCTGCGAGGCGCCGTAGAGCGTGCCCCACTTCGCATCCCACTCCGCCGAGGCGCGCTGGTAGGCTTCATATTCATTGAAGAACTGTTCGAAGGGCATCATCAGCCCGTCGAAATTGGCCTGCGCGAAGGCGAGCGGGTCCGTCGGCGGAGCGGCCAGAGCGCGGTTCGCCATGTCGAGCGCGGCGCGGCAGAAGCCGGCGCGGGCGGCGGGCTCGGCGAAGAAGTTGTAGACCTGCGTGACATAGGCATCGCGCGCGATCATCGCCTCGCGGCGCACCTTGAAGCGGCTGGTATAGCTCTTCTCGAGCCGGTCATTGACCGCCTTCAGCCCCTTGGCATTGGTGGTCAGGAAGGCGCGGTAGCCATCGAGGATCGGCTGGTATTCGGGCGCGAGGCAATTGAGCGCCGCGACGTTCCAGGCCGAGCGCAGGTTCCAGACCAGCTGATCGTTGGACAGCCCCGAATTGACGGTGATGCGCCGCCCGTCGGGCCCGCGCGCTGGCAGGTCCATGACATAATGCGCGCCGCCCGGCGGCAGGGGGCGGTAGGGCACCGCCTCGACCACCGGCGGCGGCGGCGGGGGTGGCGGCGGCGGAGGCGGCGGCGGTGCCGGGGTAGCGCAGGCCGCAAGCAATGCAGCCCCGCCCGCAAGCGTGGCGATCGCAAGGGCCGAAGGGGTGCGCGCCATGCTGCGCGAGGAACGGGAGGGCGTGTGGGGAGCCGCGCTCATCAGGGGGTATCTCTCTCTTGCTGCCATCGGGACCAGCCTCGCGGCGCCCGCAAGGATGCGGCCACGCGGCTTGCTCCAACCTGAAGACCCGAGATAGCCGCGCCCCGGCGATAAGCAAATGCCCGGAAGCCTGCATAGGCCTCCGGGCATCCGACATTTCAACATCTGTGCGGCAGGCCGAGGCCTGCGTCAGCGCCGTGCAGGCTTACTCGCGGTTGCCGAGGAAGCTGAGCAGGAACTGGAACATGTTGATGAAGTCCAGATACAGGTTCAGCGCACCCAGGATCACCGCCTTCCCGGCAAACTCGGTGCCGCGCAGGTAGGTGTATTCTTCCTTGAGACGCTGCGTGTCATAGGCGGTGAGACCCGCGAAGATCAGCACGCCGATGAAGCTGATCGCGTAGTGGAACGCGGGGCTCTGGAGGAAGAGGTTGATCAGCGAGGCGATCAGCAGACCGACCACGCCCATGATCAGGAAGCTGCCGAAGCCCGACAGGTTCTTCTTGGTGGTGTAGCCATAGAGCGACAGGCCGGCAAAGGCCGCCGCGGTGGCGAAGAAGGTCGTGGCGATCGAGCCGCCGGTGTAGACTAGGAACACCGAGGAGAGCGACAGGCCCATCAGGACGCTGAAGCCCCAGAACATCGCCTGGAGCGTGCCGGTGCTGAAGCGGTTGGCACCAAAGCTCATCGCCATGACGATGGCGAGCGGCGAGAGCGCGACGATCCAGCGCAGGATGCCGCCGGTGAAGATCACCGCGGCAGTGCCGCTGGTGAAGGCCAGCAGCGCGACAATCCCGGTCAGGAGGATGCCCGAGGTCATGTAGTTGTAGATCGAGAGCATGTGCTTGCGCAGACCCTCGTCATAGCTCACGCGGCCGGCGACATCGCCTCCGGCGCGGGGCACGGAGCCCAGCCGCTGCGCGTTGCGCGAGGTGTCATTCCAGTCAGCCATTGTGGAACCCTTAGCCTTTCGTTGCGGAGCGCGAACATCGCGCTCTCATGGGGCGAATATCGGGGTTTCCTCGTCGCTTTTCAAGCGAAACCGGATTACAAAGCGCGCAAATCGTTCAGCTTAACCGCTGTTAATCTTAACTGCCCTTGGACAGGGCCGCCCCCTTGTCGCGCGTGGCCGCGAGCGTCGCGGCGAACAGGCGGCGCAGCGCCGCGCCCTCGTCGAGGACATTCAACCCCTCGCGGGTCATGCCGCCCGGGCTGGCGACGCGGTCGGCAAGGGTCGCAGGCGAGGCGTCCGAGGCCGCGGCGAGCGCCGCCGCTCCCTCGACCGTGGCGAGCGCGAGAGCGGCAGCCGTGGCCTCGTCGAGCCCGAGATCGGCCGCCGCTCCGGCCAGCGCATCGATGAAGCGGTAGACGAAGCCCGGTCCCGATCCGGCGAGCGCGGTGACGAGATCGAATTGTGCCTCGTCATCGAGCCACACCGCGCTGCCGAGCGTGCCGAACAGCGCGAAGGCGGCGGCGCGGCCTGCGGGATCCAGCCCGCGCTCGGTAAGGATCACCGGCGATTTGCGGATCGCGGCGGCAAGATTGGGCATGACGCGGATATGGGCGGCGGCCGCGGGGAAGGCTGCGGCAAGCTGGTCGCGGGTGATCCCGGCGAGCAGCGAGCAGACCGTGCGACCCGCGGTGAGGCCCTGCAATCCCGGCCCCAAATGCCCGAGCTGCTGCGGCTTGAACCCCAGCAGCACCGCATCATGCGTGCCCGGCACCTCGCCGGCATCGCGGTAGAGCGCGACCCCCTCGGGCGCCTGCGCCAGTGCCGGATCGAGCACGGAGAAACGCGAGGGCGCCTCACCGGCAGCCAGCCACCCGGCGAGCATTGCCCCGCCCATGTTGCCGCAACCGATGATGAGAAGGTGCCGGATCACGGAACGGGTCTAGGCCTCGCCCGCCGCGTCGACCATCGCCGCCTCGAGCGCGGCGCGCGGGCTCTTGCCGCCCCACAGCACGAACTGGAAGGCGGGGTAGAAGCGGTCGCACTCGTCGATCGCGCTCTCGACCAGCGCCTGCGCCATGTCGAGGCTCAGCCGCCCGTGATCGCCCAGCAGCGCCCCGTGGCGGTAAAGCAGTACATCGCCGTTCGACCAGATGTCGAAATGCCCGAGCCACATCTGCTCGTTGACGAGGCACAGCAGCTCGTAGGCGGCGGCACGCTTGTCCTCGGTGACGCGGATGTCGGGCAGGCACAGGAACTGGAGCACGCCGTCCTCGGGCCGCCAGATCGCGCGAAGCTGGTAATTGGCCCAGCTCCCCTGCACCTCGCCGGTCATCTCGTCCTCGGAGACCAGCTCGCAGGGCCAGCCGCGGGCGGCAAAGAGGCTGGCGAGCATGTCGACGGGGGCGGCATCGTCCTCGGCGGAATAGTCCATGTCTTGCACTCTCATGGCCGGGCTTTCGGGGTGTGGAGGGGTTGTGTCACCATCGCGTGGAGGGATGGACGCGAAGGGGGGCGATTGGCAATCGCATGGATCAGGGCGGCTGGGGAGAACCGGACAGACCTGTGCAAAGCCTGTGCAAAGAAATCGCTAACCCCTATTTAAGTGCCTGAACAGCCTCGCCTTCCTCGCTTAGCCACAAGAAGGCATCGAGGCCCTTCTTCTTCAGATCGCGCACCAGCGCCTCGGCCTTGTCGCGGCTGGCGACAGGGCCGACGACGAGGCGGTTGGTCTGCCCCCAGCGCGCGGTGTGCGGCTTGTAGGGAGCGACCGGCTTGCCCGCCTCGCGCGAGATCCGCTTCCAGTCGAAGGCGAGCGCGTCGATCTTCCTGCCGGTCGCCACCTGCACCCAGACGCGGCTGGGGTGGACGGGCTTGGGCGGGGTCTTGGGCTTCGCCTTTTCGGCGGGCTTGGCAACCGGCGCGGGCGGCAGCGGCGCGGCCTCGCGCCTTACCTCGAGTCGCGACAGGTCGACCGCATCCCCGCTCACCCGGGCATCGGCGGAAGGCGCGCCGAGATCGCCGAAGGCATCGGCCACCCGCAGCGGCGCGGCGCGGGCCGGAGCAGGGGCAGGAGCAGGGGTCTGGGCGGGCGCAGGAGCAGGAGCAGGAGCAGGGGCCGAAGCCGGCGTCACGGTCGGAGCCTTCACCGCGGCCGGGGCCTGCGCGGGCGCAGCACCGATGGTCGCGGCCGAGACCGGCCCGGAATAGACGACTGTCCTCGGCGCAGGGGTCGGAACAGCGGGAGCGGGCGCGGGCGCAGGCGCGGGGCGCGATCCGAGCGGGGCACCGGACGGGGCCAGACGGCTGTCGGCGCGCTCCTCGGCGGCAAAGCGGGCAAGGCGCGGGTCGTCGCGCCCGATATCGGCTGCGCGCGGGAAAATCCCGAGGTTAGCCGCCGCCGCCTGCTGCTGCTTCGTCAGGCGCGGCATATAGGCAAGGTAAGGCACCAGCCGCGTCGCCAGATCGCGCGGCATGACCTGGTCGACGATCGCGCCGGCGCGTTCGCTCTCGCCCATGATGGCAAGGCCAAAGGCGCGCGAGCGCTGCGCGGCCATGTCGCGCCGGTCGAGCAGCGGGCGCAGGGTCTCCTCGAAACGCGCGCGGTTGCCGGTGATCGCGAAGCTCACCGCCAGCCGCCGGCGGGCCTCGTCATTGGCCGGATCAAGCTCGAGCGCGCGGGTGTAGGCGGCCTGCGCGGCAGGATGCTCGCCGACCAGATCGAGGCTCAGCGCCCGGTCGGTCAGCACGAGGCGCTCCTCGGCCCCCGCGGCGAGCGCGAGGTCGAACTGCACCAGCGCCTCGCCCGCCCGGCCGGCGCGCAGATAGACCGCGCCCAGACCCGATGCGACGCCGGGGTGGCCGGGATCGACCTCCGCGGCGCGCCCGAAAAAGCCGATCGCGGCTTCGAGATCCTCGACCCCGAGCGCGGCCTGCCCCGCCTCGACCAGCGCATCACGATCACGCGGGGACTTGGCGAGCGCGACCAGCGCGCGGTTGAGCCGCTGCACCTCGGCCGAGGGCAGCGCCTGGACCACCGGACGGGCGACCACATCCTGTGCGCGCAGGGCGCCGCCCCCGACAAGCAGGGGGGCGCCCAGAGCCAGACCGAAAAAGACAGAAAGGCGCGACACCATCAGGCAGGCCCTAGCAAGCCGCAAAGGCCAGGCCAGCGGCGCTGCGGCACAGCGCGCCGGCCACGGGCTTACTGGTTGTTCTGGCGGCCGAGGAAGCGCGGAATGCTGAGCGCCGGGCCGTCATCGCCGTCATCGTCCTCGTCATCATCGCGCGAGGTGCTGCGCGAGAGATTGGCCATGCGCTCGAACAGGGTGCTGCCACCGCCCGAACCGCCGGTTGCCGCGCCGCCGGCGGCACCGCCGCCGCTGCCGCCGCCACCGCCGAGCAGTCCGCGCCGCCGTCCGCCGCCGCCGAGGCGTGCCTCGACCGGGCGATCCTCTGCCGCCAGCCGGTCGGCGCTCGCCAGCAGGTCGTCCTGCGCCGGGCCCTGGCCGTCGCCATTGCCATAGGCCGCATAGCCACCGTCGAGCTCGAGTGCATCGTCAGCCTCGCCGCCCACTGCCTCGCCCGCAGCATAACCGTAAGCCTCGGTCTCCTCCGGCGCGCGCAGTCCGGCGAGCGGATCGACGATGCCGTCGACATCGTCCTCGTATTCCTCGCCGTAATCGTCGCCGGCCTGCATCCCCGACAGCTCGAAGGGCGCGGCCGGGGCGTAGCCGGCGCCGGCATCATCCTCGTCCTCGTCGTCTTCGGCATAGCCGTCGGCGCTGCCGGCTGCATCCTCGTCGGCTGCCAGACCGGCAAGGTCGAGCATGTCCTCGTCCTCGTAATCGCCGGCCCCGTCGCTCTCGTGGCCACCGAGATCGAAGGCCGGTACGGCGGGAACGGGGGCTGCGGCAACGGGCGCAGGTGCGGGCGCGGCAACCGGCGGCGGGGCAAGGCCCTCGCCGTCCGAGAGCTCCAGCACCGGACGCTTGGGCGCACGCGCGCCGCCGAGCGAGACGGTCTGGCTGCGGTCATAGGCACCCACCGCGCTCTGCTCGATCCCGGTGGCGACCACCGAGACGCGGATCTTGCCCTTGAGATCGGGGTTGAAGGCCGAGCCCCAGATGATGTTCGCGTCCTCGTCGACGAGTTCGCGGATATGGTTGGCGGCTTCGTCGACCTCGAGCAGGCGCATGTCCTCGCCGCCGATGATCGAGATGATGACGCCCTTGGCACCGGCCATGCTGACCCCGTCGAGCAGCGGATTGGCGATCGCCTGCTCCGCCGCCTCGAGCGCGCGGTTCTCGCCCTCGCCCTCGCCGGTGCCCATCATCGCCTTGCCCATCTCGCTCATGACCGAACGCACGTCGGCAAAGTCGAGGTTGATGAGGCCCGGCATGACCATCAGGTCGGTGATCGAGCGCACGCCCTGCTGGAGCACTTCGTCGGCAAGCTGGAAGGCTTCCTTGAAGGTGGTCTCGGCCTTGGCGACGAGGAACAGGTTCTGGTTGGGAATGACGATCAGCGTGTCGACGTGCTGCTGGAGTTCGTCGATGCCCGCCTCGGCCGCCCGCATCCGGCGGGTGCCCTCGAACAGGAACGGCTTGGTGACGACGCCGACAGTCAGCACGCCCATGCGGCGCGCCGCCTCGGCGATCACGGGCGCAGCGCCCGTGCCGGTGCCGCCGCCCATGCCGGCCGCGATGAAGCACATGTTGACGCCCTCGAGCGCCCGCTCGATCTCGGCGACGGTTTCCTCGGCCGCGGCCTTGCCCACCTCGGGGCGCGCGCCCGCGCCAAGCCCGCCGGTGATGTCCGGCCCGAGCTGGATGCGCCTCTCGGCCGGCGAGCTCGCCAGCGCCTGCGCGTCGGTGTTGGCGACGATGAACTCGACGCCCTCGATCTCGGCCGCGATCATGTTGGCGATCGCGTTGCCGCCGGCCCCGCCAATCCCGATGACGGTGATGCGCGGGCGAAGATCGTCGCTCGCCGCGGGTCCGATATTGATGCTCATCAGAAGGTCCTCCAGGAGCGAATGCGCGTGCCCCGCATCTTACCGCCCGTATTTATCATCTCTGACATAATCGTGATGCACATTTTATAGCGGCAGAACCCTTATCCACAGCAGCGGCCCGTCGCATTTTTCTCCGGTTCGCCGTGCCAGGGGGGCAGCGCGGCAGATCAGAAATACTCCTTCAGCGCCCGGAACAGGCGCGAGACCACGGCCATGACCCCGCCCTCGGGATGGAAGGCCTTGTAAACCCCGCCCCTTCCCGCGCCTACCGCGCGGATATCGACCGGATCGTCGGCGGCATAGAGACACAGGCCCGCCAGCGTCGCAAAGCCGGGCGCGTGGTGCGCCTCGGGCATTCCGGCAAGCTGGGGCGGACGGCCGAGCCGGACGGGCTGGCCGAGCGCGCCCTGCATGAAGTCGGCCATCCCGGCAAGCTCCGCTCCGCCGCCGGTCAGCACCACCTGCCCTGCCCGCGCGCCGGCAAAGCCCATTGCCTTCAGCGCCTTGCCGATCTCGGCCGTGAGCGCGCCGAGCTGCTGGGTGACGACCGCGACCAGTTCGGCGCGGACAATGCGGTTCTTGTCGTCGGCCCCACGCGCGAGCGGGCCGGCGGGGACCGCGCCCTCGCCGCCCTCGCCGCCCTCGCCGGGGCCGCTGACCGGGATCAGCTCGCGGTGATCGGAGGGGCTGGCGATCGCCGAACCCGCGACGCATTTGAGTCGCTCGGCCTGGCTGCGGCGGATGCCGAAGCTCGAGGCGATCGCATCGGTGATCGAGCCCGAGCCCATCGGGATCGCATGGAGCCCGAGCAGCATCCCGCCTGCGAACACCGCGACATTGGTGATGTCGGCCCCGATCTCGACCAGCGCCACGCCCAGCTCGCGCTCTTCGGGGGTGAGGCAGGCCTGCCCTGCCGCGAGCGGCGCGGCGACCACGCCCTCGACCTCGAGATGGGCGTTCTGCACCGCCTCGGTGAGGTTGCGGACCGGAGCGCCGTCGGCCAGCATCACATGGATATCGACCCCGAGGCGCTCGGCATGGAGCCCGCGCGGATTGGCCACGCCATGCGCGCCGTCCAATGTGTAATGCGCCGGCTGGGCGTGCAGCACCTTGCGCCCGTCAGGCTGGATCATGTCCTGCGCCTCGATCAGCAGCGCCTCGACATCCTCGTCCTCGATCCGCCGCCCGCCAATCTCGATATCGACCGAAACGACATGGCTGGCGAGCCCCGCGCCCGCGCAGGCGATCCAGACGCTGCGAACCGGCGTGCCCGAGCTTTTCTCGGCCCGCTCGACCGCGTCGCGGATCGCGTGGGCGGCGGCGGCCATGTCGGTGACATAGCCGCGCTTGACCCCGGCGCTGGCGCGGTGGCCGGAGCCGAGCACCTGGAGATCGCCGCTCTCGGTCTCGCCCATGATCATCGCGCTAATCCGGAACGAGCCGACATTGACCGCGGCATAGGTCCGCGCCAGGCGGCGAGCAGGGGAGGCAGCGCGCGAGGCCATCAGGTGGTCTCTCCCGCATCATCCTCGGGCTGCTCGGCGGGACCGGAGACGACCTTGGGCTGGCCGGCGGCCTCGGGCAGCCGCATGTAGAGCCGCGGCGGGCTGCGCATATCGAAGGCCAGCACCTTGCCGCCCAGCAGCCGGTTCTTGCCATCGAGCCGCGCGAACTTGACCAGCGCGGTGGCGGCCTCGACCTCGCCCTCGGGCAGCGCGAGCAATTGCCCGGTGCCGAAAGTCAAGTTCCAGCGGCGGTTGCCGACCCACTCGGCCGCCTCGACCTTGTCGGCGAGCGCGGGGGCTGCGGCGAGCAGCGTCTCGAGCGCGCGCGCCTGCCTGCCCGCGCCCGGCCCGGCGAGCCTCAGCATCCCCTTGGCTTTTTCGGCAGCGACCGGCTCCAGCTCCACGCCGGTCGCATCGATCAGCACCAGCCGGTCGGGCTTCTCGAGCACAGCGTGGGGCGTGCGCTCGACAATATCGACGGCCAGCGTGTGGGGCAGCTGGATCGAGACCCGCGCATCCTTGACCCAGGGCAGCGCGCGCAGTTCCTCGCGCAGCTTCGCGATGTCGACATCGGGCATCGACTGGTTGCGGGTGGCGAGCGCGCGGGCATAGACCTGCTGCTCGTCCATCCGCGCCGTGCCGGTGACACGCACGTTCTGCACGGTGAAGCCGGCATTCCCCGCGATCTGCGCGATCTGCGCCTGCGCAAGCGCGGGCAGGCCGGCAAGGCTGGCGATCACGAAGGCGATCCCCACCCCGCCACCGATGATCATGGCGAGCCAGATGCGGCTCCACTGTTCCTCGGTGAAGGGCAGGATGCCCATGATCCGGTCGATCACGCCGCTCGCCGATCCCCGCGCCTTGCGGGCGACGACAGCGCGGCTCTGCGCCCTGGCGGCGCGGCGCACGCCGGGGGTGCCGCTACGCCTGATCTGCTGCGCCATGCGCGCCTCCCTTCTTGAGGGCGTGGACCCGCAGGGCCTCGGCGCACAGCATCTCGACCAGATCGGCATAGGAAATGCCGCAGCCCGCCGCCTGTTCGGGCACGAGGCTGAGGGGCGTCATGCCCGGCTGGGTGTTGGTCTCCAGCACGAACAGACCGTCCTCGCCCTGCTCCTCGTCCCAGCGGAAGTCGGTGCGGCTGGTGCCGTGGCAGCCCAGGACCTGATGCGCCTTGACGGCATAGGCCTCGCACAGGGCGGTGATCCCGGGCGGCAATTGCGCCGGGAAGATGTGCCGGGTGCGGCCGGCGGTGTATTTGTTCTCGAAGTCGTAAAAGCCGCTTGCCACGATCAGTTCGGTGACGCCGAGCGGGCGCGGGCCGCCGGGGCCGTCGAGCACGGCGGCGGTCAGTTCGCGCCCCTTGATGAAGGGCTCGGCGAGCAATTCTGCGAATTCCTGCCACGGGCCCTTGGCCTCGGGGCTGATCGGATTGCCGACATTGCTATCCGCGGTGACGATGGCAACGCCGACCGACGAGCCTTCGTTCACAGGCTTCAGCACATAGGGGCGCGGCAGCGGGTCACGCGCGTAGAGTTCCTCGCGGGTGACGATCCGCCCGCCCGGCATGGGGATACCATGCGGCACCAGCGCCTGCTTGGTCAGCTGCTTGTCGATCGCGATCACGGACGTTGCGAGGCCGGAATGGGTGTAGGGCAGCCCCATCAGGTCGAGCATCCCCTGCACCGTCCCGTCCTCCCCCGGCACGCCGTGGAGCGCGTTGAAGACGACATCGGGCCTGGCTTCATGCAGGCGCAGCGCGACGTCGCGGCCCATGTCGATCCGCGTGACGCGGTGCCCGCGGCTCTCCAGCGCGTCGGCGACGCCCGCGCCGCTGGTCAGCGAGACCGGGCGTTCATTGGCCCAGCCGCCCATCAGGACCGCGACGTGGAGGGGTTTGGAAAAAATCACGGCCGTCCCACTCTCTGGATTTCCCATTCGAGGCTCACGCCGGTCGCGGCGTAGACCTTGTCGCGCACCAGCTCGCCCAGGCCTTCTATGTCTGCGCTGGTGGCGGTGCCGGTGTTGATGAGGAAGTTGGTATGCTTCTCGGACACCTGCGCCCCGCCCAGCGTGAGGCCGCGGCAACCGGCGCGGTCGACCAGTTCCCAGGCCTTCTCGCCCGGCGGGTTCTTGAAGGTCGAGCCGCCGGTCTTGGTGCGCAGGGGCTGGCTCGCCTCGCGTGCGGCGGCGATGCGGTCCATCTCCGCGCCGATCGCGGCAGGCTCGCCGGGATGGCCCCGGAAGCGGGCGGATACGACAATCGCGCCCTCGGGCAGAGCCGAGTGGCGGTAGGTATACTCCAGTTCCTCGGGCGTGAGGGTGATGAAGCTGCCGTCATGCAGGATCACCGCGCAGTCGATCAGCACATCGGCGACCTCGCGCCCATAGGCGCCGCCGTTCATGCGGACGAAGCCGCCGACGGTGCCGGGGATGCCGCGCAGAAACTCCAGCCCCGCAATGCCGAGGTCGCGCGCGGTGGAAGCGACAAGAATCCCGCTCGCCCCGCCGCCGCAGGTCAGTTCCATCTCGCCGGTGTGCTCGACCTTGGCGAAGGCCTTGCCGAGCCGCACCACCACGCCGGGCACGCCGCCGTCGCGCACGATCATGTTC